>ERZ772948.38-NODE-38-length-69770-cov-4.321954_pt1 | contig 69770 bp, 61 predicted proteins | sample MGYA00511945_ERZ772948 | MGnify/ENA primary metagenome ERZ772948 (study PRJEB29015, sample SAMEA2737927) | human oral metagenome | biome: human oral; feature: human-associated habitat; material: dental | place: China | collected 2141 ... | reverse complement strand
CGACGAGAGGACAGCGCAGATGTGTGAAGATGGGTGGCTGAATTTATCCGTGGTTTCTTAATATGGACGTGGAGTGATCCACGTCCATTTTTTAGGAAGCGCTGCATGTATCGCTTCTGCCTCAGAAGCTGCCGCCGTGCGTCACGTAGAGGAAGAAGAGCGGGTAGAAGAGCAAGAGGTAGATGACGGTCGTGACGAGGAAACTTGCGATGGTGAGGTCTACGTTGAGCTTGTAGAGCCGCGCGGTCAAGACGGCGTTGATCGCCGTCGGCGCGGCAGCGATGAGGAGCACGCTGCCGATGAGCACGGAGTCCGCGAAGAGCAGGCGGCAGAGTCCGAAGAAGATCAGCGGCGTGAGGAGGAAGCGCAGGGGGATGAGGTCGGCGGTCTTTTTGATGTAGGGAAGCGCGCGCGAAAAGTCGACGAGACAGCCGACGGGGAAGAGCGCTGTCCAGGCGCCGATATGCACGAGCGCTTGAAACGCTGTGCCGAGCACGGCAGGGCGCTCGACGCCGAAGACGTTGAGTGCGAGTCCTGCGATGAGACCGAGCACGGGCACTTGGTTCGGCGTGAGAAAGAGTTCCCTAAGCGACAGGTGGACGCGAGCCCCCTCTTTCGCACCTTGCGCACGGAACATCGCGGCGAGCGGGAAGCAGATGAGCACGAGGAGGCCGACCTGGAATGATGAGACGATCTGCACGTAGGCGAACCCCGCTTCGTCGTAGAGGATGAAGGCGGAAAGCCCCGCGATCGTGCCGATGTTCGTAAGCATGGCGCTCATGTAGTAGGCGCCGCGCGAAAGGGAGTCCTTGTGGCGGCGAGCGAAGGTCAAATAGGCGATGGAGCCGGGCACGAGCATGAAGAGCGCACTGAAGAGCGGCAGCCAAAGGAGGCTTCTCGACAACGGCATGACCCAGAAGCTCAAGACGGCGAGCAGCGTCGCCATGACGATGATGTTGAAGCGAATGAGGGCATTGCATAGCGCGTCGGAGATACGGCCTCGCTGATAGGCGATGTAGCCCGCGAGAAGGGGCGCAGCGAGGTCGGTGAATACGTAGAGGATGCGGAAGAGTTTTTCGTCCATGAGAGGCCTCTTTTGCTGGATTCAGTCAGCAGGGCAAGGGTTTGCTGCTGACTCGTGAAGATTTCATTATCGTGCATGTATCGTAACATGCGCACGGCAGGAATACAAGCCCGGGAGAAAGGATGGATCGAATGATATACCCGATGAAGCTTCGAGCGCCGCTCAAGGACTACCTCTGGGGCGGCACGCGCCTCAAGACGGAGTACGGCAAGGAGACATCTCTCGCGAAGGTCGCGGAGAGCTGGGAACTTGCGTGCCACAAGGAGGATCAGAGCGTTATCGAGAACGGCGCGGACGCGGGTCTGACGCTGGAAGCGTACATCGCGCGCGAAGGGGCGCACGCTGCGCTCGGCTCGCACGGTTCGCGCTATCCGTATTTCCCGCTTTTGATTAAGCTCATCGACGCGCACGACGATCTCTCGGTGCAGGTGCATCCAGACGACAGTTACGCCTTCGAGCACGAGGGCGAGTACGGAAAGATGGAGATGTGGTACATTCTCGACGCCGAACCTGGAGCGGAGATCATCTACGGCTTCAAGGAAGAGATCTCGCGTGAAGAGTGCCGTCGCCACATCGAGGAGAACACGCTCTTGGACGTCGTGCGGCGCATCAAGGTGAAGGCGGGCGACGCCATCGTGATTCCGGCGGGCACGCTCCATGCCATCGGGCGCGGCATCTTCCTTGCGGAGATTCAGCAGAATTCCGATACGACGTACCGCGTCTACGACTATGCGCGGTGCGGCGCGGACGGCAGGCTGCGCGACCTGCACATCGACAAGGCGCTCGACGTGCTCTCGTTCGCGCCGCCGGCGTATGACGTGAACCGTGGTGAGAAGTTCTCCATTTTCGCCGAGCATGAGATGACGGTCGTCGCACGAACCGAATTTTTCACGGTCTATCACTTCGCCCTCAAGGGTCGCTGCCACCTGCAGGCGGGACGCACGAGCTTCCAGTCCGTCGTCGCGCTCGGAGGCACGATGGAGCTTTCGTGGTCGGGCGGCGAGGAGATCTTGGAGAAGGGCGACTCGTACTTCATACCGGCAAGCTTCGGCGACTACACGATGCGCGGCGAGGGTGCGTTCCTGCTGACGGAGGTCTAGCGAAAATGCGCCCCGAAGAGGAAGTTCTTCGGGGCGCATTCTCGTATTTCTGGAGTCACGGCATTTCGGGCGGTTGGCTGCAAAGGGCCGCGTGGTGCAGGAGGTCTTCGAGGCGCATTTCGATGTCGAGTGCTTCCTTGTGCACGGTTTCTGCCGTGTCGAACTCCGCAAAGTCGTCCGTTTCGAGCGCGTTGGCGAAGTGCTCCCAAGCCGTGATGGAAAGCTCGGTGGATTCTGCACGCAACTGGCTCAAATAGCGTGCGCCGGGCGGCACGGAGAGCGCCGAGAGCTTTTGCTGGCGCTCCTTGAGGGTCGGGATGATCTCCGTTCGGATGAGCTTCTTCAGCCCGTCTTTCTGTGCGCTGGAGAGAAGTCCCGTACCGTCCCACGGCATGTCGGTCAGCGCGGAAAAACGCTGCTGCTCCTTGGCGAAGCGCTTGTTGTACTGCTCGACGATGGGCGCCGACGCTTCGAGGTAGGAGGCGACGTCCTTTTCGAGGAGCGGTGTCAGGCGGTCGAGGCAGTCGCGGTAGTTCTTGATGTAGGAGACCTGCCAATGACCGTCGCCCGCCTGCTCCATGGCGAGGAGAAGCATGAGTTCTGTTCCCGTCAGTTCGTCCTTCGCCTTGACGTGCGCCGTTGCCGTCGCGCCGTCGCGGTCGATGGAGTCGAGCCCGACGATGGTGATGTTCTTCAAGAGGCTGCGCTCGAAGAGGTTCTCGAAGTCGATGCGCAGTTGGCGTCCCTGCAGGAGGCCGCCGGGCTTCTGCCATTCGCCCGTCTCGATGCGGCCTGTGAGCGTCGTGCGCATCCCCGCCGTGACCTGCGGCTTGATGAGTTGGTAGAAACGCACGGCTTCCGTGCGCTCGTCGTTCGTTAGGGAAGTGTCGGCAGCGAAGAGACTGCGCGTGAGATCGTCATAGATTCTGCCCATGCTCAGGCTGACGTTGACGTAGCGCTCGAATTTTTCGGCGTCGTGCTTCTCCGCCGCTTCTTGAATCTCGGCAAGCGCGTATTCGGGGCTTCTCGCGTGGATGAAGAAGTACCAGAGCACGGAGCCGACGGCAAGCGCGAAGAAGACGATGACGAGCATCGTGAGCGTGCGATTGTATGAGCTGATCTTTCGGGCGCGCAGATGCAGCCGCCAAGTATAATCGTCCATAGAAATTCTCCTTATCGTCCTATTATAGCATATATGTCAACGAAAGCAGGAGGTGCGGGCATGAAATGGGTCAGCCATGAGGTTGTGACGGGTATGGCGGTCTACACGCTGACGGGCGCTCTCGTGCCGACAGCGTGCGCCATGGCGGGCGCGGTGCTTCCCGACTGGATCGAGGGCAAGGGCGGCGGCGTGCGCCTGCCGTGGGCGGGACTCCTCTCCCATCGCGGCTGGTCGCACTGGCCGCTCCTCTACATCCTCGGCTTTCTCGCTCTGGGCGCTGTCGGCGAGGAACTGGGTGAGGACGCGCGCTCTCTCATTCTCACGGGGCGTTTCATCCTCCTCGGCGCACTCTTTCATATCGCCGAGGATGCGCTTTGCGGCAAGGTGCCGCTCCTTCATCCGAAGAAGAAGGTCGGCGTGCGCCTCTTCCGTGTCGGCTCGTTCGGCGAGTACGCCTTCGCGCTTGTCCTCGTCCTTTTCTTTTATGGAATCGGACGATTGGTTTTCCGGTAATTTTATAGGAGAAATTTATTTTTGCACCGCCGCAGGCAAGAAGGAAAGCGCCTTGCTTGCGGGGAAGTCTATAGGCATAGGAGAAGAGGTCACATTGGAGGGGATCACGATGGAACAGGGCACGCAGAAGAAGAACAAGCTCTTGGGGCTTCTCGCCGAGAAGTACCCGACGCTGGAATCCGTCTACGAAAGGCTCATCTCCCTGCAGGCGCAGCTCGGTCTGCCCAAGGGCATTGAGCATTTCATGAGCGATCTGCACGGCGAGTACGAGTCGTTCTTCCACATCTTGAACAACTGCTCGGGCGTCATTCGCGAGAAGGTCGAATACGTCTTTGCTGACCGCATGACGGATGAAGAGAAGGCGGAGTTCTGCACGCTCATCTACTACCCGAAGGAAAAGATCGAGCGCATGCACGCCGAGCGCAAGGACACGCCCGCCTGGTATCGTGAGAACCTCGCGCGGCTCTTGGAGCTGTCGAAGCTCATGAGCTACAAGTACCCGGCGGCGAAGGTGCGCGGCTTCATCCCCAAGCGCTATGAGTCCGTCATCGTCGAGCTTCTTTACACGCGCCCTGAGGAGGACACGGCGCAGGCGCAGTACCATCGCCGCCTCCTCGCGACCATCGTGCAGATCGACAGCGGCGCAGGCTTCATCGAAGCGTTCTGCGTGCTCGTCAAGCGTCTCGCCGTCGATCATCTGCACATCGTCGGCGACTTCTTCGACCGCGGCAGCCGTCCCGACGCGATTCTCAACATGATCCTCGACTACCACGATATCGACATCGAGTGGGGCAACCACGACGTCATGTGGATGGGCGCGGCAGCGGGCAGTGAGGTCTGCATCGCGGGCGTCGTGAGAAACAGCTTGCGCTACCACAACACCGACGTCTTAGAGCGCGGCTACGGCATCAGCCTGCGTCCCCTGTCGCTCTTTTCGACGCGCATCTATCCCGATTCCAATGCCATACGCGCCTCGGAGAAGGCGATCACGATGATCATGCTGAAGCTCGAAGGCCAGCTCATCGCAAGGAATCCCGACTTCGAGATGGAGAGCCGCCGTCTCCTCGACAAGATCAATTACAACTCCTCCTACGTCATGCTCGGCGACCGCCGCTACGAGCTGGAGAGCGCCTACTTCCCGACGATCGATCCGAAAGATCCGTTCGCGCTCTCGGAGGAGGAGGAGCGCATCATCGCCGACCTCAAATCGTACTTCACGGAGAGCGAGATGCTGCAGAAGCACGTCGACTTCCTCTACAAGAAGGGCAGTCTCTACAAGTGCTGCAACGGCAACCTTCTTTACCACGGCTGCGTTCCCGTCAACGAGGACGGCTCGCTTCGCGACGTCATCTTCGACGGCAAGGCTTACAAGGGACGCGCCTACTTCGATTACGCTGACCGCCGCGCGCGCCGCGCCTACCTCTTCCGTGCGCAGGAAGATCTCGATTTCATGTGGTTCCTGTGGTGCGGCAGGACGTCGCCATGCTCGGGACGCGAGGTCAAGACCTTCGAGCGCTCGCTCCTAGAGGACGAGAGCACATGGAAGGAGCCGGCCGATCCCTACTACCGCCTGCTGGACGACGAGGATTTCTGCCGCTCCATTCTCGCAGAATTCGGTCTGCCCGAGAGCGGGCACATCATCAACGGTCATGTGCCCGTCAAGGTCAAGAAGGGCGAGACGCCCGTCAAGGCGCACGGCAAGGCCATCATCATCGACGGCGGCTTCTGCCAGGCGTACCACAAGAAAACGGGAATTTCGGGCTTCACGCTCATCTCCAACTCGCGCGGCTTCCGCCTCCTCATGCACCAGCAGGTAGCTGACGTGCGCCAGGCGCTGAAGGAGAACAAAGACATCGAATCCGTCTCCGAAACGGTCGAACTGCAGACGAAGCTCACGACGCTCGGCGACACGGACGAGGGCAAGGACATCCAGGAGGAGATCGCCGACCTCTACAACTTGCTCATCGCCTATCAGAACGGCGTGATCGAACCGAAGGCGTAGCCTCGTATACGAAAATCTTGTATTGCGAACATGTGAAAAGAACATCAGTCCCTCCCGAAGTATATTTGGGAGGGACGTTAATTTTCTATAAAAAGGAAATTTGATAATAATAAAATGTTGCATGTGACATTTTTGTTATCATCGTATATAATAAAATAAGAGGCTGCGAGGCCTATCGTGCTCTCTGGAGAGGATGTCGCTTTGCAGCGGATGGTTTCATTCGAACTATTTGAAAGGGGTCTTGAAACACATGCTGAACAATGCCAGCGTAAAGACCAAGATGGTCGTCATCCTCGTGCTGATCAGCGCCGTGCCGCTTCTCATCAGCATCGGCGTGAACTTCTACAGCACGGTGACGAGAGCCACGGAGCAGGTGAAGGCGGACAGTGAGAAGCGAACGAAGCTCATCAACGCCAATATCACGGGCTTGTTTGAGAACAACCTCAGCGGCATCCGCGCCATGGCGGCGAATGAGGCGACGGTCGCTTATCTGCAGAATCCGAGTGCAGGTGCTGACGCCGTGGACAACTCGCTTGTACGCACGAACGAGATTTTTGGCGATTCTAATCCGATGTATGTCGCGGACGCCAACGGTCAGCAGCTCCTCAGAAGCGATCACAAGCCGCTCGTGAACACGGCGACGCGCGATTATTCTCGTGAAGCAATGGCAGGCAGGGAGTGCATTTCGGACATCGTCATCAGCAAGGCGACGGGGCGTCTCATCTCCGTCATTGCCGTGCCTGTGTTCGATGCGGCGAAGCGACCGATCGGCATGGTGCAGCGTGCCTATGATCTCGGCATCTTAGAGGATTTCGTCAAGGCGGAAGCGGACGATCACACCGAGGTCGTCATCATCGACCGCGAGGGCAAGATTCTCGCCCATTCGAAGCGCAAGATTGAGAAGGAAGAAGACCGCACGGATGTCACGAGCTATGCCTTCATCAAGGAAGCGCTGGCAGGCAAGTCCGGCATCGTCGATGTCAATATTGACGGCGGTGAACACTATGTGAGCTACGCGCAGAATCCGACGACGGGCTGGGTCATCGTCACGGAGACGCCGCATGACTATGTGACCTCCTTGGGCATTCATGCGGCATTGCCCATCATCGTGCTCGGTCTCATCCTTGTTGTAGCGGCAGGTGTCTTTGCCTACTTCCTCGCCTCTGTGGCGACAAAGCCGATTCTTCGCATCGGCAATGCTGCAGAGCAGATCGCGGGCGGCAACCTGGCGCTTCCCGATCTCCCCGTTGATTCGGACGATGAGATCGGGCGCATGGCGCGGTCGTTCAACCATATGATCGAGCGGTTGTCCGCTGTCCTCAAGAGCGCAAAGAACAGTGCGGAGTCCGTATCTGCTGCTTCCGAGCAGCTCACGCAGAACTCGGAGCAGACGTCCGAAGCGGCGAATCTCGTGGCGAACTCCATCGTTGAGGTGGCGGAAGGAACGGTCAAGCAGAAGTCTTCCGTGCAGGACGCCATCGACGTTGTGGAAGAAGTGGAAAAGCAGCTCGTGCTCCTCTCGGACAACTCCAAGAACATCGCCGATGCTTCCCAGGCGGCAAACCGCTCCGCTGCAAACGGCGCGGGCAAGGTTGAGCAGGCGATCGAGAACATGGACAAGCTTGAGCACACGGTCAAGGAGACAGAGAACATCATCCGCGATCTCGGCGAGCAGTCGAAGAAGATCGGCGAGATCGTCGATACGATTTCGGGCATTGCCGAGCAGACGAACCTTCTCGCACTCAATGCGGCGATCGAGGCGGCACGCGCGGGTGAGCACGGCAAGGGATTCGCTGTCGTCGCCGAAGAGGTGCGAAAGCTCGCGGAGCAGTCGGGCAACGCGACGGAGAAAATCACGAGCATCATCAACGACATCCAGAAGCGCACGCAGGATGCGGTCATTTCCATGCAGACAGGCACAGAAATGACGGTGAGCAGCGTGCAGTCCGTCAACGAAGCGGGCAGTGCCTTCCAGGAGATTGTCGCGCAGCTGGAGCAGCTTCTCACGCGCATCGAGCGTTCTGCTGAGGCGATCAAGGAAACGAATCGCGGCAGCAAGCGCATCACGGAAGCCGTTCACGCCATCGAGACGGTTGCCTCCGCACTTGCCGAAGAGACGCAGACAGTTTCCGCCGCGACGGAGGAGCAGACGGCTTCCGTTCACGAGGTCGCTTCCGCGAGCAAGAAGCTGGAAGAAATGGCAGCAGAGCTGCAAGGCTCTGTGGAGCGCTTCAAACTGCGCAGCTAATACTATTTTTGCAGCAAAAGAGGACGGTTCAAGGGAGAACCGTCCTCTTTTGTTATTCACATTTCGACCAGCCGCAGTAGGTGCAGGTCACGCAGTTGCCTTCGGGGCGCAGGGTGTGGCGCTTGCATTCGGGGCATTCCTTGTTGATCGCCTTGTCGTCGCTCTTGTCCTTGTATTTCGCCGTCTCGTCCTTTTGGCATTCGTTGTAGATTTCAGCGAGAGCCGTGCCGATGGCGCTGCCGCACGAGAGCGAGATGTCCTTGCGTCCGCTGCGGATCAGGGCTTGGCAGGCGGAGCAGCGGCTGACGGTCAGCTGCTTGATGATGTCCTTGACGCGCACGCCCGAGCGCAGCGCGAGAGAGGTCAGGCGCGTGATGGTCGCGATGTTCGACTGGCAGCCGCCCGAGGTGTTCGTGAAGAGCTCGAAGACGTCGCCGTCGGAGGTCTTGTTGACCGTGATGTACATCTTGTCGACGCACGACGTATGACGAAGGAGCGTCACGCCTTCAAGCCGCGCGATGTTGTCGCGGCGGCGCGGGCGCACGGTGTCGTAGGCGATCTCCTGCTCGGCGGCTTCTTTGACGCCGAGGATGTTGCCGCGCTTGCAGCCGTCGCGGAAGACCGTGATGCCCTTGCAGCGCGATTTCCATGCTGCGAGGTAGATGTTCTTGATGTCGGCGGGCGTCGCCGCATGCTTCAAGTTCACCGTTGAGGAGATGGAGTTGTCGACGTACTTCTGCATGGCCGCCTGCAGTTCGACGCGGTGCAGGTAGGGGACGTCGTGACTTTCGATGACCCACGGGAAACGCTTCTTGATGTCCTCGTTCGTGAGATCGTGCGGCAGCTTGTGATAGTCGAGCAGATCGCTGACGGAGTGTGCGTAGACGCGGAAGGAGCCGCTTCCTTCCTCCATCTTGTGCGTCGTGCGCTCGTAGCTGATCTGATAGAGCGGCTCGCAGCCGCCCGAGAATACGCCCATGAGGAGCGAGATCGTGCCCGTCGGCGCGATGGAAAGAAGCGTGCCGTTTCTAAGGCCGTACTCTTTGATCTCGGCGTAGACCTCGGGCGCTTCCTCGGCGAGACGTTGGATGAGCGGCGATTTCTTCGTCTTTTCCCAGTCGTATTTGCCGAAGGCGCCCTTTTCCTTGGCGAGGGCGGCGGAAGTGCGTGCGGCTTCCGTGAACATGGTGCGCAGCACGCCTTGGATGAAGTCGCAGCTCTCGCGGCTTCCGTAGGCGAGCTTCATGGCGACGAAAGCGTCGGCGACGCCGAAGAGCCCGAGTCCGACGCTGCGCCAATCGCGGATGCATTGACGGTTCTCTTCCAAAGGCTGCGTGTCGAAGCCGTAGTCGAGCACTTCGTCGAGCGCACGCACGGCCGTCCGGACGGCGGCGCGGAACTCGTCTTCTGCAAGATGCGGCGCATCGCCGAACTTGTCCTCGATGAAGGAATAGAGGTTGAGGCTCATGAGGTTGCACGAGTTGTAGGCATTGCCGCCGAACTCGCCGCAGGGGTTCGTGACCTCAATCTTGTATTCGTCGTAGCCCGAGAGCAGCGTGTAGTCGTTTAGCCTGTCCTTGAAGAGTGCGCCGGGATCGCCCCAATCCCACTGCGTCTGACAGTATTCATCGAAGAATTCGGCGGCGCGGATCGTCCGGCGGATCTTTTCGCCCGTCGCCTCGACGTCGAAGGTCAGTTCGTATTCGGCATCGTCGATGACGGCCTGCATGAAGGCGTCGGAGAAGAGGATCGAGAGGTTCATCGAGGCGAGTTTCTCATTCTCTTGCTTCATGTGCAGGAATTCGTAGATGTCGGGGTGCTCCGAGTCGAGTGCGACGAGCATCGCGCCGCGTCTGCCGTTCTGGCTGATGACTTCGCCCGTCGTGTTGAAGATCTTGAGGAAGGATACGGCTCCCGTCGAGCTGCGCGCGACGTTGTTCACACGACTGTCCTTGGGACGCAGGCCGCTGATGTTCACGCCGATGCCACCGCCGTAGGAGAAGATCTTGGCGATCTGCTGGTTGACGGTGAAGATGGACTCGATGTCGTCCGTCGGCGACGGCATGATGTAGCAGTTCGACAGGCTGCTCTTGAACTTGCCCTTCGCGCCCGCTGCATAGAGTGTGCGCCCCGCAGGCGAGAGTGCGCCGTCCTCAAGGTAAGCGCGCATTTTTTCGCGCACCTCGGGCGAGAAGATGCCCGCCACGCGCTCGATGAACTCGTGCGGCTCCGTCTCTCCCGCATGATAATATTTTGCCTGCAGGATGTTCCTGCCGATTTCCGTGTCAAACCACTTTTCCAATGATGTGCCTCCTACAATATGTGTTCGTTTTAAAACGCTAGCGTCTATTATAGGATAAAGAGTATCTGTTGGCAAATGAAAAATGCTGGATTTTCGCCTGAAAAAACTAGATGTTGTTGTTTTATGGAAAGATTACTGGCATATCTTGATGATTTCCTGCCATTTCTTGTGGGGGTATGAACAGGGGAGGCCGCCTTCCTGTCCGCAGCAAAGGGAAGCGACGGGCAGGGAAAAGGAGTCGGCAGAGAGAATCTTTCCCTGGGGAAGCGCTGAATTTATCAGTGATTCCCTAGAATAGGAGGCAGAATCATGCTTGTGTTGAAATCTCTTGCGTATTTCCTTCTGGCCGGATTGTTCGAGATCGGCGGAGGCTATCTGATCTGGCAGTGGCTGCGAAACGGCGCGAGTCTTTGGTATGCTTTTTTCGGCGCGGTCATCTTGATCCTTTACGGCATCGTGCCGACGCTGCAGCCTGAGGGCAGTTTCGGGCGCGTCTATGCCGCTTACGGCGGCGTCTTTATCGTATTGTCACTCCTATGGGGCTGGCGCGTCGATGGCATCGCGCCCGACCGCTTCGACATCATCGGCAGTGCCATCGCGCTTGCAGGTGTCGCTGTCATCATGTATGCGCCGCGCTGAAGCGATGGGTCAATCGACAGAAAGGAACAGCGGCCCGCGCTTTCGGCTTGACTTCTCGGACTTTCGCGCTAAAAAAGCCCGCCCTTTTCCGTGCGGTCAAAATTCTTACTCAAACATGCTTCGTCTGAGTAAGAATTTTGACTGGCATTCAAGGAAATGGGCGGGCTTCAGTTTATGAAATTCCGTATTCGTGCCTATGGCTGCCTCAGATCAGTCGTTTTCCGGCGGATAAATCATGAAGCTCAGACTGCTGAAGATCTTGTCGCGTGTCGCTTTGCCGTCGGACTGCGGATAATCCTCTGCGAGTTCGAGACCGATGACATTGATGCTGCCGTTGGCGACGAGAACATTGGCTTTGCCGTCCTTGTCTGTAGTCATTGTCACGGTGTGGTGATTGACGACGTCGGGGATGATTTCAGCGTTTGGCAGCGGCTGGCCGTTGTGCAGTACCTGTACGGGCAGATAATCGCCGACGTTGAGCTTGGTGGGATCTTTCAGGGGAACGATCTGGTACGGCAGATCCGGCAAGGGAGCCACCTTGTCGACGCCTTTGAGATAATTGACGCTGTATTTGATGGCATGCGTGCCTATGGTCGAGCCGGGAACTTGATCCATTGGCTTGTTGACGTATTTGCCGTCCGGCCCTTTCGACCAATAGCCGTAGTCAAAATAGACGACAGCGACGGAAACATTTTGAGATGGATTGATCGTGATGTGATTGCCGCCGTCAATGATTGCGAGAGGAACCCGCGTATAGGTTTTATCGAAGCCGACAAGCATCGTGACATCCTTTGGGTCATAAGCATTGTCTTTGTAACCTTCGCCGAGAACGAGCTGGGTCTGATCCAGACGCGGTGCGAACCAGACACCATGAGCAGAGGCGGGGACGGCAGTGGTGAGCATAGCAGCGCCGACAAGGGCGGAAAGGATTTTGGTCTTTTTCAAAATAAACACCTCTTCATGATGATAGAAGTTAACGAACGGCGGTATTGATTCTCTGCAGAATGAAAGCATAAATAATATTTATGGTTTCATTTTTAAAATACATGAGTATCTTAGCATCGATATAGGTGAATTGTCAATTTAAGACGGAAGTGAAATGGGTGAGAATCCTCTAATTTTTGGGAAGAAGGGGGCGATTGTCAATAAGGGAAAAGTGCGGCGCAAGGCGTTCTTTCCTATATGGAAATATAAGAAGGGCAGTCTCTCGACGGGGGTCGAGAGGGACTGCCCTTCTAGCTGTTTGTTTTTTCCTAGTGCTGCATCATGTTTGCTGTTTTGTCAGAACGCCCACTTGACGGATGCGCCGCCCGTGATGCCCTTGCGCTTGCCCTGCCAGCCATTGAGGTGGAGGTCGTAGCTCACGCGGCTGTTCTTAGGCATGAAGCGGTAGCCGAGTTCGAGCATGGTGCTTGAGCCTTTGAGCGAGGGGCTGGGTGCGGCGTCGCCTTGGTAGGTCGCGCCCGCCTTGCCCGCGAATTCATGCTCCCAGGCGAGGCCTGCGTAGAATTCGCCCGTCGTCTTGTCCTTGAGGCTGTAGCGCAACCCGAGGCGCAGACGCTGTGAGTTGACGCTGCCAAATTCGTAGCGGTCGCCCGTGTTGAGCGTTGCCGTCATGCTGTTCTGGTGCGACCAGAAGTAGCGTGCATAGGCGTCGATGGAAGAGTCTTCCTTGATCGCGAAGGTCTTGCCTGCGCCGAGGTGAGCGCCGTAATAGGTGTTCGAGCCGTCGTAGCTCGCCGCCGTACCGCTGAGGTTGGCGCTGTAGTCGCTCTTGGCGCGGCCCGCACGCAGAGATCCTTCGAGCCAGAGACCGTCTTTCTGCGTGAGCTTGCCGAGGATGCCCGCGCCGATATAGCTGATCTTGCCGCTGCCGTGTGTGCCGTCGTCGAGGTAGGAGTCGTAGGTGCCGCGGCCGTATTCGACGAAGGGGCTGAAGAGAACCTTCGCGCCGTCCTTCTGAACATCCTCACGCGCCCAGCCGAGACCGAGGTTCCAGCCCTTGGAGTCGACGTAGGAGCCGCTTTCCGCTCGCATGCTGTTCGCGCCTGCACCTGCCCAGAGCTGGTAGGCCGCGCCGTCGGAGGCGGTCGCCTTGCGCTGGGCGTTCTTGCCTTTGTCAGAGGTACTTGCGCTGACGGACATCTGGGCGGCGGCAAGGCCGTCCTGCACGAGGTAGTCGGCGCCTTGGTTGACGAAGCTGGCGAGTCCTGCACGCGTTTCGACGAGGGATTTTGCCTGCTCGGCAAAGCCCGCCTTGGTGACGGTCGCCGTCAGCTCGCCCGTCGCTTCCTGCTTGATCTCGTACTCGTAGCGGCGCGATACGCCCTGCATTCCTTCGACCTTGTTCTGAATCGCGGCGTCCGTCGTGAGTGCGCCGCCTGCGGTCTTCATGAGCAGGATCTTGTCGCCCTTGTTGAGCTTCGGCGCGGCGCCGCTTCTGGCGACGCCGATGTTCAGGCCGCGGATGTCCTTCGTCGCCGTGCCGAGCTTGAGCATGGGCGTCGCCGCGCCCGCTGCCATCTTGTCGGTGTAGAAGTGGAGGTTCTGGATGCCTGCGAAGTCGTGCACTTCGGATGGCTTGTAGACGGCGAGCGTGTTGCCCGTGCCGTTTGCCTGTGAGCCGCCTGTGACCGTGCCCGTGACGCGTGCGCCCTTGAGGTTGATCGTGTTGTTCTTCGTCACTGCGCCGAATCCGCCGTAGATGTTGGCGGCGGTCGTGACTGTGCCGAGGTTCACGGTGTTGCCCGAGGCCTCGCCGTTTGCGGCGTAGCCGCCGTAGAGCGTGCCCGTGAGCGTTCCTGCCGTGTAGTTGACGGTGTTGTTCAAGCTGTTGTTCTGCTTGTCGGCGGCGGCTTTCGTGCCTGTGCCGCTCGTCCAGCCGCCGTAGACGTTCGCGTAGGTCTTGCTGGCATCGCTGAGCGTGAGCTTGTTGTCCTGCGTCGTGTTGCCCGCCTTGGAGCGCCCCGCCCAGGTATCTGCGCCGTAAGTCGTCGCCTGCGTCGCACCCTTGAAGGTGTAGCCTTCGTAGGTGATGGCGGTGATCGTGCTGCCCGACTGGCGAACGTCGATGTTCGTCTCCATCGTGGCGTCGGCGTTCAGCTCGGATTTCACAGCGTCGCCCGTGCGGCCGCTGATGTTGATGCCAGAGACATTTTCCATGAGCGTCTTTGGCGTCTCGCTTGCCGCGCCCGTCGCTGTGAGGTTCGTCCAATCGACATCGGTCGCCGCGCCGCCCGTGACTTGGAGCATGGGATTCGCGTCGGTGTTCGTCGTATCGAAGGTCAGCTTCTGGAAGCCTGAGATGCTGTCGGCTTTGTTGTTTGTTCCTGTGACATTGAGCGTGTTGCCCGTGCCGTTTGCAGCGGTGCCGCCTTTGAGTGCGCCTGTGACTTGCGCGTTGCCCTTGAGGTTGACGGTATTGTTGTTCGTGGTCGCGCCTTCGCCGCCTGTGATGGAATTGACCGTGGCATTGGCGAGGCTGACGATATTTTTCGTCGCGTTGCCGCTTGCCGCGCGTCCGCCGTAAACATCACGCACCGAGCCGCCCGTGATGTTTACGGTGTTGCCCGTCGCGTTGCCGCTCGTCGACCAGCCGCCGTAGGCATCATGGCCCGATGTGGAGCCGCCCTCGATGTTGACATGGTTCTTTACGGCATCTCCGTTTGCGGCGATGCCGCCAAAAATATCACCGCTCAGCGTGCCGCCTTTGAGCGTGACGGTGTTTTCCGTTGCCTTGCCCGTACCGCCGGATTCGCCGCCATAGATGGATCGCGCTGTGCCGCCGCTGATTTCGACGGAGTTGCCCTCGGTGTCACCGCCATGCGAGTGACCGCCATAGACATCTAGCGCTGAGCCGCCTGTGAGTTTGACAATATTCTTCGCAGATTTGCCTGAACCATTGGCTGCGCCTCCGACAGTTATGCTGATTACCGTACCGCCGTTGATATCGACAAAGTTGCCTGTGGCATTGCCGCTAACGGCGGTGCCTCCATGTATTTGTCCGTGCACGGTGCCGGCGTTCAATATTGCATGGTTGCCTATTGCATTGCCGCCTGCCGAGAGCGTCATACCGCCGCTCATGTGATGGACGTTAGTGCTTGTTCCCGTAAGCGTAATCTTGTTGTTCATGCTGTGGGTCGTTGCGTTCTCTCCCGTTGCTGTCGAGCCTGTACCGCTTGTCAAGCCGCCATGGGCTGAACGTGGGAGATGATTGCCGCTCACAGTGACTTCATTGCCTGTTGTCGTGTTGCCGAGGATGGAGCGACCGCCCCAGATTGCTGTACTGTCACTTTTTGCCTCGGTTGAGCCTTTGAACTGGTAGTATTTATAGCCGATCTTGTTCGTGCCGTCGCGATCGATGATGCTTTCCGTCTTTTCCATCGTGCGCGATACTGCACCGCTGTAGTTGGCGACCGTGATGCCGTGCGTGTTCTCGATCAGCGTGCCCTCGCTCTTGTCGAGCGGTGCACCCGACAGATGGATTTGCTCAAGGCTTGCAATCTGTGTCCCTGCGCTGTCGCTTAAGGTGAGCAGGGAAGAGGCCGCATTCGTATGGGCGTTGAAATTGAAGTTAATCGTCGAGAAGTTTTTAATGTTGTGCGCTACGGCATTGGTGTTGACGTTGAGCGTGTTGTTCGACACTTTGTCAGGGTGACTATCGTTGCGACCGCCGTAAATCGTGCCGTTGATCGCGTAGCCTGCCGCCATGGCGCTCGTGCCGTCGCCGAGGTTGACCGTATTGCCGGATACCTCGCCTGTACCGTCGGAATGACCGCCTTCGACGCCCGTCATGATGCCGCCCTTGATGGTGACAATGTTGTTTTTTACATTGCCGTTTTCATCGGCATAGCCGCCGTAGACCATTCCCGTATGACCATTTTCGATCGTCGCTTGATTATGGAGCACGTCGCCGTTCGTTCCGGCTGCTGCTATGCCGCCGTAGACGGTAGTTGCATTGCCGCTCTTGAGGAGTGCTGTATTGTCCTTGACGATTCCTGTGCCGGTGCCTTTCGTCATGCCGCCGACTAAGTCGCCGTTGAGCTGATTGCCGTTGAATACGGCATGGTTGTCCTCTACATTGCCGCCGCCGTTCGCGGCACCGCCAAAGATTCCGTCGGTGTTGGAAAAAAACGTTCCCGTTGCCGAATTGACGATGACACGGTTGCCTGTCACATTGCCTGTGCCGAACGTAAGGCCGCCGTAGAGTTGTTTCGTATAGTGTATATTTTTGAATGTCAGCGTATTGCTTGTCACGTTGCCGCTGTTGGCTTCCTCCTTGATAAAGCCTGCTGCCGTGCCGAAGGCTGGCCCGCCTCCGGGATGTTCGGCGTTGTCGCTCGGTGCATGTGCATCGTCAATCGCTACATTCTGCCCGCTGACATCGGCAGCGCCTGCCGCTGATGGTGCGAGAAACGCGCCGCTGCCGAGGGCGAGGGCGACGAAAAGCGCCAGCGAATGGCGCGAAGATTTTTTGTTGAACATTATTCTCCTCCTTTAGGACTAAAAGCTCAAGACTTTTAAATAAGCTAGACTTTTAGGTTCATTATAGCAATTAATTGATAATTGGTCAACATTTCTCCTCTTGCGCCCTTTTATTGCGGCTTCGGGCTTTTTTTGCTATACTGCTGTATTGAACTATATGAGTATGAAGGCAGGCGGTGGCAGCTGTCTGTATTCGATAAGGAAAGCAGGGGAAGTTTTGGAGCAGAAGCGCAGTTATCGGCGCATCGGGATCCTCGTTGCCGTCTTGCTCGTCGCTGCAGTCGCGGCGGCTGCGGCGCATTTCTTCGGCGGCGGCCTCGTGCGCCGCACGACGGCGGACGGCATGATCGCAGGAAGTTCCGAGATCCATGTGATGATCTTGGGCGTCGATGAGCGAAAGGACGATGTGGGGCGAAGCGACACCTTGATGGTCGCGACGGTCGATCCCGAGAAGGGGACGGCTTCGCTGCTTTCGATTCCGCGCGATACGCGCGTCGCCATCGAGGGGGCGGGCTACGACAAGATCAATGCTGCCTACGCCTACGGCGGCTATGCGCTGACGAAGAAGACGCTTGAGCAGCTGCTAGACGTGCCGATGGACTATTATATCCTCATCGACGTGCATGCCTTCGAGCGCATCATCGACGCCTTGGACGGCATCGACATCGACGTGGAGAAGCGCATGTACTACGAGGATCCTTGGGATGACGACGGCGGACTCGTCATCGACATCTACCCGGGTATGCAGCACATGACGGGAGAGAAGGCGATCGAGTATGTGCGCTATCGTGATATGGAGGGCGACATAGGGCGCATTCGCCGCCAACAGCGCTTCATGCGTGCGGTTCTGCAGAAGGTGACCTCGCCCGAGATCTTCGCGAAGCTGCCCGAGATCGTGAGCGAAGTGGCGAAGAGCGTCAAGACCGATCTCGACACGAGCGACATGATCAAGTTCCTACAGATCATGAAGAAGGTGCAGGAAGACGGGCTGGCGGCGGAGATGGCGCCGGGCAATCCCGCTTGGTTCAAGGGCGTCAGCTATTGGATTCCGGACATCGTGGAGATCCGCCGCATGGCGGCGCGCGCGGCGGGCGTTCCTTTTGCAGGCGAGGCGGCGGAGCGCGCTGAGAGCTATGCGGCGAAGTACAAGGCGGAAATGCCCGAGGGCTTCCGCTTTGACGACGCCGGGCCGCAGTCGGGCGAAAATGCGGCGGGCGAGAGCGCGGCAAAGAAGAAGGAAGAGCCGACGAAGCCGCCCGCGCCGAGCGCGGTCGCCGTCACGGTCGTCAATTCGAGCGGCATCACGGGCGCGGGAGCGGAGGTCGCGGCGATCCTGCAGGCGAAGGGCTTCGTCATCCGCAGCGTCGAGACGGGCAAGAGGAGCGACCGAGCGCAGACGACGATCACGGCGGGCGGCAGGACGGTCGACCTCTTCTACGGCATGCCGTTTCCGTGCATTCTCATGGAGGGCGGCGCGAAGGATGAGGCGCTCGTGAACATCGGCAGGGATTATGTGAAGCGATAAAGCGCAGATTTTTTAGGAAGCGCTGATAAAATGAAGTCTCTCGGATGTGCGAAGATGGGTGGCTGAATTTATCAGAGATTCCGTTAGAAAAGGGAGTTTTAGGTGAAGGCAGTCGGGCTTGCCAAATCGTTTGGCGTGAAAGAAATTTTTCATGATGTGACCTTTGAGGTGCGTCGCGGCGAACGCGCGGGTCTTGTCGGCGCGAACGGCGCGGGCAAGACGACCTTGATGCGCTGCCTCCTGGGCGAGGAAGAGGCGGATGCCGGAAGCGTGCAGCTCGACGACGGCGCGGCGATCGGCTACGTCGAGCAGCAGGCGGCGTTCGGCGAGGGCACGCTCTACGAGGAGTTTCGCCGTGCCTTTGCCGACGTCATCGACCTCGGTGAGAAGAAGCGTGCGCTGGAAAAGGAGATCGCCGCTGCATCGAGCGAGGAAAAGCTCGCACTCTACGGGCGCGTCGTCGACGAGTTCGAGCGGCTCGGCGGCTATTCGTTCGAGAGCCGCATCCGCCGCATCGCCTTTGGCCTGGGCTTCACGGCGGAGGACTTCGAGAAGGATGTGCATCACTTCTCGGGCGGGCAGAGGACGCGAATATGTCTCGCGAAGGCGCTTCTGCGCGAGCCGGATTTCCTTTTTCTCGATGAGCCGACGAACCATCTCGACATCAAGATGATCGAGTGGCTCGAAGACTTCCTCTCAGAGTATGCGGGCGGCGTCATCATCATCTCGCACGACCGCTTCTTCCTCGACCGCGTGGCGACGCACATCCTCGACCTTTCGGGCGGCACGGTGACCGCATACGCGGGAAATTACAGTTACTTTCAGAAGGTGCACGCCGAGCGGCAGAAGTCGCTGCTCGCCGCCTACGAGAAGCAGCAGGAGCACATCAAGCGCACGGAGGAATACATCCGCCGTTACCGCGCGGGCATCAAGGCGAAGCAGGCGCGCGGGCGCGAGAGCCAGCTGCGCCGTATGGAACGCATCGTGCTGCCGCCGGAGAAGGCGAGCTTCAGCTACTTCGCCTTTCATCCGCCCGCCGAGTGCGCCGACCGCGTGGCGGAATTGGAGGATGTGACCTTCGCCTTTGGCAGCCACGCCGTGTTTTCGCATCTCTCCTTGCTCGTCCGCAAGGGCGACGGCATCGCTATCGTCGGCCCGAACGGCGCGGGCAAGACGACGCTCCTGCGCGTGCTTCTGGGAGAGCTTGCGGCGCAGACGGGGCGCGTGAAGATCGGCAGCCGCGTGAAGATCGGCTACTTCTCGCAGCAGCATGAGGGGCTGAATCCCGAGAATACCTTGGTCGGCGAGCTCAACTACGATTTCGGCATCGCAGAGGACGAGGCGCGCAAGTACCTCGGCGCGTTCCTCTTCCACGGCGACGAGGTCTTTCGCCGCATCGGCGATCTCTCGGGCGGCGAGCAGGCGCGTCTGGCGTTCCTCAAGCTCATGCTCACGGGCGCGAACTTCCTCGTGCTCGACGAGCCGACGAACCATCTCGACATTCCTGCGCGCGAAGCGGTCGAAGAGGCGCTGATGGCATTTCCCGGCACGTTCGTCGTCGTCTCGCATGACCGCTACTTCCTCGACAAGGTCGCGAACACGACGGCGGAGCTTGCAGCGGGAAGTTTGCGCGAGTACGAGGGAAACTACAGCTACTACCGCATGAAGAAGGAAATCGAGGAGAAGGAAGCCGCCGAAGCCGCTGAGGAAAGGGCGGGCGGCGCGAAAAAGGCGGCAAAAAAGAGCGCGGCTTCCGCTATGCGGCGGGCGGCAGGTGCGGCGTCGGACGTGTCGCTGACGCAGGCGGACACTGCCGTAGGCGCGGCGAGCGGTGCAGATGCTTCTAAGGCGGCAAAGGAAAGTGCTGCCGCCCGCAAGGAGCAGGAGCAGCGCCGCCTCGCTTCTCTGTCGGACGCCAAGCGCACCGAGATGCTCGCACGCGCCGAGGCGGAGATCGCCATGGCGGAGGCGGAACTCAAGGGATTGGAGTTCGAGATGAACCGGCCCGAAGTGCAGGGCGATCCCGAAAAGAGCGCGGAAATCGCCGAATTGTATGCGGCGAAGGAGCAGGAGATTGAGGAGCGCTACGTGCGTTGGGAAGCGCTCGCCGACTAGGGCAATGCCCGCGGCGAGACGGAGCCTTTGCGCGAAGCGAAGCGCAGGAAGGAAAAGAGCCGCCAAGGGACAGGAGGTGCAGCATGGAAACGCTCGAAGGGACGGCACAAAGCGTCGTCTTTGCCGCGCCCGAGGGGGGCTTCACGGTCTTTCGCCTGCGGCCATCGGGGCGGCGTGGACTCGTGACGGTGACGGCGAACGCGCCCGCACCGCTCGTGGGGCAGGAGATTGCGCTTTCGGGCGAGTGGGTGCAGCACCCGCGCTTCGGCGAGCAGTTCAAGGCGGCGACGCTTCGCGTTTCTGCGCCGACGAGTCTCGCGGGCATCGAGCGCTTCCTCGCGTCGGGCGCGATCGCGGGTGTCGGCGAGGCGATGGCGCACCGCCTCGTGCAGAAGTTCGGCAAGGAGACGCTTGAGATCATCGAGAAGAAGCACTCGCGCCTCACCGAGGTCGCGGGCGTCGGCAAGAAGACGGCGGCGAAGATCCACGCTTCCTACATGGAGAAGGAAGAGCTAAGAGAGATTATGCTGTGGCTCGAAATGCACGGCGTTTCGGGCGCGTACGCCGCGCGCATCTTCGAGACGTACAGCTCCTTTGCCATCGAGGTCATGGAGAAGCATCCGTACCGTCTGGCACGCGACGTCGCTGGCATCGGCTTTTTGACGGCGGATGCGATTGCCAAGAGCGCAGGGATCGCTGAGGACAGCAAGGAACGCATCGAGGCAGGGCTAGGCCACGCGCTCCTCACCGTCTCCCAGCAGGGGCATTGCTGCATCCCTGCGCCCGCTTTGACGGAGCGTGCGGCGAAGCTCCTCGGCACGCCGACGGAGGAGGTGCGCGAGGTCTTGAAGGAAGCCTTGGCCGCCGAACGGCTCGCCTTCGAGGAGGTCGGCGCGGAGACGCTCATCTATCCGCCGTGGCTCTACCGCGCGGAGAAGCGCACGGCACAGATGCTTTTCTTCCTGCAGCAAAAGGCCGCCGTGCTGCCCGCAGAAAAGGCGGCAGCCATCGTCGCCGACTGGGGGCGGGCGGCGGGAATCACGCTCGCCGCAGAGCAGCAGCAGGCTGTCGCCGCCGTGCTCGACCATGCGGTCTTCGTGCTGACGGGCGGCCCGGGCACGGGCAAGACGACGGTCGTGCGCGGCATGATCGCAGTTCTTGAGAGCCAGGGGCTCTCCGTGCTCCTCGGTGCGCCGACGGGGCGCGCAGCGAAGCGGCTCGCAGAGGCGACGGGGCGCAAGGCGGAGACGGTGCATCGGCTTCTGGGCGCACAGGGCGGCATAGAGGCCGACGGCTCGCCCGTATTCGAGAAGGACGCGGACGATCCTCTGGACGCCGACGCTATCATCCTCGACGAGGTGTCGATGATGGACATCGTGCTCATGGAGCATTTCCTCGAAGCCGTGCCCGAGGGCGCACGCGTCATACTCGTCGGCGATGTCGACCAGCTTCCTGCCGTCGGTCCCGGCTCCGTCCTCAAGGACATCCTGCGCTCGGGCGCTGTGCCGAGCGTGCGCTTGAAGGAAGTCTTTCGCCAGAGCGGCGAGGGAACGATCGTCCTGAACGCGCACGCGATCAATCGCGGGCGCATGCCGCAGTTCACTGCGGGCGGCGATTTCGAGTTCCTGGAGATGCCCGACGAGGAGGCGGCGGCGCGGCGCATCGTCGCGCTGTGCCGCGAGGAATTGCCGCGCGAGGGATTCAACGCTTTGGAGGATGTGCAGGTGCTGTCGCCCATGCACCGCACGCCGTGCGGCGTCGACAATCTGAACCGCCTCCTGCAGGCGGCGCTCAACCCGCCCGCGCCCGAAAAGGCGGAGTTTCGTAACAGCACGCTCACATTCCGGGTCGGCGACAAGGTCATGCAGACGAAGAACGACTACACGAAGGGCGTGTTCAACGGCGACATCGGCTTCATCCGCGAGGTGTCGGCGGACGGCGTCAAGGTGCGCTATTCCGACGAACTGACAGCGGACTACGAGCCGAACGAACTCATGATGCTCACGCTCGCCTACGCCATGAGCGTGCACAAGAGCCAGGGCAGTGAGTACCCCGTGATCGTCTTGCCGCTCGTCGCCGCGCATCACATCATGCTGCAGCGCAACCTCCTCTATACGGCGGTGACGCGTGCGAAGAAGAAGGTCGTGCTGCTCGGCTCGAAGGCGGCTGTCTTCACGGCGGTATCGAACGACAAGACGCGCAGGCGCTACACATTGCTCGCCGAGAGGCTTGCGGGCGCGGGCGGCGAGAGTCCGCTGCTCTCGTGAGGGGCGCGGCATGGCTCGCCGCCTTGGCGGACGCCGTATCTTCCGTCGTCTTTCCCGCGCGCTGCCCGTCCTGCGGCGCTTACTGCGAGAGGCGCGGCGGCTGGTGCGCGCCCTGCCTTTCGCGCACGGTGCGACCGCATCGCCTCGCACTTTCGGCAGAAGCGCTCGCCGCGCTCGATGATGCGTGGGCGGTCGGCTTCTACGGCGGCGCGCTCGGCACGCTCGTTCGTGACCTCAAGTATCGCGGCAGGCGCGGCGTCCTGCCCTACATCCACGCGGCTCTGGCGGCGGCGAAATTGCCGGAGCAATTTCTCGCCGCCGATCTTGCCGTCTATGTGCCGCTCCATGAAGCACGCGAGAAGGAGCGCGGCTTCAATCAGGCCGAGCTGATCTTCGCCGCTTGGCTCAAGACGAAGGGCATCCCCGCACGCCCCTTGCTGACGCGAATGCGCTCGACTGCGCCGCAGTACGGCTTGGGTGAGAAGGAGCGCAGGAAAAATGTGTGCGGCGCGTTCTCCCTCTCCGAGGCGGGGAAAGGCGGCGCGGGAGAAATCGCGGGGAAAAGCATCGTGCTGCTCGATGACATCCTGACGACGGGGGCGACGCTCACGTCTTGCGCCGCCGTGCTGAAAAAGGCGGGCGCAGGCTCTGTGTATGCACTGGCGCTGGCGAGCGACCGAAGCTAGAATAGGGATGCTTGCATCGTGTTGATGCATGATTCAGCTGCGCAAGCATATAAAAATGCCCCATCTGCCGCATTTTGCGGCGGGTGGGGCATTTTGTGTTATGTGTTTGTGCGAGAGCTTACCCGGGAATCTTCGTCAGAAGCTCCAGGCTGTGCTCTTCGTTCATCGTGCGGCACATTTCGATGAAGGTGTCGAGCGGCACATCTTTGAGCTGCTCGTTCGTGCCGCGCACGTTGATGGAGACGGTGTTTTCCTCGGCTTCCTTGTCGCCTAAGACGAGGATGTAGGGATCCTTGTAGTGCTTGAATCCCTTGATCTTCTCACGCATGTTCTTGTCGGCGTAGTCGACCTCGAAGCGCACGCGGCTCTTGAAGAGCTTCTGCGCGACCTTCTTGGCGTAGTCGTTGTGCTCGGGGCGGATCGGCACGATGCCGACCTGCACGGGGCTGAGCCAGAAGGGGAATGCGCCCTTGAAGTTTTCGATGAGGACGCCGATGAAGCGCTCCATCGAGCCGAAGATGGCGCGGTGCAGCACGACGGGCTGCTTGTGGCTGCCGTCCTTGGCTATGTACTTGAGGTCGAAGTTCTGCGGCAGCTGGAAGTCGAGCTGCAGGGTGCCGACCTGCCACTCGCGGCCGAGCGCGTCCTTCATTTTGAGGTCGATCTTCGGGCCGTAGAAGGCGCCGTCGCCCTCGTTGACCTCGTAATTGCCTTCGCCGTACTTGCGGTCGAGGATCGCCTTGAGCTCTTTTTCCGCGACGTTCCAAGTTTCGATGTCGCCCATAAAGTCGTCGGGGCGTGTCGAAAGTTCCGCTTTGCAGCTCATGCCGAGCGTCGAATAGATCTCGTCGGCGATGTCCATGATGTCGCCCATCTCAGCGGCGATCTGGTCTTCCATGAGGAAGGTGTGGTCGTCGTCCTGACGGAAGAGCTGCACGCGGAAAAGGCCGTTGAGCTCGCCCGACTTCTCCTTGCGGTGGATGACGTCGACCGTGTTGTAGCGAATCGGCAGATCGCGGTAGGAGCGCGTCTTGCGCTGGTAGATCTTGATGGCGTTCGGGCAGTTCATCGGCTTGATCGCGAAGGTGTCGTCCGCTTCGATGTCGCCGTCCGCGCCGGGAATCAGGAACATGTTTTCCTTGTAGTGCGCCCAGTGGCCGCTCGTGACCCACAGGCGCTTGTTGTTGATGACGGGCGCGGAAACTTCCTGATAGCCGTGCGCCTCGTGAATGCCGCGCCAGAATTCCAGCAGCGCGTTGAAGAGCTTCCAGCCGCGCGGCAGCCAGTAGGGCATGCCGGGTGCCGTCTCGTCGAACATGAAGAGGTCGAGCTGCGGCCCGATCTTCTTGTGGTCGCGCTCCTGCGCGTCCTTGATGAACGCGAGGTGCGCCTTGAGCTCCTCCTTCGTCGGGAAGGCGTAGGCGTAGATGCGCGTGAGCTGGTCGCGCTTCTCGTCGCCGCGCCAGTAGGAGCCGGACATGGAGCGAAGCTGCCAGGCGACAGACAATAGTGCGGCAGAGTTCTCGACGTGCGGCCCACGGCAGAGGTCGACGAAGTCATCGCCCGTGCGGTACGTCGTCAAAATCTCGTCTTCGGGCAGATCCTCGATGAGCTCGACCTTGAACTTTTGATTCTTGAAAAGTTCGAGCGCCGCCTTCTTGGAAATCTCCTCGCGCTTCCAATCTTCCTTGCGCTTCAAGATTTCCTTCATCTTCTCCTCGATGGTCTTGAGGTCGTCGTTCGTCGCTGGGCGCGGCAGCAGGAAGTCGTAGTAGAAGCCGTCGGCAATCTCCGGCCCGATGGCGTACTGTGTCTCTTTGCCGAAAACTTCGATGACGGCCTTTGCAAGCACATGTGCCAACGAGTGGCGATAGACGTGCAGGAATTGTTCTTTATCCATGATGTTTCCCCTTTGTTGGACATTTGTGCAGGTACGGCGCGCAGAGGCGAGCGGCAGCCTGCACGGTTTCTTCTATTATAGAGCAAAATGTGCAATCTGTCACGAAACTCTTGCATGCGGGGATTCGAGGCACATCTGGCGGATTGGATGAGGAGGAACTTTATTTTGATGCAAGAGTTTCCAATTTTTTTATAAAATCTGTAGATAGTTTATATCTGTGGGCTCTGCGTGTTGTGTTCGTCGTGATATGATCAGCGGGATAGCGTTTGATATGTGTCTGAATTGTTTTTGCGCTTTGCCCAACCGTGCTCGCAATCTCTTTTAAGGTTGCTCCGTCATCTGAAAAAAGATATGCTTGCAGCAGTACAAAATAAATTTTCCAGTCGGCTTTGTTTTTTGCTGTCCCGAAGTAGTGGATTTCAAGAGCTTGAGCCAAAGCATCAAGTTTTTTTCGCCGTTCCTGTAAAATCTCATTGACACGAGTGGTACTTTTCTGAATCAGCCAAAGGAAACCGGTAATAAATGGTGTTAAGTCTCCGTAGTTTCCTGGATGATTAGTATCTTCAAATAATTTATAGTATACGCGAAGGGACTTTTTGATGGTAATGGAGAGACGGATTGCGACCAATGGGTGTAATATTTTGGCAAGGTAATATGATGTAATAAAGCGTGAGGTCCGGCCGTTTCCATCATAGAAGGGATGGATGTAACCAAAGAAATAATGGAAGATGGAAATACGTATTAATCCCGGGATTTGTTCATTCTGTAAAGTTTTTAATGCAGTTTCCATAGAGAGAATAATTTTTTCCTCTGGAATGATGCCGCGATGGATGACTTTCGATTTGGACCATACATCGACAGGTTCTTTCCGAAAGATTTTGCCATCGGGAAGATTAGCAGGATCATCTCTTTTGATTTCGTCTGCTAAAAATTCGTCGTAGAATTTACGCAAGTCATGACTACAACGAAAAGAAATCTCTTCCTGCTGCTGAAGTTTCAGATACTTGTTGACAGTACTCCAGAGACGGGGGCGATGATGAGAATCTGTAGAATCTTGCTCATCGATAGCTGTTTTGATTTCTTTGCGTGTACTGCGAACACCTTCTATGGCGTTGCTGGATTGGATCTCTTCGATTAGACAGGCTCGACGGAAGGATTCAATCGCTATGTGAGGAAGTGTTGCTGTAATGCTTGTCAATTGACGGAGTTCAAGCATGATGGAGGAAAGAATTTGCATGATGTCTTCCGTATAGTAATAAAAGGAAGTAAATTCGTGAGAAGCATTCAGATGCTTAATCGGTATGTCGATGTGATGTGCCAAGACGGAATTGTACAAACTGTGGTAAAGCTCTTGGCTTTTGGGTTCATTTTGGTGATATTGCTTTAGCAGGATGGGTGTCGGCATAGATCATCACCTCGTATGACACGGGAAAAAAAGCAGATTTTTTCTTAGGTGTAGAATGAACTGAGAAAAAAGAGCATATTTTTCTTAGTTGTGAAATGAACTAGGAAAAAACCGCGTTTTTTTCCTAGTTCATTTCGTACAATATCATTTTTTCGACTTGACCTGTGCAAACGCCTTTTCCGCCGCTGCGATCGTGCGGTCGATGTCTTCGTCCGTGTGGGCGAGCGAGAGGAAGAGCGTCTCGAACTGCGAGGGAGCGAGGTAGACGCCCTGTTCGAGCATGGCGCGGAACCAGACCTTGAAGGCTTCCTGATCCGAAGCGGCGGAGCTTGCGTAGTCCTTGACCTTGCCCTCATTGAAGAATATGCTGAACATCGAGCCGGCCTGGTGCGCCTGAATCTTGACTCCCGCCTCGCGCGCGGCGGATTCAAGGCCGAGGACGAGCTTCTTCGTCTTCAGCGTGAGAGCGCGGCTCGCATCGGCTTCTCCGGGTTCGGGCTCTTTCAAGATGAGCTTGAGCGTTTCGATGCCCGCCGTCATGGCGAGCGGATTGCCCGAGAGCGTGCCCGCCTGATAGACGGGGCCTGCGGGCGCGATCTGCTCCATGATGTCACGGCGGCCGCCGTAGGCCGCGCAAGGCAGGCCGCCGCCGATGATCTTGCCGAGGCAGGTGAGATCGGGCGTGATGCCGTAGGCCGCCTGCGCGCCGCCCAAGGAGGCTCGGAAGCCGCACATGACTTCGTCGAAGATGAGGAGTGCGCCGTGCTTTTCGGTCAGCGCGCGCAAGGTGTCAAGATAGCCGTTTTCGGGCAGGACACAGCCCATGTTGCCCGCGACAGGCTCGACGATGATGCAGGCGATGTCCTTGCCGTATTCCGTCATGACGCGCGTGATGGCGTCCGCATCGTTGAACGGCACGGTGATCGTGTCCTTGGCGACGCCATCGGTCACACCGGGACTCGACGGCACGCCGAAGGTCGCAAGCCCCGAGCCGGCGTCGACGAGCAGACTGTCGCTGTGGCCGTGGTAGCAGCCGACGAACTTGACGATCTTCGAGCGTCCCGTGAAGCCGCGTGCAAGGCGCAGGGCGCTCATTGTCGCTTCCGTGCCGGAGTTGACCATGCGCACGAGCTGCATGGAAGGATAGGCCTTCTGCACGAGGCGCACGAGGTCGGATTCGAGCGTCGTCGGCGCGCCGTAACTCGTGCCGCGTGCGGCGGCGTCAGCCAGTGCGCTTACGACGGCGGGATGCGCGTGTCCGGCGACGAGCGGCCCCCACGACAGCACATAGTCGACGTACTCGTTGCCGTCGATGTCGAAGATGTGCGCGCCTTCGCCGCGCGCGATAAAGGGCGGATTGCAGTCGACGTTTCTGTAGGAGCGCACGGGACTGTTGACGCCGCCCGGCATGAGGGCCTTCGCTTCTTCAAACGCTTCCAGGGATTTTTCTAAGTTCAGCATATTTCGCTCCTTTTCAGCCTTGAAGCCACTTCGCCGCGTCGATCGCGTGGTAGGTGATGATGATGTCGGCGCCCGCACGCTTCATGCCTGTGAGCGTTTCGAGTACGATGCGCTTCTCGTCGATCCAGCCGTTCGCTGCCGCCGCCTTGACCATCGCGTATTCGCCGCTGACGTTGTAGACGGCGACGGGGCGGTCGATGGCGTCGCGCACGCGGCGCACGATGTCGAGGTAGGCGAGCGCGGGCTTGACCATGATGATGTCCGCTCCCTCGGCGAGGTCGAGCGCGACTTCTTTCATCGCCTCGCGTGCGTTGGCGGGATCCATCTGGTAGGCGCGGCGGTCGCCGAAGGAGGGCGCGGAGTCCGCAGCATCGCGGAAGGGGCCGTAGTAGCCCGAAGCGTACTTGACGGCGTAGCTCATGATGGAGACATGGGAGAAGCCGGCTTCGTCCAAGGCTTCGCGCAGGGCGGCGATGCGCCCGTCCATCATGTCGGACGGCGCGACGATGTCGGCGCCGGCTTCCGCCTGGCTGACCGCCGTCTTGGCAAGGAGCGGCAGCGTCGCGTCGTTGTCGACTTCGTGACCGCATAGCTTGCCGCAGTGGCCGTGCGACGTGTACTGGCAAAGGCAGACGTCGCCGACGACGGCAAGCTCCGGCTCTGCCTGTTTGATGGCGCGGATCGCTTGCTGCACGGGGCTTTTCGCGTCCCATGCCGAAGAGCCGATCTCGTCCTTGTACTCGGGCAGGCCGAAGACTTCGACGGAGGGAATGCCGAGTGCGGCGAGTTCTTTCGTCTGCTCGACGGCGCGGTCGACGGAGAGGTGGAAGCAGCCCGGCATGCTGGGGATTTCCTCCTTGATATTCTCGCCGGGCACGACGAAGATGGGGTAGACGAAATCACGGACGGAAAGTTCCGTCTCGCGCACCATGGCGCGGATGTTCGCTGTCCTGCGCAGGCGGCGCGGACGAAGGGTTTGCTTCAGCATAACAGCATCTCCTTGATGGTTTCGATGAGTCCGTCGATCGTATATTCTTTCGCGACGGCGGCGAGCTTTATGCCGAGAGCCTCGCACGTCTTCGCCGTGATGGGGCCGATGGCGACGCACTTGACATGCTGCAGAGGCTCTGCGCCGCCGAGGATGGCGCAGAGGTTCTTTGCCGTCGAAGAGCTTGTGAAAGTCACGATGTCGATCTCGCCGTTCGTGAGTTTTTTTGCGAGAGCAGCGCCGTCGGCCTCTGCCTGCTTTGTGCAGTAGGCGGCGGCGACGGTGACCTCTGCTCCGAGCGCCTTGAGGCTTTCGGGCAGCACTTCGCGCGCTTCTTCGGCGCGTGCGAGGAGGACGCGCGTGCCGCTTCGCACATCGCCCTTGAGGGCTTCGACGACGGCTTCGGCGCGGTATTCGCCGGGCATGCAGTCGGCGCGGACGCCGCAGGCGGCGAGCGCCGCGGCTGTCGCAGGGCCGATGGCGGCGACTTTGGCGCGGGCGAGGGCGCGTGCGTCCTTGCCCGCGGCGTCAAGGGCGCGGAAGAAATGCTCGACGCCGTTCGCGCTCGTGAAGATCAGCCAGTCGTAGTCGGCGATATGAGCGATGGCGGCACGGAGCGCCGCGCCGCCGTCGGAAGGCTCCGCGATGCGGATCGCGGGCACTTCGAGGCACGCGGCGCCGAGCGCTTCGAGGCCTTCGGTGAGCTTCGAGGCTTGGGCGCGCGCACGCGTCACGAGTACGCGCTTGCCGAAGAGCGGACGCCTCTCGGGCGCGTCGAACCAGCGCAGCTTTTCGCGATAGCGCACGACATCGCCGACGAGGAAGATGGCGGGCGGCTTGAGTCCGGCTCGCGCCACATCGTCGGCGGCGTTTTCTACGGTCGTGATGAGCGTCTCCTGCTCGGGGCGCGTGCCCCAGCGGATGACGGCGGCGGGCGTATTGCCGGCGCGGCCGTGGCGCATGAGTTCGGCTGTGATGGCGGGAAGGTTTCCGACGCCCATGAGGAAGACGAGCGTATCGACGCCCGTCGCGAGTTTCTGCCAGTCTAGCCCTGAGGCGTCCTTCGTCGGATCTTCGTGCCCCGTGACGACGGCGAAGGAGACAGCGACGCCGCGATGCGTGACGGGGATGCCCGCATAGGCGGGCACGGCGATGGCGGAAGTCACGCCCGGCACGATCTCAAACGGCAGGCCGTTTTCCGCCAAGAGCAGGGCTTCCTCGCCGCCGCGCCCGAAGACGAAGGGGTCGCCGCCCTTGAGGCGCACGACGCATTTTCCTTCGCGGGAGAGCTTGACGAGGAGCTTTGAGATGTCTTCCTGCTTCATCGCGTGGTTGCCCGCGCTTTTTCCCACGTAGATGCGCTCGGCTTCTTCCGGCACGAGCGCGAGGATGCGGCTGTCCGCGAGGTAGTCATAGACGACGGTGTCGGCCTTTTTCAGACACGCGTGCGCCTTGACCGTCAAAAGCCCCGGATCTCCGGGGCCGGCTCCGACAAGATATACCATAGCTTCGCTTTCCTCCTTACGGTTGCAGCAGGCCGAGTTCCTGCAGGATTTCTTTGCCGCCCATGGCGAGCAGTTCCTCGGCGAGCGCACGGCCGATTTTTTCGGCGTCAAGGGCACTGCCCGCCTTCTTCTTGCGATAGAGGCGCTCGCCGTCGATGGAGGCGATGACCGCCTCCATTTCGAGTGCCTCGTCCGCAGCCTCGGCGTAGACGCCGACGGGCACTTGGCAGCCGCCCTCGACGCGTGCGAGGAAGGCGCGTTCCGCTCTCGCCGCCGCACGCGTCGCCGCGTCGTCGAGGAAGGCGATAAGGGAAAGCGTCGCCTCGTCGTCCGCACGCGCCTCGATGGCGAGTGCGCCTTGTCCGACGGCGGGCAGGCAGATTTCGCGCGGCAGGATCTCGGTGATGCGGTCATGGAAGCCCAGGCGCTTGAGTCCCGCGACGGCGAGGATTATGGCATCGAAATTTTCTTCTTCGAGCTTCTTGAGCCGCGTGTTCACGTTGCCGCGCAGGCTGACGATCTCAAGGTCGGGCCTCTTGGCGAGGAGCTGTGCGCGGCGGCGAAGGCTCGACGTGCCGACCTTCGCGCCTTGAGGAAGGTTCGCGAGCGTTTGATAGCGCGGACTCACGACGGCGTCGCCGGGGTCGAAGCGCTCGGTCACGGCGGCGAGCATGAGCCCTTCAGGCAGTTCCGTTGGCATGTCCTTGAGGCTGTGCACGGCGAGGTCGATTTCGCCTGCGAGCATCGCCTGCTCAAGCTCCTTCGTGAAAAGCCCCTTGCCGCCGATCTTCGCCAACGGCGCATCGAGCACGCGGTCGCCCTTCGTCGTCATGCGCTTTTGTACGACATGAAGCTCCGGGTATCTCTCCCGGAGCTTCGCCTCTACATAGTCTGCCTGCCAGAGCGCAAGCTTACTGCTGCGCGTACCTATAACGATGGTGTCTTTCTTCACAAGTTCCCGTCTCCCCTATCGTATCAAGCTTGAAGAGGCTTCGCATCGCCTCGATGTAGAATGCCTCGTCCGCCGTTCCCGCCGATGCGTTGAGCTTCATCATCGGCGTGCGCAGGATCTTTCGGACGATCATGCGCGTCATGTGGTCGACGGCACGCTGCTGCTCCTCCGTGAGTTCGGGCAGTTTCGTGTGCGCACGCTGCATCTCACGACATCGTATGCGCTCGCAGCGCTCGGAGAGAAGTGCCATCAGCGGGCGGCACGAGAGGTATTGGAAGCGCTTCTCGATGGAAACAATTTCCTCCTCGACGATGCGCGAGGCCTCGACCGCCTCCTGCTTGCGCTCTTCCATGTGATCGTCGACGACGGCTTCCAAGGCGTCGATATTGAAGAGCTTCACGCCCTTGATTTCCTCGACCTCGGGATCGACGTCGCGCGGCACGGCGATGTCGATGAAGACGAGCGGCCGCCCCTTCCGCTGGGTCATGAGATGGCGCGTCTCCCACGCCTTGACGACGTAGTGCGGCGCGCCCGTCGAGGTCACGACGACGTCGACGTCCTCGGCCTTTTCCATCGCGCGCTCGAAGGGCACGGCCTCGCCGCCGAAGCGAGCGGCGAAGTCTTCGGCTTTCTCCATGTGGCGATTCGCGATGTAGAGTTTCTTCGCGCCGTGCGAGACGAGATGCTCCGCCGTCAGCTCCGCCATCTTGCCCGCGCCGAAGATCAGGACGCTCGACTTGTCGAGCGTGCCGAAGATGTCCTTCGCCAGTTCGACCGCCGCATAGCTGACGGACACGGCGCTCCACGCGATGCGCGTCTCCGTGCGCACGCGCTTTCCCGTCGCAATCGCGCGGTGAAACAGCGTGTTCAGCACGGTGCTCGTCGCATGGCCTTCGAGTGCGAGCGCGTACGCCTGCTTGACCTGCGAGAGGATCTGCCCCTCGCCGAGGACGAGCGAATCAAGACTCGCCGCCACGCGGAAGAGGTGACGGATGCATTCTTCGTCCTCGTGCATGTAAAGGTATTCTTCGACATCCTCGTCGTTGCCCGTGAGGTCGAAGAAAAAGCGGCGCACGGCCTCGCCCGCATGTGCATCGTCCGCCGTCACCGCGTAGATCTCGCTGCGGTTGCACGTCGAGAGCACGACCGCTTCAAGAAGATCGGCATACTCCGCCAGATGTTGGAACCCCTTGCGGATGGCGTCCTTCGGTATGGAAAACCGCTCGCGCACATCCACGGGCGCCGTCTTATGATTCAGTCCCAAAACAATCAAGTGCATGTCTTATCTCTGCCTCCGCCTCATCCAGTCTGCTTTCTTCGACAAGATTCAAAATATGCTCCGAAAGAGCCGCGCGCCAAAACGCCTCGCGTCCTGCACTTCCCTCGATGCGTTCCTTCGCTTCCTCGCGCAGCGCGGCGAGCCTTTCGAGCCAGTCGCCCCAGCTCGCACCCAGGCGGGCGGCGAGCCGCTTCTTCAGCGTGCGGGCGAGTGCGGGCGATGCGCCGCCCGTCGATACCGTGACGAGGAGATCGCCGTCTCGCAAAGCCGCCGGCAGGAAGAAGTCGCAAAGCTCGGGTGCCGTCGCATCGTTGACGAGAGCGCCGGCCTCTTTTGCCGCCTTGCCGAAGGCGGCGTTCGCCGCACGGTCGTCGGTCGCGCAGAAGACGAGGAGCGCACGCGGCAGCGATGCGAAAACCTCCGCCGTCGCAAGTTGCGCGAGCCAAGTGATGCTTCCGTCTGCCGCAAGCGCCGCCAAGGGCGGCGAAAGCTTGGGCGCGACGACGGTCACAGCCGCTCCTGCTGCGAGCAGCCCTGCGACCTTTCGATGCGCCACCGCCCCGCCGCCGGCGACAAGCGCGGCGCGCCCTTCAAGGCGCAGGTTCATCGGATACATGTCCAAATCTTGAGAGTCCTTCCAAATTACGAATGTGGTTCACTTTTTGTTTTCTTCTTTATTATATCGTAAAGGCATGAAAAAAAAAAGCCCTGCAGGAAAGTTTTGCGGTGGACTGCACCCCAAAATACGGACAGTGAATAAAAATCCCTCCTGTTGTAGAATAAGAACTACAACAGGAGGGATTCGTTATGCCAAGACAATATACAAAAATTGAGCAGTTATCCGATGAAATCTTCCGTCTCAAGACAGAAGGAAAAACACATCGGCAAATTGGTGAAATCTATGGATTGACCAAAGAGCAAATCAAGGGATTCATAAAACGCCAACGGCGTAAAGATCGCTTAAAGGAAGCCGGATCTATTCCTCGTCCGAAAGGGCGCCCACGCAAACAAGCAATCGATGAGCGCACCTCTTTACAAAACGAAGTAATCGAGCTCCGTATGAAGGTCGATGTCCTGCGAAATTTTCTTTGCGAGGTTGGAAGGAGGTGAGCGTCAAATATCGTGTTATTGAACGGTTGCGTAACGTCTATCCAGTTGTCGCTTTGTGCCGGATTCTGGAAGTATCGCGCAGCGGTTACTACGACTGGCGATATCGAATGCAGGAATCACATGCAGATGCCTGGCTGGAGCAACAAATCTTGACCTGTCAGGAACAAACACATTTCACATACGGCTATTGTCGCGTCTGCAAATGGCTTCGAAAACATACGGGGATTCACGTAAATCGAAAGCGTGTTTTGCGTGTCATGCGCAAAATCGATGCTCTCGCACAAATTCGCCGTCGTCGTCCATATACGCATTACAAAGACGCGGCACATCGCTATGAAAACTTGTTGAAGCGGCAATTCAATCCGGAGCGCCCAAATCAATTTTGGGCAACAGATATCACGTATATACCGACGGCACATGGCATGTGCTATCTGTGCGCCGTCATTGATCAATGCGGCAAAATGGTGCTGGGATGGCGCATCGGCACAGATATGACAGCTTCACTCGTTACGGACACCGTGCGTGACGCCTTACAAAAGGAAATGGTCGCTAATGGACTAATCCTCCACAGCGACCAAGGCTCGCAGTACTCTTCCCAAGCGTATTACGACCTAAGTCAAGAATACCACTTCACGCCGTCAATGTCAAAGCGTGGCTGCCCGTATGACAATGCTTCGATGGAAAATTTCTTTGGAACGCTGAAGTCGGAATGCTTACATCGGATGAAGTTTGGATCAAGGAAGGAGTTAGAGGAAACTGTAGCACAATATGTACACTTTTACAACTATGAGCGCATACAACTGAAAAGCGGTCTTACTCCATACGAAATATGGAGCAAAACCGCATAAATCAGCGTAATTCTACGACAGTGGTTTATTTTCTTGTCCGCTTAGCAGGGAGCAGTCCAGTCTGGTGCACATGATGTATGTGCACCAGACCTCTTTCATAGGAAGAGTTGAATTTGATTTTATACAGCGGCGGTCAGATGCCGCGCGGCGGCGGAAAGAAGCCTGACGCCTGCTGTAATCTGGCTGAGGCTTGCGTATTCCGCTGCACTGTGGCTGATGCCATCCTTACAGGGAATGAAGATCATGGCAGTCGGGGCATAGTCCGCCCAATGCATGGCGTCGTGTCCCGCACCGCTCGGCATCATGCGATGCGGCAGATGCAGGTCATCGGCGATCTTTGCGAGGCATTGGGTGAGGGCGGTGTCCATGTGTGCGGGAGTCTCCTTGCTGATGAGAGAGATTTCGCAGGAGATGCCGCGCCGAAGTTCGATTCCTTCGATGCGAGTGCGGATGGCCAGTTCAACATTATCCCGAGCCTCCGAGGAAGTGCTGCGCAGGTCGATGCCGAGCCGCACTTTGCCCGGGATGACGTTCATGACGTTGGGGCGGACTTCGACGATGCCGACCGTGCCAACGACGGGTGTGTGCGTTGCCGCGCGGGCTTCCTGCTCGACGGCGAGGATGATTTCCGCCGCTGCACAAGAGGCGTCAGCTCTTAAATTCATCGGTGTTGCGCCGCTGTGATCGGCAGTGCCGTGCAGCAGGCAGGAAAAGCGCGATGGCGCGGCAATCCCCGTGACGATGCCGATGGAAAGACGCTCATGCTCAAGGACTCTTCCCTGCTCGATGTGAAGCTCAAGGAAAGCCTTGAGCTTTTTTGTGTATCTGGCAGTTTCCAGTGCATCGGGCTGCAGACCGCGCGCCTTCAGCACATCATAGAGGGTATTGCCTTGATGATCACGCAGACGAGAGATGTCCTCGCGGGAAATTCTGCCGCGCATGGCGCGGCTGCCGAGAGTGGCAGCAGAAAAGCGGCTCGATTCCTCGCACATGAAGATGACGACTTCGAGAGGGTGAAGGGGGCGAAAGCCATCGTCCTTCATACTGCGCACCGTCTCGATGGCGCCGACGATGCCCAGCGTGCCGTCGTAGTTGCCGCCGTTTGGCACGCTGTCGCCGTGCGAGCCGAGCATGACGGCGGGAAGACTGTCGTCGCGCCCTTCAAGATGCCCGATGACGTTGCCGAATGCGTCCTCATGCAGGGTGAGTCCCGCCTTTTCCATCTCCTGCATGAAATAGGCGCGTCCTTGCCAATCACTGTCCGTAAAAGCCAAGCGATTGATGCCGCCTCCCGGCGCAGTGATGGCAGCGAGCGCTGCAAAATCCGCTGCGAGGCGCTCCGGTTTGATCATGTGCGCTTGGCTGCGTGCTCACGCAGACGTTCCTGCTGGTAGACCATGTACTCGATGCGGATGAGGGCTGAAGTGATGCCTTCGAGTACAGGCAGATGCGTCAGGCGGGAAACATCGTCAGCGAGAACGCCCATCGAGGGATCGCCGAGGACGAGCACAGTGGCGAGATGCTCCTTTTTCGCCTTTTCTGCAGCTTCTGAAACTGCTTCACGCAGATCGGCAAGCGGAGCGTTTTCTTCCATGACGGGCAGGAATGTGAGATTGTCGTGAAGGATGCCGTAGTGGCGCAGCGTTTCGCGATGCGTTTCGAGGTCGCGCAGCGAGCGGCTGAGGACGGCGATGCGATGTCCGTAGAGGGGCGCTGAGTAAACGGCAGCCGCGCCGCTCGAAACGACGGGCTTTCCTGTCAGCTCCTGCAGGGCGTCTGCGCCGAGTTCTGCCGTATGGGCGATGATGAAACCGTCGTAGACATCCTTGAGGGAACGCACTTTCTCCATGAGCGCCATGGAAGCTTCCATGATCTCCAAGGGGGAGGCGACACGACGCGGCGCCTGATCGAGCGAGATTGCCGAGGTGTGCGTGTACTCTTCCGCGCTGCGTGCCGACAACTTCGATGCTTGATCTGCCGCCTGGAAGATCGTGTCGTTGAGTTCGGATTCGCTTGTAGGATTGATGACAAGAATATTCATAGAAATGATCCTTTCTCTATCTGTTTCGTACGCTTTGCTGCATGATCCTGCATCTATACGGCTGCACGGCAGTGTGCCGGCTGTCCGCCGGAATCGCCGACAATCTCGTGATCCGCCGCGATGAGCCTCCCCCGCAGGTAAGTGCTGACGGGCCAGCCCGTGATGCTCCGTCCGTCAAACGCTGTCAATGGCTGCTTACTGTGGAGGTCTTTGTTTCGGATGGGGCGCGTTTTCTGCATGTCGACCAATACGAGATCAGCGTCGAAGCCGATCTCGAGCTTGCCCTTGCGCTCGATGCCGTAGATTTCCGCCGGTCTTTGAGAGAGCACGCGTGCGACAAAGGGCAGGGTGATCTTCCCGCGGCTGACGGCGTCGAGCATCAACGGCATCATTGTTTCCACGCCGCACATGCCGGAGGGCATCTTGAAGAGGCTGCCGCGTTTTTCCTCGATGCGGTGCGGTGCATGATCGGAGGCAACGAAGTCGAGCGTGCCATCCAAGAGTCCTGCCCAAAGAGCCGCCTGATCGTCCTTGCTCTTGATGAGGGGATAGACCTTCATCATGGGGCCGACGGCGGGAAAGTCTTCTGCGGATAGGAAGAGGTAGTGCGGCGCCGTTTCTGCTGTAACGGCGATGCCTTCAGCCTTTGCGCGGCGGACGAGTTCGACGCCGCGTCGCGATGTCATGTGCAGGATGTGCAGATGCGCTCCCGTATCCCGCGCCATGGAAATGGCTGTCGCGACGGTCAGCTCTTCAGCGAGTGATGGGCGTGTGGAAAGGAATGCCGCATAGTCGTCGTCTGCCGTCTTACTGGTATCGAGCTCTTCCGTCAAACGACGGATCAGTGCGGAATTTTCCGCATGGATGGCAAGGATCTGTCGATTCGCTGCGATTTGGCGGAAAATTGCGTAGACCTCTCCGTCGTCGAGCGGTGGAATCACATCCTCCTTCCCTTCCGTATAATTGTAGACGAGCGCGTGCGTCTTGGCGTCAATCGCGTATCCCCAGAAGAACTTGATCGCTGCAGCGCCGGCCTCTTTCATGGAGAGTAGCTTGTCGAGGTTGAGATCGCCGAGAGAGAGTCCCCAGATGCCATAGTCTACATAAGCTTTATCGTGAAAATAGGCGATTTTCTTTCGCACATCGACGCCGTCCAGCACGGCGGGGTTTGTGTTCGGCATATCGAGAACCGTCGTTATGCCGCCGACTGCCGCCGCGCGTGTGCCGTGGGCGAAGTCTTCCTTTTCCGTTGCGCCGGGATCGCGAAAATGACAGTGCGTATCGATGCCGCCGGGCAGCACGTAGAGTCCCGAGGCGTCGTGCGTTTCCTGCGCATTTGCATCGCTTTCGCCCAGGGCGGCGATGCGCCCGTCTTTCACATAGATGTTTTGCTTTCGGAGTTCCTGTCGGACGGGGTCGACGACCCAGCCGCCCTTGATGGCAAGATCGAACATCTGCCGCACCTCCTATTCCATGACTTTTCCCTTCGTCTCGGGAACCATCAGATGCATGACGATGAATGCGATCGGATAGATGAGGAATACGAGGCTCATAGCACCCAGAAGCCCCGTGCTTGCGGCGAGCCAGCCGATCAAGGCTGGTCCGAAGCCGGCGAGCCCGCGACCCGTGCCGAAAATGAAATTCTCTGCCGTCGAACGCGCTTCTGAGCGATAGTTCTCCGCGAGAATCGCGCCGTAGCCGCCCATCATGCCGTTGACCGTGAGGCCGAGCAGGAAGCTGCCCCAGAGCAGTGCCTCCTGGCTCGTGAAGAAAAAGAAGTAGAGGATGCAGTAAATCGTGCCGCCGATGTACCAGATGCTGAACGTCTTCTTGCGGCCGAGCTTGTCGGCGAGGATGCCGAACAAGGTGATGCCGACGAGCATGCCGGCAATCGAGATCGCCATCCAGCCGCTTGCCTTGGCGAGTGTGTAGCCGTACTGCTGCGCCAAGATGGCAGGCATCCAGCTGAAGACCGCGTAGTAGCCGAAATTCTGCACGAGACACATGACCATGAGGCCGATCGTCGTGATCGTCGTGCGGCGATCCTCGAACAGCGCTTTGACCGGCGTTCCGTTGATGCGGTCGTACTCTTCCTGCTCCTCATGGGACGCCGTGCCGCTCTCCACCTTTTCCCGCAGCGCCTTTTGATGTGCTTGCCGCTCCAAGAACATCTTCGGCTCGCGAAGCGTCATGCGCGCATATATGGCGATTGCGGCCGGAATCAGTCCGATGAGGAAAACGCCGCGCCAGCCGATGTAGGGAACTGCGACGGCGACGATTAACGATGCTGCGAGCACGCCGAACTGCCAGCCGAGTGCCACCCAGCTTGTTGCGCGTGCACGCATCGCAGGCGCCCACGTTTCCGTGACGATGGCCATGCCGATACCAAATTCGCCGCCGATGCCGAGACCGACGAGAGCGCGAAGCACGAGCAGAACATAGTAGTCATTGCACCAGTAGATGCCTGCCGTTGCGAATGAATATAGGAAGATCGTTCCTGCGAGTACCTTGATGCGGCCAATCCGATCAGCCAGGATACCGAAGATGTAGGAACCGGCCCAGATGCCGAGCGTTGTTGCCAATGTCAAGTTGCCGGCCTGTCCAGGCGTCAGGCCGAAATCGCTGATGATGAAGACCAGCACGAACGATAGGAAGAACATGTCCATGCCGTCGGCAGCATACCCCAAGGTCGCTGCAATCAAGCTCTTCGTATGGTGTCCCTCTTCTCCCTCCAAGTAGACCGGCACATTCTTTTCGTCTGCCATTGAAATCTCCTCCTTTGCATATCGCGTTGACTGAAGGGCGCCTTTGTGCAGGATGGGCAGCAATTCAGCGCTAAAAAAGAAAAACTGCTTCATCAAGCGCTTCACCTGCACCTAAGAAGACAGTGCTTCAATATATTTCTATGTTATCAGTGTATTCAAATAATATAGAGATGTCAAGAGTGAATGAGAAAATTTAAGAAAGAGTGCGTATGAGCCGATTCCGGCTCATACGCACTCTTTCTTGTATACCGCTGTCTGCGGCGGTCAGACAATCCCCTGTGCGACCATCGTGTCTGCGACGTGGAGGAATGCCGTGATGTTGGCGCCGGCGATGAGGTTGCCCTTCATGCCGTACTTCTCCGCGTTCTTCTTGGAGTTCTGATAGATGTTCTTCATGATGCCCTTGAGGCGATTGTCGACTTCCTCGAACGTCCAGTGCAGGCGCTCGGAGTTCTGGCTCATTTCAAGCGCGGAGACGGCGACGCCGCCGGCGTTTGCCGCCTTCGCGGGGGCGAAGAGAACACCCTTTTCCAAGAGGTATTCCGTCGCGTCGAGCGTCGTCGGCATGTTCGCGCCTTCGCCGACGGCCATGACGCCGTTCGCCACGAGCGCCTTGACACCCTCGATGTCAAGTTCGCTCTGCGTCGCGCACGGCAAGGCGATGTCGCACTTGACCGTCCAGACGCCACGGCATCCCTCGTGGTACTCGGCGTTCGGACGCTTTTCGACGTATTCTTTGATGCGGCCGCGGCGCACTTCCTTGATCTCCTTGACGAGTGCGAGGTCGATGCCCTCGGGGTCATAGACGTAGCCGTTCGAGTCGGAGCAGGTCACGGGCTTTGCGCCGAATTCGATGGCCTTTTCAATCGCATACGTCGCGACGTTGCCCGAGCCGGAGACGACGACGGTCTTGCTCTCAAGGCTCTTGCCGTTGTCTTCGAGCATCTCCTTCATGAAGTAGAGGAGTCCGTAGCCCGTGGCTTCCGTGCGTGCGAGGCTGCCGCCGTAGCCGAGACCCTTGCCCGTGAGGACAGCGGAATCAAAGGAGTTGACGATGCGCTTGTACTGACCGTAGAGGTAGCCGATCTCACGGCCGCCGACGCCGATGTCGCCCGCCGGCGTATCGACCATCGAGCCGATGTGGCGATAGAGCTCCGTCATGAAGCTCTGGCAGAAGCGCATGACCTCGTTGTCGCTCTTGCCCTTCGGGTCGAAGTCCGAGCCGCCTTTGGCGCCGCCGATGGGAAGCCCCGTCAAAGAGTTCTTGAACGTCTGCTCGAAAGCGAGGAACTTCAAAATGGAGAGCGTCACGCTCGGATGGAAACGCAGGCCGCCCTTGTAGGTGCCGACGGCGCTGTTCGCCTGCACGCGGTAGCCGCGGTTGACCTGAACCTCGCCCTTGTCGTTCTCCCAAGGCACGCGGAACATGACGACGCGCTCCGGCTCGACCATGCGCTCAAGGATTTTGTGCTTCTTGTACTCGGGATGCTGCTCAAGGACAGGCACGATCGAGGTCAGGACTTCCTTGACCACGTTGTGATATTCCTTCTCCTGCGGATCCTTCTTTTCGATAGAGGCGAGGATGTCCTCTACATACTGCTGCATTTCCGTCATGCGTGATTACCCCTTTGCTTTGAAACTTCATAAGAGAAAACTATCGTGCGGCTAAGCACGCATATATAATAACGCAAATAGCAGAAAAAGTATACGGTTTTGCTAAGGTATTATGTATACATAGTTACAGGCGAGGAGTGGATTTTCGTATGCGCTAGGCCATCCGCCTGCTTGTTGGCGCTATGAAGAGGCGAAGATCTTCTTCCTTGACAACAAATACCCCTATGTGTATAATAAAAATACCAATAGGGGTATATGCAAAGGAGGATCGTTATGAATGTTTTGGGAAAAGGCGCTCCGTTGTCGCTGCACAAGGGCATGACGGGCAAAAAAGGCTTGGCAAAGAGCTCGTTCTTCGCTACAATGAAGGAAAACTGCATGGCGGCAGATGCGCGCGTGCTGGAGGAAAGCCGCCAAAAGGAGCGAGTTTTCGGCGCGTCCTTCTGGTCTTTCCTCGCAAAACATTCCTGGGGGTAAGAATATGGCATTTTCCTTTACGAAATGGCAGGGCTGCGGCAACGATTTCGTCCTTGTGAACGGCTTTCGGGAGCAGCTCCCGGATGACCTTGCGGCGCTCTCGCGAAGGGTCTGTGATCGTCACTACGGCATCGGCGCGGACGGGCTGATTCTCGTGCTGCCGTCGCAGCAAGCGGACTTTCGCATGCGCATCTTCAATGCGGACGGCACGGAGGCGGAGATGTGCGGCAACGGCATCCGCTGCTTCGCGGGCGTCGTCCATGCAGAAGGGCTGAGCGGCGAGGCGGAATTCACGGTCGAGACGGGCGCGGGCGTCCTCGTGCCGCGCCTGCAGCTTGCGGGCAGCAGGCTCACGGGCGTGCGCGTCGATATGGGCGAGCCGATCCTTGAAGGCGAGCGCATTCCTGTCCTGGGCTTTGGCGCATCACGCGTCATCGAGCAGCCGATCGAGGCGGCGGGCGAGACGTTTTCCATGACCTGCGTTTCTATGGGTAACCCGCACTGCGTGATTTTTGTCGAGGATGCACAAGCTGTGCCGATGGAAAAGTTCGGGCCTCTCCTTGAGCAGCACGAGAAGTTCCCAAAGAAGACAAACGTGGAGTTTGCGGAAATCAAGGACGCTTCCCACATCCGCATGCGTGTCTGGGAACGCGGCGCTGCCGTGACACTCGCGTGCGGCACAGGCTCATGCGCGACGCTTGTCGCCGCCGCGCTCACGGGACGCACGAAGAGAGAAGCCGAGGTGCAGCTCGACGGCGGCAGGCTGCAGATCGAGTGGGCGGCGAACAATCATGTCTACATGACGGGGCCAGCCGAGAAGGTCTTTGCCGGAAGGTATGAATGAATATGGGAAAAGGGCGGCGCATCCACCGGTTTTGATGGATGCGCCGCCCTTTTTCTGACGTTGATATATCTCAGAGCCAAGCATATTTCAAGATGAAGAGCACGGTCAGGATGTACATGAGCCATGTCACGTTGCGGAACTTGCCTGAGGCGACGTGCAGCAGCGTGTAGGAAATGATGCCGAATGCAATGCCCTCGGCGATGGAATAGGCGAACGGCATGACGGCGATGCAGATGAAAGAGGGGATCGCCTCAGTGATGTCCGCCCAAGGAATCTTCGCGACCTGCTGCATCATGAGGAAGCCGACGATGACGAGCGCCGGCGCCGTCGCGAAGCCCGGCACGGCGAGGAAGAGCGGCGAGAAGAAGAGCGCGACGAGGAAGAAGATCGCCGTCGTCACGGCCGTCAGCCCCGTGCGCCCGCCCTCGACGATGCCCGCCGAGGACTCGACGTAGGTCGAGATCGTCGATGTGCCCAGACATGCGCCGAGCGCCGTGCCGCAGGCGTCGGCGAGGAGCGCTCCCTTGACGCGCGGCAGACGCCCTTTCTCGTCGAGCATGTCGGCGCGCGAGGCGCAGCCGATCAGCGTGCCGAGCGTATCGAAGAGGTCGACGAAGAGGAAGGCGAAGATGACGACGATGAAATCAAGCGAGAGGATTGCATGGAAGTCAAATTGCAGGAAGGTCGGCGCGAGCGACACGGGCGGCGCGATGATGCCCGAAGGCATGAGGCTGAAGTAGCCGCGTGCAGGATCGGGGATGTAGACGCCGAGAAGTTCCAGGATGATGCCCAGCCCCCAGGTGGCGAAGATGCCGATGAGGATGTGCCCCTTGATGTTCTTTATGACGAGCACGGCGGTCAGGAGGATGCCAAAGAGCGCGAGGAGGACGGTGATGCCCTCGGAGTGGAACGTCCCTTCTGCCATCGCCTTGGGAAACGAGAAGAGTGCGACGAGCTTCGGCCCTGCGACGACGACGTGTGCGTTCTGCAGGCCGATGAATGTGATGAAAAAGCCGATGCCGACGGTGACGGCGCTCTTCAAGGTCAGAGGAATCGCATTAAAGAGTGCCTCGCGCACATTCGTCACGGAGAGTGCGATGAAGATCAGACCCTCGACGAGCACAGCCGTCAATGCGAGCTGCCACGAGTAGCCCATCTGCCCGACGACCGTGTATGCGAAGAAGGCGTTGAGTCCCATCGCGGAAGACAGCGCGAACGGCAGATTGGCAAACGATGCCATGAGGACGCACGAGATGCCCGAAGCGAGCGCCGTCGCCGTGAACACCGCGCCCGCATCCATGCCCGCAGCGCTCAAGATCAGCGGGTTCACGGCGAGGATGTATGCCATCGTCATGAACGTCGTAAGCCCCGCCAGAAGCTCCGTCTGCACCGTCGTGCGGTTTTCCTTCAAGTGAAACACGTTTTCCAGCATTTTTTCCATCGAATTGTCTCCTTTTCCTTGGGAAGATTTGATGAATGACACTTTTATTCTAGCGGAAACAGCAGGAGATAGCAAGGCATAACACAGGGACTTTCTTCGTGAGAATAAAGTGACAACGGCGAATGAGCAGAGCGATTTCACGGTGGGCTTTTCCTGTTATCGTATCAGGCGAACAAAAGCGATGCATGGATTGTATGATAAATAAAGATGGTTTATAAAAAATGAGATATAGGCAGGAATATCCACGGGGGGGAGAATTAAGTATTTATACACTGTACGGCAGTGCGTTTATGCTTGAAAATGGCATGAATGGATACCGTATGACTTAAGGAGGAATTAGTAAATCAGGTATCATTGTTTTGGTACATCTTTTTTCTGTACTACGTCGGCAAATCCTTTGCTAGTCCTATCGTGAGGATGGTGTGTCTCCCTGATTGGACGAAAAAGCTGTATCAATCTGACAGATTTCGATTCATTAGTATTCCTTAAGAAAAATCGAAGGGAAAGGAGGATAGGCATTGGCGCTTATGAGTTGCAGCAATGATTTTGCGTAAATGGCGGATGTTTGTGTGTCACTTTCGTACAAATCAGATACGGTGCTCTGCAGGTATCGTTTATGTATTTTGAGAGGTTTACAAGAAAGGAGCATATCATGTCAGGTTTATTCTTCTTCCTTTGGTTCGTAACGCTGATTGCTTTCATCGTCTATTGGTGGAAAAAGCGGTGCGCACGGCTTGCAGGAGGGGCGGATTACAAGAGCGATTCCCTGTATCTAAAGATGCGCAAAATCAAGCGAATTATCGGTATCGTCTGCATTCTTTCCTTCGTATTGGGATGTGCTACAAGCAACAACTCCGTATCACCGGAGGAACAGGCACGAATCGAGGCGCAGCGGGCGGAAAAAGCGGCAAAAGCTCAAGCGGAAAAGGAAAGGCAGGCGATGGAACGAGTCGCTGGTTTGTCGGGCGCGGATAAGGCGCTTTTTGATACGAAGTTCAATGAGTACAAGGGCAGTATGGACGAAGCGGCGGCACGGGATAAGGCGCTTGAGGATGTAGATGCTGCCATAAAGGTGCGAGAAGAAGAGGCTGCAGCGGCAAAAAAAGCACAAGATGAGAAAGATAAGGTGGCGAAAGAACTGGCCACTGGTTGGAAAGATAACGAGATTGAGAGCCAAGCGAATTTTGAAAAGGCTGTTCATTTCGTCGCGGATCACACGGATTATGTAAAATCCGCCAATGCGGATTATCCCGATTTGCAAAGTGCATTGAAGCAACCGTGGACATATTACGGGAAAATCGTATGCATCTCAGGCGAGGTGGGAACTGTCACGCAGGAACCGCCTGGGCAATCTGTTGCGAAAATCTTTGGAGGGAAATATTTCCACACAGTCATACAAGGCAATTTTCCCGTATCGATTCATATAAAAGGTATGTCAGACCATATTCGGGAAGGACAGCGCATTCGGGTAAAAGGATTGATTGTTGGGCAGACCCAACTGCAAAATATGATGGGCGGTTCACCACGTGGCGTAGAATTCGTAGGGATTCTAGACCAGTGATAGCAGACAGTTCAACATTCGACTGCTTTCCGATATAATCGCTCATACATCTATAACTTCAAAAAGTGGCTTTGCTTCGGTTTTTATACGGAGTAAAGCCGCTTTTCGTTGTATGTATAAGCATCATGTGAACAAAGATGGTCTTCACTGGCAATCGAAATACAGTGATTTGAATCTGATTCTGTGCTTATGACAAACTACACGCATGAACGCCCGCTTCGTGTGCATTGTCGCCGCCCTTAATGAAAGTTACTCCGTCAGTCTGCACCTTTGGTTTGACTTCTCGGACTTTCACGCTAAAATATAAAGACAGTCAAGATTTCATGAGTTTCACAAAGGAAGGGAGTCTTCACGATGGTATACGAACTGCAGATGAAGCGCATATACGAAGAGCCTGCACCGACGGACGGCAAGCGCATCCTTGTCGATCGCCTGTGGCCGCGTGGCATGAAGAAGGAGCGTGCCGCCTTGAGCGAGTGGGCGAAGGAAGTCACGCCGTCGCCCGAGCTTCGGAAGCTCTACCACAGCGGCGAGATGAACTTCGACCTCTTCGGAAAGGCATACCTCGAAGAGTTGAAAAAAAGCCCCGAAGCCGCCGCCTTCGCCGCGAAGTGCCGGGACTGGCTGCAGGAATCTCCCGTGACGCTCGTCTACGCCAACAAGAACGCCGTAGAAAATCACGTCCTCGTACTGCGGCAGTGGCTGCTTGATGCGATGGGGCAGGAATGAAAAGAAGAGAAAAACCGCCCGCAGCAGGAGCTTTTGCTTCTGCTGCGGGCGGTTTTTTAGGGCAGCTCTGAATGTATCAGTGTTCTCTAGCTTTCCAAGGGAACGATGGCAAGTTTCTTGCCCAAGGGGGCGAGGAGCTTCATGACGGTCGAGATGTTCGGACTCGTCGTGCCGCGCTCCAAGCGTGCAATGATAGGCTGGCTGACGCCGCTCATCTCTTCGAGCTGCTTCTGCGTGACGCCCCGCTCATTCCTCGCCTTGATGAGTTCGCCGATCAAGGCGACGCGCAGATTGCTCTCGGCGATTTCTTCGGGGGTCAGGAAAGAATCGATATAGGAAATCGCATCATCTTGCAGTGTATCATTCTTGCTCATAGGTAACGCCCCTTTCGATAAGGATGACCTAAAATATTGAACGATGTACGGGGAAATAGTAACAGAAAGTCAACCATAGTCTAATATATTATGCTATAATACAAGCGGTGCTGCCAAAACGGTAGGCGGTCAATTCTTAGCCCCTGAGCGGTCAATGGCAACCAATCGTGCGATGCGATTTGCGCGTCGATGATTGGGTTGCTTTCGCACTAGACCTGTTTTTCCAATCGGCCACGTCCTTCGGGGCTGCTTCTTGGATAGGTCTGAAAGGGGGCGTTGCTTATGGAACTGTACGATTTTTTGTCGTTCGTTTTCTGCGTGACGATCTGCGTCGTTGCGCTAAAGGCAAAATAAGAATGCCCCGCCTGCAGTCTCCAACTTAGGCGGGGTATTCTTCCACTAACGTTTAGGGGCTGACCGTTTACCGACAGCACCTTTTCCATGCTTATTATACAATACAGTCTGAAACTCGTCAAATTTTTCGAGTAGAAGTCAAGTTAGCAACGGTCAACGTCGTCCAATCGCGCTTCGCCGCTGGCTCGCATTCTTGGGACGTTTTCGCATACGAGCCGTTACCCAATCAGCCGATTTTCACGACGTGGGAGACGTGGAAGCCGTTTTCTTCGAGCTTCTTTTTCACGGCTTCGCTGTCCGTCGTGTCGAAGCGCACGACGATTTCGTAGCTGCCGTCTTCCTGCTGGCAGGTGACGAGGCTGTCGATGTTGCAGCCGCAGTCTGCGATGATGCTGCCGAGGTCGCGCACGACGCCGACTTTGTCGCCGACGTCGGCGATGGTAAAGCGCGTCTTGCCATGCGTCAGCCCCATGACGTCGACGAAGGTCTTGAAGATGTCGGTCTCCGTGATGACGCCGACGACGGCGCCGACGCTCGACACGACGGGCAGGCCGCCGATCTTGTGGTTGTACATGATGAGCGCGGCTTCCTCGATGGTCGCGTCATCCTTGACGGAGACGACCTCCTTCTGCATGATTTCGCCGATGCACATTTTCGCCAAGAGCGAGGTGATTTCGTAGCGCGAGAGCGTCGTCGCGGGCGACGGCGAGACGCGCATGATGTCGCGGTCGCTCAAGAAGCCGACGAGCTTGCCGTCTTCATCGACGACGGGCAGGCGGCGGAAGCGGTGCTTCTTCATCAAATCCTTCGCGGCCGAGACCTTCGTGTCCGGCGTGACGGTGAAGGGATTTTTTGCCATGCGGTTTGCTACAAACATTGTCAGCATCCTTTCTTTAGGAAGCGCGGATAACGGATTTTCCTCTATTTCAGCCGCCCAAATAGGCTTTTCGCACATCTTCGCTCGCTGCGAGTTCCTTTGCCGCGCCTTGGAGCGTGATCCTGCCCGTTTCCATGACGTAGGCGCGGTGCGCGATGGAAAGCGCCATGTTGGCGTTCTGCTCGACGAGGAGGACGGTCGTGCCCTCGCGGTTGATGTCCTCGATGATGGAAAATATTTCCTTGATGAGGAGCGGCGCAAGGCCCATCGACGGCTCGTCCAATAGGAGGAGCTTCGGGCGGCTCATGAGGGCGCGTCCCATCGCGAGCATTTGCTGCTCGCCGCCCGAGAGCGTGCCCGCCTGCTGCTTGCGGCGTTCCTTGAGGCGCGGGAAGCGGTTGTAGACGATCTCGAAGTCTTTTTCTACCCCCGCCTTGTCCTTGCGCGTGAAAGCGCCCATCTCCAGGTTTTCCTGCACGCTCATCTCAGCGAAGATGCGCCGCCCTTCGGGCACCTGTGAGATGCCGTGCTTGACGATCTCGTGCGCGGGCATGCCCGCGATGTTTTCCCCGAGGAAGGAGATGCCGCCGCTCTTGGGCGCGAGCAGTCCCGACACCGTGCGCAGCGTCGTGGACTTTCCCGCGCCGTTCGCGCCGATGAGCGTGACGATCTCACCCTTATGGACTTCGAGGCTCACGCCCTTCAGCGCGTGGATCGCGCCGTAGTAGACGTGGATGTTGTCGATTTTCAGCATGATTTCTGCCATTTTTACGCCTCCCCGCCGAGATAGGCCCGAATGACTTCGGGATTTTCCTTGATTTCTTTCGGTGTGCCCTCGGCGATGATTTCGCCGTATTCGAGGACGTAGATGCGCTCGCAGATGCCCATGACGAGGCTCATGTCGTGCTCGATGAGGAGGATTGTCAAGCCGAATTCTTTCTTGATCCAGCGGATCATTTCCATGAGTTCCTGCGTCTCCTGCGGATTCATGCCGGCCGCCGGCTCGTCCAAGAGGAGGAGCTTGGGCTTCGCGGCGAGCGCGCGTGCGATCTCAAGGCGTCGCTGTGCGCCGTAGGGCAGGTTCTTCGCGAGTTCGTGCGCCTGCTTTTCGAGGTGGAAGATGGCGAGAAGCTTCATCGCCTTCTCTTCTATTTCGCGCTCTTCCTTGAAATACCTGCCAAGGCGCAGCACGGCTTCGGCGACCGTGTATTTTGTGCGCGTGTGGTAGGCGATCTTGACGTTTTCGAGGACGCTTAGCTCGGAGAAGAGGCGGATGTTCTGGAAGGTGCGTGCGATGCCGCGTGCCGTGATCTCGCTGGGCTTCTTGCCGACGATGCTCTTGCCGTTGAAGGTAAGCTCGCCCTCGGTTGGACGGTAGACGCCCGTGATCATGTTGAACGCCGTCGTCTTGCCCGCGCCGTTCGGCCCGATGAGACCGATGAGTTCGCCCTTTTCGATGACCATGTTGAAGTTTGACACGGCGCGCAGGCCGCCGAAGACTTGCGCGAGTCCGTCCGCTTTCAGTAATTCAGCCATTCGTCTGACCTCCTTTGCCGAAGATGCGCTTCAACGGGCCGAACGCCGTGAGTTCCACATAGCCGAAGATTCCCTTGGGGCGGTAGAGCATGAAGAGGATCAGGGCGACGGCGAAGATGATCATGCGAAATTCGGGCCAGCTTGCGAGCGCCGCCTGCAGGATCGTGACGAAGAACGCGCCGACGACAGAGCCGGTCAGAGAGCCCATGCCGCCCAAGACGACCATGATGAGGAAGAAAAAGGACTGCATGAACGTGAACGATGTCGGGTTCAGATACGTCAGCGTATGCGCGAAGAGCCCGCCGCCGAGTCCTGCGAATCCTGCGCCGATGGCGAACGCCATGACCTTGTAGCGCGTCGTTGGGATGCCCATGGCCTCGGCGGCGATCTCGTCCTCTCGGATCGCGATGCAGGCGCGGCCGTGCGTGGAGTTCACGAAGTTCTTGATGAAGAACAGCGTCAGGAACACAGCGAAGAAGACCCAGGCGAAGTTCGTGTCGCGCGCGATGCCCTTGAAGCCCGCTGCACCGCCGACGTAGTCGATGTTGATGAGCACGACGCGGATGATTTCGCCGAGGCCCAAGGTGGCAATGGCGAGGTAGTCGCCGCGAAGGCGCAGCGTCGGCAGACCGATGAGCACGCCGAGGAAAGCCGCAGCGATTGCACCGGCGAGGAGCGCGAGGGGAAACGGCACATGAAAGTTCGTCGTCAGGATGGCGGCAGTATAGGCGCCGACCGCCATGAATCCTGCATGGCCGAGCGAGAACTGTCCCGTATAGCCGTTGATGAGGTTGAGGCTCGCCGTCAGGATGATGTTGATGCCGAGGAACAGGAGATTCAGCTGCCAGAAGGAGCCGATGACGCGCCCTGTGATCAGTCCCTGAAGAACGGCAAAGAGGATGAGCCCGAAGAGGAAGAAGATGAGATCCTGCTTGCGTAAATTCATGCCGCACCTACACTTTCTCGCGGGTGTTCTTGCCGAAAAGCCCCGCAGGTTTGAAGAGGAGGACGAGGATCAGGATGGCGAAGGCCGCCGCATCGCGGAACGTCGAGGAGACGAAGCCCGAGACGAACGCCTCGACGATGCCGAGGATGAGCCCGCCTGCGACGGCGCCCGGCAGGATGCCGATGCCGCCGAGCACGGCGGCGACGAACGCCTTGATGCCGGGCATGATGCCCATGAGCGGATCGATCGAGTTGTAGTAGACGCCGACGAGCACGCCCGCGACAGCCGCGAGCGACGAGCCGATCCAGAACGTGAAGGAGATCACGCGGTCTGCATTGATGCCCATGAGCTGCGCCGTTTCAGTATCATAGGACGCGGCGCGCATCGCCTTGCCGATCTTCGTGTACTGCACGATGTAGGTCAGGACGACCATGAGGAAGCATGTGATGCCGAGGATCAGCATCTGCTGTCCGTTGATGACGAGAGAGCCGACGCTGAATGCCACGTCCTGAAAGAGCGGCGGGAAGGTGCGCGGCGTCGGCGAGACGAAGTACATCATCGCGTACTCCAAGAAGAGCGAGACGCCGATCGCCGAGATCAGCGCTGAGATGCGCGGCGCATGGCGCAGCGGCTTGTACGCGAGCTTCTCGATGACGATGCCCAAGAGTCCCGTGATGATCATCGCGAGGATGAGCGCGGGCACGATGGGAAGTCCGAGGTTTGTCACGGCGAAGAAGCCGAGATATGCGCCGACCATGTAGATGTCGCCGTGCGCGAAGTTGATGAGCTTGATGATACCATAGACCATGGTATAGCCGAGCGCGATCAAGGCGTAGATGCTGCCGAGAGACACGCCGTTGATGAGCTGCTGGGCGATTTGCTCCGAAAGCTCCATGATTTCTCCTTTCTTTTGTGAAACGAAATTTTCATCAAAGTATAGAAAAGGCCGCATCTCTGCGGCCTTTTCCCTTGCCTGGAAGCGGAATCAGTTCCCCTCCGGCGCAATCTTCGCCTTGAGTTCCTTTTCGCCGTTCTTCATCTCAAGGATGACCGCCGTCTTGATCGGGTTGTGGTTCTTATCCATAGAGATGGTTCCCGTACCGACCTTGAGATCCTTCGTCGCCTCAAGCGCCTCGCGAATCTTTTCCGTATCGCCGCTGCCTGCACGCTTCAGAGCATCGACGAGCATCTTGCCCGCATCGTAGCCGAGAGCCGCGAAGACGTTCGGTGCACGGTTGTACTTCTTCTTGTACGCTTCGATGAAGCCCTGCACCTCGGCGTCCTTCTCCGAGTAATGCGTGCTGAAGAAGGTGTTGTTCAGCGCGTCCGCGCCGGCGATGTCGACGACCTTCGTGTCGTCCCAGCCATCCGTGCCGAGGATCGCAGAATTGATGCCCATCTCACGCGCCTGCTTGACAATCTTGCCGACTTCCTCGTAGTAAGCGGGCACGAACATGACGTCAGCGTTCGCCGTCTTGAGCTTCGTGAGCGTCGCCTTGAAGTCCTGATCCTTCTGCAGGAAGGCTTCTTCCATGACGACCTTGCCGCCCGCCGCTTCGAACTTCTCCTTGAACACCTTCGCGAGGTTCTTCGAGTAGTCCGAGCTGTTGTCGACGTAGATGACTGCCGTCTTCGCCTTGAGCTCCTTCGCGGCGAAGGTTGCCATCACTTCGCCCTGCTGCGGGTCGATGAAGCAGCTGCGGAAGACGTAGGGCTTGACCTTGCCGTTTTCCACCGTCGCCTCGGGACTCGTCGCGCACGGTGCGATGATCGGCACCTTCGCGTCCGTCGCCGTCTGCGTTTCGGCGAGCACGAGGCCCGTTGTCGCAGGGCCGACGATGACCTTGACATCGTCGTCAGAGATGAGCTTCGTCGCCGCATTGATCGACTCCGCCGCTTCCGACTTGTCGTCGACGGAAACAAGCTCGATCTTCTTGCCATTGATGCCGCCGGCCTCATTCGCCTCATCGATTGCGAGCTGCAGGCCCTCGATCGTGGCGTTGCCGTAGTTCGCGACGTTGCCCGTAAGCTCGAAGTTCGCGCCGACCTTGATCGTATCGCCCGACTCCTTCGAGCCGCAGCCCGCAAAGACGCTGCTCAAGAGCGTCGCTCCGAGAACGGCGCAGGCGAGCCGCAGGCTCTTCTTGCTGAAAATCATGAAAATCCCCCTCCGAAATGCTTAGAAAACGTGCACAGCACGATAACTTTTCCTATTATATGCGATGTTACAGAGTTAGTCAAGAACGGATTCTTTAGGAATGGGCGTTTGTTTTTCTTTGAGGAAATTTCTCTGATAGGTCATTTTATACGGGTCACAAAGAGACGTTCCTATAGTATAATATATAATATGAAGCGAGTGAAGGAAGCCTGCTCGAAAATTTTTGGAAAACAAGGAGGAGATGAGGAAAATGAAAAATGTGTTCCGGTTCTTTTTTGCCTGTGCTTTGGTGCTCGCAGGCAGCGTCCTTGCGGGTAGCGTCGCAAGTGCGCATACGATGCCCGATTCCGAGGCGGTGCTTCTCTATCCGCGTGCGCAAGGGAGCATGGATATCACGGTCGAGTTCCAATGCGGCATGTCGCTCGACGAGGTCGAGGCTGTCTTGGGCAGCGATTTTGAATTGCAGGATGACTGCTATGAGTTCCGCATCGTGCGCTATACGTATGGCAACATCGCATTCGGTGCGACTGTCGGCAGGAACGATTCGCGGCCGACAGGTGAGATCCCCGTCAGAAGCATCGAGTGCCAAAGCCCGTACTTCCATACGCCGTCGGGCTTTCGCGTCGGCGGCAACTATGCGGACGTCGTGGCGATGTACGGCGAGGGTGAAGTGTCGAAATATGCCCCGGGCGAGCACATCTATACGCTTCCATCCTATCGGAGCGTAAGCTTCACTGTCGATGACGCGGATCGCATCACGAAAATCACTATTATAGCGGGCGATGTATGAACTTCATATGTTCAGCCGTGAAGCAGAGCGGCAGGAACTGCTTTTGACACCGTTTCTGGCGATGGCATCATCAAGGAGGTTTTGAAAAATGAAACATCTGTTCCAGACCATTTTCTGTGGTGCGCTGTTGCTCGTTGCTCTCGTCTTTGTTAGTGGTACGGCGAGCGCGCATACGATGCCCGATTCCGAATGGGGGCTGCTCTGTGACGCCGTAGGCGGGGACGGGGCGGGCGTGATCGAGTTTGGCGTCGGAATGCCGCTTCAATATGCCGAGGATTTTTTGGGCAGCGGCTTCGACGAGGAGGAAAAAGCAATCGAATCCTTACGCCTCGTATATTACAAGTACCCTGGCATCACGTTTTGCGGCGAGATGCAGAAGAGTGACCAACGCCCGCCGGGCGAGGCGCCCGTCGTTTTTATCGAATGCAGGAGTGCGGAGTTCCGTACTCCGTCGGGCTTTCGCGTCGGAGACGCCTTCGAGGAGGTCGAAGCGATGTACGGCAGGGGCGAGGTGAGCGGTTCGAAGCATGTATATTGGTTCGATGAGGCGAGAAACGTGAGTTTCACGGTGGATGAGGCGGGTCTGATCGAGGAGATTGGCGTGCATCAGGTCATTTTCGGTTAAGGAAAGTTCGCCAATCGGTCTGCGCCTTCGGCTTGAGCTCTTGGATTTTCACGCTAAAATACCAACGGAAAGATTTTGAGATTGTCTCTTGACTTTTGGCGGGCACTCTTTTAGTATGAGCAGCGAAGCGATACTTGTAATATTTTAGGAAGGAAGTTTACCTAATGGAAACACCGCTGAAAAAAATGGAGTCCGAGTCAGAGCATGTGGAGAAGAAGGCTGCCAATCTCGGGAAGAGCGCCGTGCAGGATAAGATGAAGGTCGTCGGAACGATCGGATCCATTCTGTCCGTGTGCATGTATGTCTCCTATATCCCGCAGATCATCGGCAATTTGTCCGGCCACCCGGGTGATTGGATCCAGCCGTCCGTCGCGTTCATCAACTGCACGATCTGGGTGACGTACGGCTTTTTCAAGCAGCAGCGCGATTGGCCGATCGTCATCGCCAATGCTCCGGGAATCGTCTTCGGTTTGACTACTGCGTTGACTGCACTTTTTTAAGTTTCAGTGCAGCGGGAGAGGTTCGTCGATTTGTGGAGGGGAGGTGAGAAAATGAAGCTCAGTGCAAGAAATCAGTTCAAGGGTAAGGTTGTATCCATCGAGAAAGGTGCGGTCAATGCCATCGTTGGCATTGAGATCGCAGGCGGCAACGTCGTCACGGCGACCATCAGCATGGGATCCGTCGAGCGGCTTGGCCTTGCGATCGGCAAGGAAGCCTATGCCGTCATTAAGGCGACTTCCGTCATGGTCGGCGTGGACGACTGAGTGGCCTTCGGTGTTCAGGAACTGCACATAATGAAAAAGCCGCTGTCGGGTTTCCTCGACAGCGGCTTTTTTTCGTGCGATTCGGCGGTGGTCAGACAGCCTTGCGCTCTTTTGGCGTCTCATGCGAGATGCGGCGGATGCGCTCGAAGGGGATACCCTCGAATGCATAGCGCAAATCCAAATGCCCGTCAGCCAGCTTGAATGAAACACGCTTGAGCGTGCGACCTTTCGAGTGCCTTTGGATTTTACGGATGTAGCGCTCCGCTTCCTTAGCAGAAAGAGCGCCGCTCTCGATGATGACGGTGACATTGTCAATCGTCATAAAAATCCCTCCAGCGGTGTTGCAACCGTACCAGAAATCCATTTGAAGGACTTCCTCGAAACAAGACGGGAAGAACGAAATATCATCCTTCCGAATTCCTTGCCCATTATACACCATCGGACGAAAATTGCAAGGTTTTTCTGTTTCCCGCTAAAAAGTCCTAAAAATGATGGAAGATAAAGGAAGCGGACTAACGGAAGAATATCGAATATCCTTGAGTGGAAAAAGAAACTTTTGCGCTTAGATAAAATACATGATGTTTTCCTTGGACTTTTGTCGGTCGGCTTCTTCGAGGATGGCGCAGAGGTTCACGCCTTGAAGCGATTTTCGTATGGCGGCGTCCAGAGGATCGTAGACGCAGTTCGTTAATGCCTGTTCAAGATCCTCCTGTGCATCTCCCGTCGCAGGGCCCGCCTTCTCCGTCAGCGGCAGTTCGATGGCAGCGAGCACGTCCCATGCTGTGATCTCCTGTGCCGCGCGAGCGAGATGGTAGCCGCCCTGCGAACCTTTGCTTGAGGTCACGAGCCGCGCGTGCTTCAAAAGGGAGAATACCTGCTCTAGGTAGATCTTGGATATGCCTAGATTCTCGGAGATCGTGAGGATCGTCGTCGGGCTGTTCGCCTGGCCGATTCGCGCGAGGAACGCCATGGCAGCTAGTCCGTAGCGTCCTTTGGCGGAAATTTTCATAAGGGTATACCTCTTTTCATACAGTTTATCTATGTATTCATCATACCATGAAACCCCAAGAAGTCAAGCCCGAAGGGCGCAGACTGATTGGCTAGGTTTCTGTAAGGCGTGAGGACATATGTACAGCGTGGCTCCTTGATGACGCCGTTGTCAGAAGCGGCGGTGGAAACGAGTCCTGCCGCTCTGCTTCACGGCTGAACATATGTCCTGAAAGTTTGGCGTGGCAAAAGCTGCAGAAACGATGGGAGAGACGTGCAGCCTCCCCGTGCGGATAGAGGAGAAATGATTGGGATGAATACAAAACAACTGGCGGAACTCTTGGGCAACAACGAGACGTTCCTGGTGATTTTTCTTTTGGTTTTGGTCATTGTACTTTTGGTTTTGGTCATTTATCAGGTTTACAGCGTATCGCGTATGAAGAGCCGCTACCAGGAAATGATGCGGGGGGTCGAGGGTGCGAATCTTGAAAGTATGCTGCTCGCGCATATCAAGGAAATGAAGGGAGTCGCTGAACAAAGCCGAAAGCTCAAGGAGGAAAACAGGCGCTTGGATGCTCTGCTGCAGACGGCTACGACGCGCATTGGTATCGTGCGTTTCAGCGCTTTTGCCGATATGGGAAGCGATCTCAGCTATGCCGTTGCCATGTTGGATTCGCACAACAACGGCGTGATTTTTTCCAGTATCTTCGCTCGTGAGGACTCGCGTAGCTACGTCAAGCCCATCGAGGCGGGACGCTCGAATTACAAGCTCACGCGTGAGGAGGCGGAAGCGCTCGAAAAGGCGATGAGCGTGCGGCCGGAGTAGCGACAGCGCAGAATGGAAGTTTGGTTCAATGGAAGAGGGGTCTTCCGTGCAGTTTGGAGATGGGCTTTTGCATAAGGAAAATGGGTTCACCATCAAGATTGTGCCCGATGTTTCTGATACCATTCATACGATACATCTTTCTGCAAAGATGGCGAAGATTGGTATCATCTCTTTCGTCGTCGTTTTGCTGATTTCCTGTGTGACGCTTTCCTATTCGCTCTATACGACATTTTTCGTCAAGGGCGATGACGCCGAATTGGAAAAGATGCGTCAGATCAGCAATATGCAGCAGGAGCAGCTTTTGCAGCTTTCCAAGAAAGCGGATGGCCTGCAGCAGGAATTGGATGAATTGACGCAGATGGAAAACGACTTGCGGCGCATGTCGGGGACGGTTGCCGCTCCCGACACGGCGGGAGCGCCTGCAGATGGAGCGGATGCTGCAGCAGGGACACAGGACGGGCAGGGCGGACCAATTACAAAGCTGCAGGCGGAAAATGTCGATGCGGCGCTTGAAAATATCGAGAAACGCGTGGCTGTTCGCCGTGCCAGCCTGCAGCAGCTCAAGCAGGTTTTGGAGGCGCAGCAGCAGGAAATGGCCGCGCTTCTCCCCTATGGCAATACACCCTATGCCTTGACCGGCGTCTCCGTCACGATTCCTTCCATCTGGCCTGCGCGCGGCGAGGTCAGTTCGCCCTTTGGCCTGCGTTGGAATGGTTCGGACTTCCACCCGGGCATTGACATCGCCAACGACTTCGGCACGCCGATCGTAGCGACAGCCGACGGCGTGGTGACAGACGCCGGCTGGAATGCCGGCGGCTACGGCAATAAGGTCGACATCGATCATGGAAATGGTATCATGACGCGTTATGGACACGCGCAGTCCATCGTCGTGCGCACAGGTCAGCATGTGCGGCGCGGCCAGATCATCGCCTATATGGGCAGCACGGGATTTTCCACAGGGCCGCATGTGCATTATGAAGTCCGCATCCACGGCGAGCCTGTGAATCCGGCGCCGTATCTGTAAAGGGTATTACAGTGAGCGTATTCATTTTGGTATCAAGACAGTTTATATCTGTGGCGATACCAAACATAGAAGGATTATTTAAGCAGAAAGAGGAGGTTCGGAAAGGATGGAAGTAACCAAGGATTTTTCTACGCGCCATTGGAAGATTCACGAGGTGGCGAAGGCAGGCGACAAGGCGACAAAGACGGTCTTCTATACAACGGATTCGACGAGCGGTTCGGTCTGGCTCGTGAAGCCTGGACAGGAGGTAAAGGCGCATGAACATCCGGCCGGTGATGACTTCTGGGTCTGTATCCAGGGGAAGGGTATATTCTTTCCAGAGCTTGGCAAGGAGGTTCCCGTCGAGAAAGGCGACCTCATCATCACGGGCAAGGGAACGTGTCACGGCCTGCGCAATACGGGCGAGGAAGATTTTATCTTCGTGAGCATCGTCGCACCAGTGCCGCCTGGATACAAGGAATTGTGAATGCAAGAAAAATATAGCCGTAGAAGATGAGATATGCTACAATATAAACAGGATTTTTTATCTTAAAGGAGGAGATATTATGGCAAAGAGGTTTTTCATTTGCAAGGAGTCAGGAGACATCATCGGTCTGATTCATGACGGCGGCGGCAAGCTGTCTTGCTGCGGCGAGGATCTGAAGGAACTGAAGGCGAATACGACGGATGCGGCGCAGGAGAAGCATGTGCCCGTAGCGACGTATGACAAGGCGGCGCGTAAGGTCACGGTCGTCGTCGGATCGGTCGCGCATCCGATGACGCCTGAGCATCTGATCTCGTGGATTCACCTTGAGACGAAGAAGGGAGCGCAGATCTGTCATCTGACGCCTGAGGACAAGCCCGAGGCGGTCTTCTTCCTCGCCGAGGGAGATGAGCCGGTCGCGGTCTACGAGTACTGCAATTTGCACGGCCTTTGGAAAGCAGATCTCTGATTTCTGAGCTGTAAACAAAAAAAGAGTCGAGTCAAAACTCGGCTCTTTTTTCGTTTGACTACCACCCCTTCGATACGACGCTCCAGATCGTGTAAATGCAAGTGGCATAGAGGACGAAGAAGATCAAGCGGCGCAAGAGGCTCGTGGGGATGAAGCGCGCGAGCGCGTGCCCGAGGGAAAGTCCTGCGGCGAGGGCGGGAAGGAGGTAGATGAACTCGTGGACGGCAGACGTCAGCGGGTGTCCGCCGATCAGGTAGCCGATGAGCGACGTTGAGTTGCAGCAAAGGAAGAAGACGAAGCATGTGGCGCGGAAGGTTTCGGCGCTCATTTTCGTGTAGGCGAGGTAGATGAGGAACGGCGGTCCCGCCATGCCCGTCGTCATGGAGGAGAAGCCCGAGCACATGCCCGTGATGATCGTGTTGCGCCTTGATTCCGGGATGTGACGATGCGAGATCTGCATGATGAGGAGCGAGAGGAAGACGACGGTGCTGATCCAGACCTTCAAGGTGTCGCTCGATACATAGTCGAAGACGAAAAAACCGATGGGGATGCCGAGCAAGACGCCGATCACGAGGTGACCGATCAGAGGAAGGTTCGCCTTCTTGCGCATCAAATAGGCCTGCACGGTGTTGCCTGAGCATGCGAGAAGCAGCATGACGGGCACGACGATCTTCGGATCGTAGAAGAACATCAAGAGGGGCGCCGCCACGATGACGAGTCCGAATCCCGTGATCGCCTGCAGGAAGGCGGCGAAAAAGATGGCGAGCAGGGGGCCTGTATGGGTCGCGAGCGCCGCAAGGTAATTTTCCATAAGGCAAAGTCTCCTTCATAAGCTACACGCACAGGAGCTGCGTCAATAGATCTTTGTGACGGGCAGCCCCTCTTTTTCCAAGGCGGCGGTCAGTCTTTCGATATGCTCGCGGTTGTGCGTCTCCACGGTGACTTCGAGCTGCACCTGCTGGAAGCTGTCGGTGACGCTCGCCTGGTTGTGGACGAGTTTGATGACATTGGCGTGCTCACGCGCGACGATTTCCGCCACCTTGAGAAGCTGGCCGGGCTTGTCGGGCAGCTGCACGGCGAAGCAGAAGATGCGGCCGCGCGCGATGAGGGACTTGCTGATGAGCGCCGATATGGTCGAGATGTCGATGTTGCCGCCCGAGAGGATGGACACGACCTTCTTGCCTTGGAAGGGCAGCCGTGTGAGCGCCGCGAGCGAGAGGACGCCCGCGCCCTCGGCGATGAGCTTGTGCTTCTCGATGAGAAAGAGCAGGGCGCTCATGATCTCCATCTCGGAGACGGTGATGATGTCGTCGAGATACTTGCGGCAGAAGGCGAAGGTGAGGTCGCCCGGCGTCTTCACGGCGCATCCGTCGGCGACCGTCTCGACAGAGGGCAGCGTCGAGACGTGCCCTCGGCTGAAGGAGGCAGCCATGCAGGCGGCGCCCATAGGCTCGACACCGATGACTTTGACCTCGGGACGCACGGATTTCGTCGCGAATGCCACGCCCGAGGCGAAGCCGCCGCCGCCGATGGGCACGAGGATGGCGTCGACGTCCTTGAGTTCGTCGATGATTTCGAGCGCCGTCGTTCCCTGCCCCAAGAGTACGTCGCGGTCGTTGAACGGATGGACGTAGACGTAGCCCTTCTCCGCCTGCAATTCGAGCGAGCGCTTGTAGGCGTCGTCGAAGGTGTCGCCCGCGAGCACGACTTCAGCGCCGTAGGAGCGCGTCGCCTCGACCTTGAGGAGAGGCGTCGTGGCGGGCATACAGATGACGGCTTTGACGCCGAGTCGCTGGGCGGCGAGCGCGACGCCCTGCGCGTGGTTGCCGGCGGACGAGGTGATGACGCCTTTGGCGCGTTCCTCATCCGTCAGATGAGCGATCTTGTTGTAGGCGCCGCGCACCTTGAACGAGCCGGTGTTCTGAAGATTCTCGGGCTTCAGATAGACGTCGTTTTGGCTCAATGCGGAAAAAAAGGGGCTGTCGAGGAGCTGCGTTTTCTTCGTCACGCCGTCCAGGGTGCGTGCCGCCTCATATACGCCGGCAATGGTTGTTTCCTGCAGGATGGCGGAAATATCGTTCGCCGGTGAGTTCTTCTTCATGGGATTCCTCCTAGATTCACGCTCAATCGCATGTTCTGCGCATGTTCAAGGGCAGGGGCGTTTCGTGCGACGCATTCCCCCCGGATCAGCGCGTTTGTCTGCGTTTCTATTATATCACGCGAAGGGTGCGATTGGCAGGTTTTTGCTTTGGAGTGTAGAGGAAAATCAGTGAAAATCAACGAAAAATTTCCAAAAAATTTCTAAAAAGGGAGAGGATTTTCCTTCTCTTTCACGAACTATACAGGTAGAAAGACAGACCATGGTGGAAGGAGGTGCCAAGGTGAAGGATAAGATGAAGTTCCTCGTGCCGGTGGACGGCTCGCTGCATTCCAAGAAGGCGTTGGAGATGGCGGTGAAGCTCGCAGAGCCGGTCGGAGCGCATATCGACATCCTCTTCGTGTCCTATTTCGAGAGGGAGACCGACGGCGACCCCGATCATCCGTCGTGGCTTCCTTTGAGCGTGATGGCGAAAGGCGTATCTTCCGCCGAGGAGGTCTTGGAAGAAGCGCGGAAGGAATTGCCCGCGGGCTTGGATGCCGAGAGTCATGTGGTGGTCGGCATGCCGTCCCGCAAGATTGTGGAATTCGCGGCGGCAAACGGGCACGATCTCATCATCATGGGTGGCCGGGGGCTTTCTCCTGTCACAGGTTTCCTGCTGGGCAGCGTGAGCCAGGAGGTCATGGAGGAGGCGAAATGCGCCGTCCTCATTGCCAAATGAGTCAAGGGCGGCGCATGGCGCAGCTTTGACAAAGGCTATTGGTAGAAGGAGGGTTTATACCATGTTGAAGAACATTCTCGTCCCCATCGACGGTTCGGAAGGCTCGGATCGCGCCGTAGCGGAGGCGATCAAGCTCGCGGAGGTTTGCGAGGCGAAGCTGAACTTCCTCTACATCGCGAATATCAACCAGCTCGCGATCAATGCCTGCTTGTCCGACGTGGTGCTTGAAGCGGTCACGAAGGCGGGCAACGTGATTCTCGATCGCGCCATGCAGATGGTGCCGTCGGGCATCAAGAAGGAAGCGTTCTCGGAGACGGGTTCGCCCGCCGTCGCCATCCTCGATTTCGCGGAGCACAGCGGCACGGATCTCATCGTAATGGGAAGCCGCGGCCTCGGTGTTGTCAAGGGCGTGCTTCTCGGCAGCGTGAGCCAGTACATCGTCGAGCAGGCGAAGTGCCCTGTGCTCGTCGTCAAATAGCGGCTGATTTTCCAAGGGGCTGTGGGGAAATGCGAAAGTATTTTCCCCATAGCTCCTTTTGTCGTCATAGGAACTTTGCCGTAAGCGCCCCGCCTGTGCTATAATACGAAGATAAAACGATTTGTGGCAGATATTTTCTGCCAATGGGAGGATTCGACATGCTGGACATCAAATTTGTCAGGGATCATATCGACGAGGTGCAGGCGATGCTCGAAAAGCGCTGTAACCCGCTGAAACTGAGCGGCTTCAAGGAGCTTGAGGAGAAGCGCCGCACGCTCCTGCAGGAGGCGGAAGAACTCAAAGCGCGGCGCAACAGCGTGTCGAAGGAGATCGGCGCGAAGAAGAAGCAGGGCGAGGACGTCACGGCGATCTCCGCCGAAATGCGCGAGGTCGGCAGGAAGATCGCCGATCTCGACGCTCGGACGCGCGAGGTGGAAGACGAGCTGCACACCATTCTCCTGAACATCCCGAACATGCCGAAGGACGACGTGCCCGTCGGCAAGGACGACACGGAGAACCCTGAAGTGCGCCGCTGGGGCGAACCGCGAAAGTTCACCTTCGAGCCGAAGGCGCACTGGGATCTCGGCGCCGATCTCGACATCCTCGACGCCGAGCGTGCGGCGAAGGTCACGGGCGCACGCTTCACCTTCTACAAGGGACTCGGTGCGCGGCTCGAACGCGCCTGCATCAATTTCATGATGGATCTGCACGCGACGAAGCACGGCTACACGGAAATGCTCGCGCCCTACATCGCGAACGAGGCGAGCATGATCGGCACGGGACAGCTGCCGAAATTCGCCGAGGACATGTTCAAGCTCGAAGGCCTCGACTACTACCTCGTGCCGACGGCGGAAGTGCCGACGACGAACTATCACCGCGACGAAATCCTCGACGGCAGGAAACTGCCCGAGCGCTACACGAGCTACACGGCATGCTTCCGTGCAGAAGCCGGCAGCGCGGGGCGCGACACGCGCGGCCTCATTCGCCAGCACCAGTTCAACAAGGTCGAGCTCATCAAGTTCACGAAGCCCGAAGACTCTTGGGACGAGCTCGAAAGCATGGTCGATGCGGCGGAAGACGTGCTGCGTATTTTGGAGATTCCCTATCACGTCGTGCTCCTTTGCACGGGCGACATGAGCTTCACGTCGGCAAAGACATACGACATCGAAGTCTGGATGCCCGCGCAGAACACCTACCGCGAGATCTCCTCGTGCTCGAACTGCCTCGACTATCAGGCTCGCCGCGCAAACATCAAGTTCCGCCGCGAGCCGAAGGCGAAGCCCGAGTTCTGCCACACGCTCAACGGCTCGGGGCTTGCCGTCGGGCGCACGGTCGCGGCGATCCTCGAAAACTATCAGCAGGAAGACGGCTCCGTGCGCGTGCCCAAGGCGCTCGTCCCCTACATGGGCGGCGTGGAAGTCATCGAAAAGCCGTGAAAGTAAACGTATGCGAAAATCACGCCCATCAAAGCGAAGGGGGCTTTCCCATGAGCAAGCGTGCCGTCTGGGCTGAAATCAGTCTCGAAGCGATCCGGCACAATTACCGCGTGATCGGCGAGGCGCTCTGTGGCGGCGCAAAACTCTGCGCCGTCGTCAAGGCGAACGCTTACGGGCACGGCGCTCTCACCGTCGCGAAGGAGGCGATCGCGGCGGGCGCGGCGTACCTCGCCGTTGCCACGCTCTCGGAAGCCGCCGAGCTTCGCCGCGCGGGGATCCGGACGCCGCTTCTCGTCCTCGGACTCATCGACCCTCTTGAAGCCGCCGAAGCTGTCGCCCTCGATGTGACGCAGACCGTCGCGAATCTCGCGCTCGCCAAAGCCATTTCCACTGAAGCCATGCGTCAGGAAAAGACGGCGAAGCTGCACCTCGCCATCGACACGGGCATGGGGCGCATCGGCTGTACGAGCGAAGAAGCTCCTGCACTCGCGCGTGACATCGCCGCCCTGCCGAATATCGAGCTGGAAGGCGCGTTCTCCCATTTCGCCATGGCAGACGTTCGAGACAAGGCGCACGCAAGAGGACAGCTTGCGCTCTTCCTACATGCCGCAGAAGCCATAGAAGAGGCGGGCGTTCATCTGAAGCTGCGCCATATCGCCGAGAGCGCGGCGATCCTCCAAATGCCCGAAGCGCATCTCGACATGGTGCGTGCGGGCATCATCCAGTACGGCATGTACCCGAGCGAAGAAGTCGCTCGCGACGTACGCGAGAAGTCGCCGCTTCGCCCCGCGATGGCGCTCAAGGCGCGCGTGCTGTTTCGCAAGAACGTGCCCGAAGGCTTTGCCATCGGTTACGGCTGCACCTGGTGCGCCAAGCGAAAGAGCCGCATCGCGACGCTCCCCCTCGGCTATGCTGACGGCTACATCCGCGCTCTCTCGGACAAGGCGCACGTCGAAATCCTCGGCAAGACCGCTCCCGTCGTCGGGCGCATCTGCATGGATCAGTGCATGATCGACGTCACGGACGTCGAAGGAGTCGCCGAAGGAACGGAAGTCACGCTCTTCGGCTCGGCGACGCTGAGTGCCGACGATGTTGCCGCTTGGCTCGGCACGATCAACTACGAGATCCCGTGCCTCATCGCGCCGCGCGTACCGCGCGTCTATATCTGAGCTTTCAGGACATATATTCAGCGGCGTCCCGTTTCGTTTGAAATGGGACGCCGTTTTTGTTTGACAAAAAGGATAGACCATGCTACTGTATGAACTACAGAAGAACCTCAATTTGATCCTTCTGTTTCTGCGGCCTCCCAGACACAGAGTCGCATGTGACTTCGTACCGCTTGCGGTATGGAAACTCCTCAGCCTGGTTGGCGTTGTTCCAGCGATCTGTTATCGCATGAACCTTATACCGCTTGCGGTTTGGCAAAGAAAAAGAGAGCCGTCCGGCTCTCTTTTTCTTTGCCTATCGCCGCGCCCTGTAAGCGCTGCATTATCTTGTGGCGCAAAGCTTCTTCCTATGCTATAATAGTAAATCATAGTATAACAATATGAATAGTATATTGGGGGAAGAATCATGAAAGATCATTCGCTTGAAGTGCACGGCTGCCATACCTACGACGCGACGGGGGCGATCAGTCCGGCGATCTGCCTGTCGGCGACGTTCCGTCATCCGCGTTTCGGCGAGAGCACGGGCTACGACTACGGACGCGTGGCGAATCCGACGCGCGAATCTCTCGAAAAGACGGTGGCGCTCCTAGAGCGCGGCGGGCGCTCTTGGGCGCTTTCCTCGGGCATGGCGGCGGTGCAGCTCGTTTTCTCTCTTCTTTCGGCGGGCGATCACGTCCTGATGAGCGAAGACCTCTACGGCGGTACGGTGCGCCTCGCCGAAGAAGTCTTTGCAGACTACGGCATCACCTTCGAATACGTCGACGTGCGCGACCTCGCGCTCGTCGGCAAGCGTATGCGTCCCGAGACGAAGCTCGTATTCATTGAAACGCCGTCGAACCCGATGATGCAGATCTCGGACATCGCGGCGCTCTCTGCGCTCGCTCACGAAAACGGCGCCCTGCTCGCCGTTGACAATACCTTCCTCTCGCCGCATTTCCAGAAGCCCTTGACGCTCGGCGCGGACATCGTGCTGCACAGCGGCACGAAATATCTGTGCGGACACAACGACGTCATCGCAGGCTTCCTCGTGCTCAAAGATGCGACGAGCGCGCAGGCAAAACGCATCGAACTGCTCGCCAAATCGGCAGGGCCGAACCTCTCGGCGCTCGACTCGTGGCTCATGCTGCGCAGTATCAAGACGCTCGGCGTGCGCGTCGAGCGGCAGGCAGAGAACGCGCTCGCCATCGCCCAGTGGCTCGGCACGCTGCCCGAAGTCACCGAAGTGCTCTACCCGGGACTCGCCGACCATCCGGGCTACGCGCTGCAGCAGAAGCAGGCGAGCGGCGCGGGCGGCATGATCTCCTTCAAGGTGCGCTCCGCCGAACTCGCGAAGGCGGCTCTCGGCAGACTGCATCTCATCGCCTTCGCCGAGAGTCTCGGCGGCGTCGAGACGCTTCTGACATATCCGATCGCTCAGACGCACGCCGAAATGCCCGCCGCGCTCCTAAAGCGCACGGGACTCGACGACAAACTCCTGCGCCTCTCCGTCGGCATCGAGGACGTCGAAGACCTCAAGGCCGATCTGCAGCAGGCCTTGCAGGGATAAGAGGGCGGCAGGGCAAAGACGAAAGAAATAAAGGCTAAACTTTCATCTTTTGCTGCAAAGATTATAAATATACTTTAAATATTTGTCGTAAAAAATGAAAGTTTGTGCTATAATCACCTTGAAAGAAGGTGATCTTGATGCCTTTGATCAGTCAGGAGGCAATATGCAAAGTCCTCACAGCGTACAATCCATGGTGGAAAACGGGAATGATTGCGCGAGGCATGTCGAAAAGTTACAGACGCTTTGCCTTTTATGATGCGATGCGGCGTTTGTCGGAGACGACCCTGCGGCGCACTGTCGTCTTGACGGGAGCGCGGCGAGTCGGCAAGACGACGATACAATATCAAATGATCGAGGCGCTTCTCGCACAGGGCGTCGCACCGCAGAAAATCGTCTTCATCTCGCTCGATCATCCCATGCTGAAACTCAGCGCGTTTCAGGCGATTTTGGACTGCTACCATGAGATGATCTATGCGGGACACGATGTCTACTATTTCTTTGATGAGATCCAGTACGCTTCGGATTGGGACAGGTGGCTCAAAACACTCTATGACATGCAGCCGGATTCGCACATCGTCGCCACGGGATCGGCAAGTCCCGCCATCGTACGCGGCAGCGAGGAAAGCGGCACGGGGCGCTGGTCCATCATCTCCGTTCCGACGCTCTCCTTCTATGAATATTGCGCTCTTCTGCAGGTTTCTTTGCCAGATCTTGCTCCCGATTTGAAGCTGTCGACCTTGCTTTCCTTGGAGCAGCAGGAGCGACAGATGCTTCTCTTGTTGCTCGCGGATGTGCACAAGCACTTCATCCGTTATCTGCGAGTCGGAGGCTTTCCTGAGCTTGCGCTTGCAGATAACGATATGCTGGCGCAGCAGATTCTGCGCGAAGATGTCATCGACAAGGTCTTGAAGCGCGATCTGCCCGCACTCTACAATATACGCAACGCCACTGAATTGGAACGGATCTTTCTCTATCTATGCAACGTATCCTCCGAGATTGTTTCCGTAGAGGCGATTGCCAAGGAATTGAACGGAGTTTCGCGCCCCACGGTCGAAAACTACATTCGCTATCTTGAAAGCGGCAACCTCATCTATCAGAGTTGGCCTGTCGAGATGGCAGGGAAAAAAATCTTAAAGGCGCAGCCCAAGATCTATATTGCCGATGCCGCCATACGGAATGCCGTTCTCATGGACGACGCCATTCTGACTGATCCCGTGCAGATGGGAAAGATCGTAGAAACCACCGTCTACAAGCATACAGCGGCCTTCTATTACCAAAAGGCGACATCGGTCGGCTATTTCCGCGGCGGCCGAAAAAATAAGGAAATCGACATCGTCGTCGAGCGTCCGCGCCTCGCCAACATCCTTATCGAGGTCAAGTACCGCGAAAATGCCGCCATTTCGGACGATGACGCCATCAGCGAATTGGCGGCAGAGGCCGCGGCCTCCTTCGTCCTCACGAAAAACCTTACGGACTGCGGCATACAGAAGGTGAAATCCGGTGCTTCCTTGCTGCGCATCCCTGCCTTCGCCTTCCTCTACCTCCTCGGTCACGAGAAACGCATGGCTGCAGCCACATACCCAAAGCATACGAAAGGAGACTTCTTCCATGAACCATTTCGACTTTGATGAAATCATCGAGCGCCGCCATACGAACAGCCTCAAATACGACTTCGCCGTCGAGCGCGGCTATCCCGAGGACGTTCTGCCGTTCTGGGTCGCCGACATGGACTTTTGTGCGCCGCAGGCGGTGCGTGATACCATTCGCCGACGCGCCGAGCACGGCATCTTCGGCTATTCGCGTCCGAAGGAGGACTACTATAGGGCGCTCGAACAATGGTTCAGCACGCGCCATGGCTGGAATCCGGGCAGGGATTCCCTCGTCATGACGCCGGGCGTCGTCTTCGCGCTCTCCATGGCGGTGCGTGCATTTACCGCGCCGAATGATACCATTCTCATAACCGAACCCGTCTACTATCCGTTTTTCAGCGTCGTCGAGGGCAATGGGCGCAAGCTCGTCACGAGCACGCTGTTCTTCGAGGACGGCGCATACCGTATGCACTTCGACGACATCGAGCAGAAGATTCGCGAGCACAAGGTGAAGCTTCTGATTCTCTGCAGCCCGCACAACCCCGTCGGGCGCGTCTGGCGCCGCGAAGAGTTGGAGCGTCTTGCGGCGATCTGCCTCGCGCATGACGTTCTCGTCGTCGCCGACGAGATTCACGCCGACTTCGTGCGTCCCGGCCACAAGCACACGCCTTTTGCCTCGCTCTCGCCCGAGACTGCGGCGCGGACGATCACCTGCACCGCGCCGAGTAAGACGTTCAACCTCGCAGGGCTGCAGCTTTCGAACATCTTCATCACGGAAAAAAGCCTGCGCCATACCTTCCGCAAGGAAGTCTACAGCACAGGCTATGCCGAACCGAATATCTTCGGGCTTCTTGCCGCGCAGGCGGCATACAGCGAGGGCGGCGCGTGGCTCGATGCGCTTCTCGCCTACCTTGAGCAGAATATCGCGCACACGAAGCGCTTCCTCGCCGAACGTCTGCCCAAGGTGCAGCTCGTCGAGCCGGAGGGCACCTATCTCTTATGGCTCGATTTTCGCGCCTATGGCCTTGAAGCGAAGGCGCTCGACCGAAAGATCATCGACGAGGCTTGCCTCTGGCTCGACGACGGTGCGATCTTCGGCAAGAGCGGCGCAGGCTTCCAGCGCATCAACATCGCCTGCCCGCAGGCGACGCTCACGAAGGGTCTTGAGGCCTTGGCACGCGCGTTCGAGTGAGGCATCCTAGAGAAACTGCGCCATATAGACTGGCAGGCAAAGGACATCATGCTCTCGCTGCAAATCTTTCGTATAGATTAGATACTTCTCGTCGATATGCTGCGAATATCGCTCGGAAAAGGCATCGAGAGAAGCATGCCTTTTGTAGCCGGAAGATTTGACCTCCAATGGGCAGATCTCGTTCTTTCGCGGCACAAGGAAATCAATCTCGTACAGATTGGTCTTTTTCTCATTGGGAAATGTATGGTAATAGAGTTGTCTGCCGTTGGCAGCGAGGGTCTGGGCAACGATGTTTTCATAGAGATAGCCGAGATTTGCCGGCAGACGATCGCTCAAAAGCTTCTGATATATGATATTGTCGGTAAATTCTTGATCACGAAAAGCGAGGGTCGTAAAGAGTCCCGTGTCGGACAAGTAGAGTTTGAATCGCCCGGAGTCTTTCGATAAGGACAGGCCGGCGCTCGGCTCGTTCACATGATATGCTGCCAAAACGGCGCGGGAATCTACAAGTTCGGCAATCAGCCGCGCTCCGCCCTGCGTTCGATTCCGTCCGAGAGCGCCCGCCATCGAATAGCGTGAGGCGCGTCTGTGCAGCTGCGTAGGAATGTCCGCAAACAATCGCGATAAGCGTCCCGTACCGTCGATCTTATGAAAATCGGCTTCATAAAGCTCTACGATTGCACGCTTGATTCGATCGACATCGACAAAATTTTTGGCTGAAAGGTATGCCGACACCGCCTGCGGCATACCGCCGATCAGCATGTAGAGGCGGAAAGTTCGCATGAGCTTGCGGTGGGCAGCGCTTCCCACCGCTCTTTTTTTCTCGTACATCTGGCGCAGCAGGGGCACCGTCGCTTCATCGTCAAATGCCCAGAGGAATTCCTCGAAATCCATCGGATACATATAGAGGCGATATTCTTCGCTCGGAATCAAGATGTCCTTGACATTCTTGCGAATGGAAATGAGCGATCCCGTTTCGATATAGTCATACCTGTGATCGTGTACCAATGCCTTGATGGCTTGGCGTGCCCGCGGACAAAGCTGCACTTCATCAAAGATGATGACGGATTCCCGTGGAAAGAGCTGTACGCTGCTCTGCAGCTGCAGCTGCAGAAAAATATAGTCCAAATCAGAAACATCGTTGAACAGGTCATGCGTCTCCCTCGAACAGCGGGAAAAATCCAGTCGGATATAGCTTCTGTATTTACGCCGCGCGAATTCTTCTACGATCGTAGATTTTCCTACGCGCCTTTGTCCCTCGATCAGCAGGGCGGAAGAGCCGCGCTGCTCGTTTTTCCATCGTG
>ERZ772948.37-NODE-37-length-70264-cov-10.899358_pt1 | contig 70264 bp, 29 predicted proteins | sample MGYA00511945_ERZ772948 | MGnify/ENA primary metagenome ERZ772948 (study PRJEB29015, sample SAMEA2737927) | human oral metagenome | biome: human oral; feature: human-associated habitat; material: dental | place: China | collected 2141 ... | reverse complement strand
CGACCTCGTCGTGTCCACCCTTCCCGCCGGCGCGGCCGACACCCTCGCCGCCCCGATCACCCAGGCCCTCGCCCACCGTGGGGGCGCGCGGGACGGGGCCGTCCTCCTCGACGTCGTCTACGCGCCCTGGCCCACGGCCCTCGCCAGCGCCTGGAGCGCGGCGGGGGGCGCGATCGCGCCGGGCTGGCTCATGCTCCTGCACCAGGCCGTCGCCCAGGTCCGCCTCATGACCGGCCGCTCGCCGGAGGCCGGCGCCATGCGCGAGGCGCTCATCGGAGCGCTCGCCACTCGGTGAGAGGGCACTGGGCGCGGGCCCGGCCTGTGCGATGATCCCCCCATGCTGCGATGGATGACGGCCGGGGAGTCTCACGGCGAGGCGCTGACCGCGCTCATGGAAGGCGCGCCCGCGGGCGTCGCCATCACGAGTGAGCGGATCGGCTCCGCCCTGGCCCGGCGCCGGCTCGGCCACGGCCGCGGCGCCCGCCAGCGCTTCGAGCGCGACGAGCTCGCCATCATCGGCGGCATTCGCCACGGCCTGACCATCGGCAGCCCCATCGCCCTGCGGATCGGAAACTCCGAGTGGCCCAAATGGCGCACCGTCATGAGCGCCGACCCCGTCCCCGCCGAGGACCTGCTCGTCGACGCCGGCACGGGCGACGAGCGCGAGATCGCCCGCAACCGCCCCCTGACACGCCCGCGCCCCGGCCACGCCGACCTCCCCGGCGCCCTCAAGTACGACCTGCCCGACGCCCGCCCCGTCCTCGAGCGCGCCTCCGCGCGGGAGACCGCCGCCAGGGTGGCGCTGGGCGCCGTCGCCGAGGCCATCCTCGAGCAGGTCGCCAGCATCCGGCTCGTCAGCCACGTCGTGCGCATCGGCGAGGTCTCCCTGCCCGACGGCGCGCCGGCCCCCACGCCCGAGGACACCGAGCGCCTCGACGCCGATCCCGTGCGCTGCCTCGATGCCGCCACGAGCGCCGCTATGGTCGAGCGCATCGACGCCGCCCACAAGGACGGCGACACCCTCGGGGGAGTGGTCGAGGTGATCGCCACCGGCGTCCCGATCGGCCTGGGCACGCACACCGTTGCCCGCTCCCGCCTCGACGCCCGGCTCGCCGGGGAGCTCATGGGTATCCAGGCCGTCAAGGGCGTGGAGATCGGCGACGGCTTCGAGGTCGCGGGCCTGCGCGGCAGCCAGGCCCATGACGAGATCCTGGCCCTGGCCGACGGCGCCGTCACCCGCGCCTCCAACCGCGCCGGCGGCATCGAGGGCGGCATGAGCAACGGATCCCCGATCCGCGTGCGCGCCGCCTATAAGCCGATCTCCACCGTCCCTCGGGCGCTGCGCAGCGTGGACCTGGCCACCGGGGAGCCCGCCACCGGGCTCCACCAGCGCTCGGACACCACGGCTGTCGTCCCCGGCGCCGTTATCGCCCAGGCAGCCACCGCCCTCGTCCTCGCCCAGGCGCTCCTGGAGAAGACCGGCGGGGACTCCGTGGCCGAGTGCGCCCGGAACCTGCGCGCCTACACCGAGCGCGTCGCCGAGCGGACCCACTGGACCGCCTGAGTCCCGACCGAGCCACTGCGGGGCGCCTGGCGGCGCCACCGGACGACCACCCATGAGGAGACGCGCATGAGCCACCACGGCACGGAACAGGGCGCCACAAGGATCATCAGCACCGAGCACCTGCCACTCGTCCTCGTCGGCCTGCCAGGAGCGGGCAAGACGACGGTGGCCCGCCTGCTCGCCGCCGCGCTGGGCATCCAGGTGACGGACACCGACGCCGAGATCCGGCGCCGGGCGCGCATGACGATCCCGGAGATCTTCGCCGCCGAGGGGGAGGAGCGCTTCCGCGATCGCGAGACCCGCACCCTCCAGGCGGTTCTCGACAGCGTCGGCGCGGCCCACGGGATCGTCGCCCTTGGGGGTGGCGCCGTCGTGCGGCCGAAGAACCGCGAGATCCTGAGCCGCCACACGGTCGTCTACCTGTCCGCCACTCCCGAGACCGCCGCCGCCCACGTGGGCAACGGCGCGGGCCGCCCCCTCTTCCACCCCGAGGCCGACCCCGATTCGCCCCCCGGCGACGTCGATGAGGCCGTCCACGCGGAGGTCCTGGCCCGGGTCGAGGCCCTGGACGCGGCGCGCCGCTCCCTCTACGAGGAGGTCGCCACCATCACCGTGCCGACCGACGGCCTCAACCCCGCCCAGGTGACGGCCCTCGTCCTGGTCTCCCTCGGCGCCGACCCCGCCGACACGGCCCGCAGCCTGTCCCGCGTGGGCATCCGCTCGGCCCCGGGCGCCGGCCGCCCCTCCCAGGCGGGGGAGGACGGCGCCGAGCACGCCCATCGGGCGCCGAGCGTCGTCGAGGAGTCCGACGGAACGACGCGCGTCGACGTCGCGAGCGGCGACGGGTACGACGTCGTCATCGGCCGGGGGCTGCCCTCCCGCGTCACCCAGGCGGTCCTCACCGCCCCGGGGCGCGGCGCGGGCGGCGTCGGGATCATCCACCCCCGCGTCCTCTCCCAGGCGGCCGAGGACATCGCCGCCGGCCTCACCGCCGCGGGACTGCGCGTGGTCCCCATCGAGGTGCCCGACGGCGAGGCCTCCAAGCGCGCCGAGGTGCTCTCGCGCGTCTGGGAGGCCCTCGGCGAGGCGCGCATCGGCCGCGACGGCTGCCTCATCGGCGTCGGCGGGGGAGCGACCACCGATCTCGCGGGCTTCGCCGCGGCCACCTGGCTGCGCGGCATCCCCGTCGTCCAGATGCCGACCACGCTGCTGGCCATGGTCGACGCTGCCGTGGGCGGCAAGACCGGCATCGACACCGCCGCCGGGAAGAATCTCGTGGGCGCCTTCCACGCGCCCAGCGCCGTCATCGCCGACCTCGACACCCTGGCCAGCCTGCCGCTGGACGAGCTGCGGGCCGGGCTCGGCGAGGTCGTCAAATGCGGGTTCATCGCCGATGAGCAGATCCTCAGGCTCGTCGAGGCCGACCCCGCCGCCTGCCTGCGCGCGGACTCCCCGGTCCTGGCCGAGCTCGTTCGCCGGGCGGTCGTCGTCAAGGCCGCCGTTGTCGCCGAGGACCTCACCGAGGCCGGGCTGCGCGAGATCCTCAATTACGGGCACACCTACGCCCACGCCATCGAGAGGACCACCGACTACACATGGCGGCACGGCGAGGCCGTGGCCGCGGGATGCGTCTTCGCCGCGGAGATCGCCCACCAGCGTGGGCTGCTGAGCGCCAAGGGGCTGGCCCGCCACCGCCAGGCGCTGGCGGCGGTCGGCCTGCCGACCTCCTTCCCCGACGGCGCCGGGCGATGGGAGGACCTGCGCGCCGCGATGCGCTCGGACAAGAAGAACCGGGCCGGGCGGCTGCGCATGGTGCTCGTCGAGGACCGCTTCGGCCGCTCCCGGCCCGTCAGGGGCGTCGAGCCCACACCCGCAGAGCTCGACGCCGCCCACCGCGCGCTCACCGGAGCCCCGGAGGGAGTCGCATGAGCGGCGCCCCGGTTATTGTCCTCATCGGCCCGCCCGGCGCCGGCTGCACAAGTGTCGCCCAGGCGCTGGCAGGCAAGCGGGGCGCGCCCTGCGCCGACCTCGCCGCCGAGATCGCCGCCCGGCTCGGCACGCCGGAGGAGCTCGCCCTCGTGGCCACCCCGGAGGCGGACTACCGCCGTGCCGAGGAGGCCACCGCCCTCGAGCTCATCGAGGCCTCCCGCGCCAGCGGCAGCGTCCTCGCCCTGGGCTCGGGCTGCCTCGGATCGAAGCGGGTCCGCCACGCCCTCGCCTCGCTGCGCGAGCAGGGGGGCGCCGTCGTCGCCCTGACCGCCTCGGTGCGCCGACTGGCCACCCGCAACGGCCTCGACGCCCCGCGCTCGGTCGCCCTGGGCACCATCCACCACGAGTTCACCCAGATGCTGCGCGCGCGCGAGGCGCAGTGCCGTGGGGCGGCCAGCATCGTTGTCGACACCTCAGAGGCGGAGCCCGCCGGCGCCGCGGACGAGATCCTGACACTCCTCGACACGCCCACGGCGCGTCCCTAGCCTGAGCCGCATGTACGTCGCCCAGCACTTCGAGCTGCCCGAGGACTACACCCGCCGGCTCCTCGCCTCGCCGCGCAGGGGCAACCTCGTCACCGTCCACGACCACGGCCCCGAGGCCAGCCTCGTCCCCTTCTACTACGACGAGGCCGCCGGAGCCCTCATCACCCACCTGGTGAGGAACAACCCACAGGCCCGGCAGCCCCTGGCCCATCCCACAGGGCTCGTCATCCTCGACGAGGCCGACGCCTATGTCTCCCCGGGCATGTACGCCACCAACGACGTCTTGCCGAACGTCCCCACCTGGGACTACATCACACTCCACGTCAGCGGCCGGGTCAGGGTCGACCCCAGCCCCAGCGCCGCCCTGGAGGCGGCAGCGAGGCTGACCACCGCCATGGGCGACGGCGCCGCGCTCGACGCCGTCGGCCAGGAGAAGCTCGAGCGGATGTCGAGGGCGATCGTCGCCGTGAGCGTTGAGGCGACGACGGTGCGCGGCAAGGCGAAGATGAGCCAGAACCGCCACCCCGACGACGTGAGCGGCCTCATCGCCGCCATGGAGGAGGCGGGGGAGGAGGTCCTCGCCCGCTACCTGCGGGAGGTCTCCCTGCCCTACGCCGAGGAGCGCTTCGCGACGATCTCACGCCTGCGCGGCGCGCGCCGGGCTGTCGCAGCCCGTGGCCTGGCACGGTAGACTCGCCGCGTCCTAGACGTGCCGGACCCCGCGGGCGAGCGGCCCAGAGAGCCCGGTCCCCGACTTGAAGTAGAGGAAACCACTCGTGGCAACGACGAACGACCTGAAGAACGGCCTGGTGCTCAACCTGGAGGGCCAGCTGTGGCAGGTGGTGGAGTTCCAGCACGTCAAGCCCGGCAAGGGCCCGGCCTTCGTGCGCACCAAGATCAAGAACGTCCTGTCCGGCAAGACCGTGGACAAGACCTTCAACGCCGGCCTCAAGATCGAGACCGCCACCGTCGACCGCCGTGACATGCAGTACCTGTACAACGACGGCGACGACTACGTCTTCATGGACGTCAAGTCCTACGAGCAGACCAACGTGCCCTCCGACATCGTCGGCGACGCCGCCACCTTCCTCCTGGAGAACCAGGAGGTCATCGTCGCCTTCCACGACTCCGCCGTCCTCTTCGTCGAGATGCCGCCGTCCGTGGTGCTCACCATCTCCCACACCGAGCCGGGCCTCCAGGGCGACCGCTCCAACGCCGGCACCAAGCCCGCCACCGTGGAGACAGGCGCCGAGATCCAGGTCCCGCTGTTCCTCAACACCGGTGACAAGGTGAAGGTGGACACGCGCTCGGGCTCCTACATCTCCCGCGTCAACGACTGAGTCCGGCCGTGCCCGCTGACGACGCCGCCCAGGCGGCCGACCCGCTCCAGGAGGCGCCCGAGCCGAGCGCCGAGGCCCCCCAGGCCCCCCGCTCGTCGGGCGCCGCCTCGAAGCACGCCGTCACCGCCCGCACGAAGGCGCGGCGGCGCGCGATCGAGATCCTCTTCGAGGCCGACCAGAAGGGTCTCCTGCGGCCCTCGCGCGACGGGGACCACTTCCGCGCGGCCGACCGCCTGCGCGACCTCGCGCTCGAGCGGGCCGTCCACTCCGCCAACCACACCGAGGCGCCCGCCTACGCCCGCGAGATCCTCGCGGGCCTGGCGGACCACCTCGCCGAGGTGGACGACGCCATCGAGGACTACGCCCAGGAGTGGACCCTCTCCCGCATGCCCGCCGTGGACCGCGCCATCGCGCGCGTCGCCGTGTGGGAGATCGTCCACAACGACGACGTCGACGCCCCCGTCGCCGTCGACGAGGCCATGACCCTGGCCCGCATCCTGTCCACCGACGACTCCCCGCGCTACCTCGGCGGCCTGCTCGGCCGCGTCGCCGACCTCGCCGACACCCTGCGCTGAGGCGTCAGACCGGATTAGGCGGTGTGGGAGGCGAGCCGCAGGGCTGGCACCGGGTCTGGCGGGAGCACCGGAGGGCGCCCAGCGCCCGATGGTGCGAGGGACTGGCCTGCGGCTCGCCTCCCCACACCGCCCTGCTTCTCTTGCCACGCTGTTTCAGGCAGGCGGCATGAGCACCCGCACGGTCTTCCGCCTCACTCTTCAACCTTCTCCAGCGACCGCGGCATACTGGGCAGGGCGAGGACCACCTCGAACATGTCCTCGACCAGGTCCGCGCTGACACTACCGCCCATGCGCTCAGCCAGGGCTCTCACGATACCCATCCCGAGCCCGGTCCCAGCCGGGTCGCTTGACCAGCGCCGCTCGAAGACCTGTGTGACATCCAGATCCTCAGGGCGCAGCACCTCGTTACGCATCCGCAGCCACACCTGGCCGGCCACTGCCTGCTGTCCTGTGCCACCCTGCCCAGCCTCGACAAGCAGCTCGTGGCGCCCGTGCTGGATGACATTGCGCACCAGGTTGGTAAGGATCCGTCGCAGGGCCTCCGGATCGGTGTGGACGATCAGGGTGCCTGGCACACGGACCTCCACCGCGATCCCCGCGGCCTGCAGGCCGGCGACCGCACCCACAAGGCACTCGCCAACTTCCTCGGCGAGGTCCACGGGGACGCGGTGAACTGACGAGGCAGGCTGCTCGCCACTCAGCCAGGCGTAGTCGAAGAACTCGTCAACCAGCACCGCCAGCCTGTCCGCGTGGCGGCGCGCGGTGAGTAGCTGACCGCGCTGGACGTCATCGAGCTGGGTGCTTGCCAACAGCTGTTGGTAGCCCCGCACCGCCGTCAGGGGCGTGCGCAGGTCGTGGGAGAGGTCGGCGACGAAATCACGGTAGCGCTGCTCGTGACGCTCCACGGTTGCCATAGCCCGCTCGTTCTGCGCTATAACGTCGTTGACGTGGGCAACCAGCGTCTCCAGGGCCCGGTCCACCAGCTCCAGGTGGATCGGGGTGTGCGTGTCACCCTCACGACGCTGACGCAACTGCCTCGCGACAGCGCGTAACTGCCGATGAAGTAGCAGGCACCGCAGCACCGCGACTGCGGTGACGAGACTCAGCCCCACGGTGACTATGTCCACGCGCGCCTCCCGGAGTCCGCGTCCAAACCCGTTCTGAGCAAACCGCCGCGCGCCCTCCCCGGCTGCGCCCGCTCACACTAGCAGAGACGCACTCGAGAAGGGCGCGCGGCTCAGAGGGTCAGTTGATGTCCGCCTTCCGGAAGATCAGCCAGCTGACGACGACCCACAGCGCGATAAAGGCGAGGGCAATGCCTGTGGCCGCCATGATCTCTCCACTAGAGCTGTCCAGGGTCAGCGGCAGATCCGGGGACCAGGGCGTCGCCTTGAGCACCGACGTGCCGAAGTCGTTCTGCGTCGCCAGCCTCGCCAGCGAGTCCATGAGAAACCCACCCACAAATCCTGCGGCGGTTGTCACCAGGGGACGTCTGGTGGCGAAGGCGACAGGGAGGCAGAACCCCAGACGGGCGAATGACACGACTGTCGACACCACTAACAGGCCGATACTCGAAGTCACGTCGCCCACTGACCCCCCGTTGGAGGCCGCCACCTCCAGGGGAGTCGTGGCGATGAAGACGCTCACATCCCACCCCGCAACCAGACACATGAGTGATCCGACAACATAGGGGAGCAGGACTGCGCAGACGGCAATCAGCGCCATTACGGCCTTGACGCTGACCAGCACGGAACGGGACGCCGCCAGCAGCCGGTCGTGGACCGTGCGGTTCTCCAGGTCGGAGGCCACCACGACACCGACAAGCAGGCTTCCCAGCAGCGATAGCGCCATAGGGTCGGCGAAGCCGCTGACCGACCCTGAGACCGACGTATCGTAGGTGCCGTTGGCAATAAGATGCGCGGAGAGGTAGAAACCGGCGGCCATAGCGGCCGAGACCGCCAAGCATATCCACAGTACGCGCGACCGCAACAGAACGTAGATATCGGCACGCAGCAGGTTAGACACGGTCATTCTCCTTCTTCTCACTCACGTCCGCGGGCTGTGCCGTGTGGTCGACGACCGACAGGAAGTACTCCTCAAGGCTCTGTCCCTCCTCGACCACGGTGGTCGGAACAAGGTCCTGGGCGACGAGACCGCGCACCAGCTCCTCCCGGTTGTCGGGCGGGTCAAGAAGGCGGACGCTGCCGTCCGACATGACACGCATCCGCTCGACACCCATGGTCTCCAGGGCGCGAACCATCCCGGGCACGTTCGAGCCGCGCAGTGTCAGATACCGGGAGCAATGCTCCTCGAGCTCAGCGTGGCTGAGCGACTCACACAGACGCCCGTTGTCGACGATGAGGTAGTCGGTGGCGGTCTGGTACATCTCGGGCAAGTTGTGGCTGGAGACAAGGATAGTCGTCCCCCGCTCACGGCAGAGGTTGACCAGGAGGTTTCTCACCTCCACCACGCCAACCGGGTCAAGTCCATTCACCGGCTCGTCAAGAATAAGCAACTCGGGACTAGCGACCAGGGCCACAGCGATACCCAGTCGCTGGCGCATCCCCAGGGAGAACTCGCCGACCTGCTTCGTCCCCACGTCGGCCAGCCCGACAAGCTCCAGCAACTGACCTTCCACATCCGCGGACGGAACACCTCGTATAATACGGTGCAGCCGCAGGTTGGCCCGGGCGCTCATACCGTACTGGAGGCCAGGGGCCTCAATGAGGCAGCCCAAACGCCGCAGTTGCTCCTGGCGCACTCCCTGGCCGCGTCGTGGGGAGCGGCCGAAGAGCTCAATATCACCAGATGTCGGAGTGACAAGCCCACAGATCATGCGCATCACGGTGGTCTTTCCCGCCCCGTTGCGACCGATGAGCCCGTAGATGCGGCCGCGCTCCAGGGAAAGGTCGAGAGCGTCAACAGCCACCTTGTCACCATACCTCTTGGTCAACGACCGGGAGCGTACGACAAAATCACCCTTTCTCCGCGGCGCCACCGCTGGGGACGAGAGCCTCATAATCCTCCTTCACCGCAAGCTTCTGTTCAGCAGCATCCCGGGGTGCGGAATGCGGCGCCAGCATATGAGGGAGAAGTTGAGAAACGGTCGAGGCGGACCAGGCCAACGGTTGAGATATGGTCGAGGCTGACATCCCTGGCCCACGCGCGGGCCCGTCAGGCGGCGCTCATGCGGTACCCCAGCCCCCACACGGTCTCGATGTAGTCGGTCCCAGGGTCAAGCGCGCGGATCTTGGCCCGCAACCGGCTCACATGGGTCTTCAGAGAGCTCGAGGCCGCGCCGGCGCCCTCGAGCAGGCGGACAAGGGACACCGTGGACACCACCCGGCGCTCGGCTGACATCAGCGCCTCAAGGACGGTGAACTCCGCAGGCGTCAGAGCCAGCTCCTGATCACCGACCAGGACACGATGGGCGGGCACGTCAAGGACCAGGGCACCGCTGCGCAGCGCGGGGACCTCTTGCGCCGGGCGGGCCCGGCGCAGTAGCGCGGTCACCCGCGCGGTCAGCTCATCGAGATCGAACGGCTTGGTGAGGTAGTCATCGGCGCCCAGGCGCAACAAATCGACCTTGGCCCACACCGCGTCCTTGGCCGAGACCACGATGACGGGGATGTCACGGGTGTCGGGACGCTCGCGCAGACGCGCCAGCAGACCGTCGCCCGAGAGGCGCGGCAGCATCAGGTCAAGGAGCACGACGTCTACTCCACCAGCACCGATCCGCTCCAGCGCGGAGGCCGCCTCGCCAGTCCGCTCGACAGCGAACCCCTGCGAGGAGAGGTGGTCGGACATCAGCCGGGCCAGGTCGACGTCGTCCTCGACGACAAGCACGCGCGCCCCGCCAAACCTGCCCCAGGAAGACGCCCCCACATAAATGACCGTAGCACACCGGCGAGGTGCATGAGGCCATGACATTGGTGACGCGGGCGTGGACTCCGGCGGCGGGTGGTTGGTCATAACAGGCGGTGTGGATGTGAGTGCGGTCCACGCGCCTGCCGGCGCCGCGCTTGGAGTCCTTCGCCTGGGCGGCGACGTGGGCGATGGGGCGGCCGGCCTCGATGCGCATCACGAGCCTGTGGCTGCCCTCGGGGTCAGCGGCGCGTGACGGTGTGTCATGGGCGGCGGGTCCTCTCCTGGACGGACTGGGCGACTTGAGCATCACCGATCCTGACGGCCAGGCCCCGCCCCCTCTACGCCCTCTTGGCGTCGGCGCATCACGACCCATAACCATTAGCCGGAACCAGATAAACAAGCCTCCACAAACCCGGGGATTGACAGACTTCTGCGAGAAGCGCCGATCTGGCCGATTCCCAGGCATCGCGGGACCGCCCTATCGATGAATCTTGGTCGATAAGCTCACGTTTCCGCGATAGCCGTCCTCATTCCCTGACCGCAACTGCCTCCGCGAGCGCGAACCCCGCGGGAATTGCCGCCAAACTACGGATCCCACCCCCCTTGACGTGCGATGTTGGGGCTGTTAACGTTGCTCGGGTCTTGCACTAGGGCGATCGAGCATGGTCGCCTCGGTGCTGGCGCGTTCCCTGTACACCTCTCAAGGAGTAAGGGCTATGACGTCCACCCGTGAGGTTTGTTCCTCCCTGCCTGCTGTCCATTTGCTCAAGATTCAAGAAGGCTTAAATATAAGCGTCTGCCACGTGGCTGCCACCCAGGCGGCAGACTGCCTTGATTCTGCTAGCGCTCATCCTGTTCGGGGTCAGGGGCCGAATGCTCGGGCTGTCACGGACGCCGCCTTCCAAAGCGGTGCTTCCCTCCTTGCCCGTTGTCGTGCCGACCACGTTGACCTTCCTGACCGCATGGCATGTGACTATGGCTGCGCCGTTGGTGGAGGGGGGACGGGTATCCGGAGCCTGGTGCCACGCGTCGCATCTGCGCTGGTGCGCTCAGACTGGCCTGCTCGACTCCCGGTGGGCGCGCCATGTCGGTGACCTTCCTTGTAGGCGGACAGGGCGGTCAGTACTTCGGGATGGGGACTCGGCTGTATGACAGCTCCCCGGACTTCGCTGCCAGGTGCGACCTGGCTGACTCGGTGACCCGCTCTCAGTACGGCTTGAGTGTGCTCGACTACATCTACGACCCATCCAGGCGCGTCGAGGACCCGTGCGACGATCTCCTGCTCTCCTCTGCGGCCCTGCTGGCGACGCAGACGGGGCTTGCCGCGGCGCTGGGGCGGCATGGCGTCGTTCCGTCCGCTGTTGTGGGCAGCTCGTTGGGGGAGTTCATCGCCCTCGTGGTCGCGGGAAGACTGACGTTCGACTCGGCGCTGGCCTATGTGCTCGAGTTCGCTGCTGACGCGACTCGTCGGATGCCTCTGGGCTGGATGGCCGCGCTCCTGGGCGACGGGCAGAAGTCTCTGCCCGCCTTCGCGCGCAGCCTTCGGGTCGATCTGGTGTCGTTCACCTGCGATCGCCACGTGGTCATTGCCGGACGCAACGGGCAGTGGCGCGAAGTGCGAGACCGCGCGGTGGAGGAGGAGCTGACCCTTACGGTGCTGCCGGTGCCGCACGCCTTCCACACTCCAGATGTCGCGTGCCTGGCGCCTCGTCTCCAGCCGGTGAGGCTGGAGCCTCCTGGTGACGTCAGCGTGCTGCGCTGCGCTACCGCCCAGAAGGTCGAGGCCCACCTGCCGGATCCTTATGCGACGCTGCGCCTGCCGATGCGTCTCGTCGACACGGTCATGTCGCTACCGAGCCGGGAGCGCCGTCTCGTGATCGACCTCTCTCCGGGCGGTGGGTTGGCCGCAGCGCTGCGCCTGGCGGACCGCAGTCTGACGACGCGCGCGGTCATGACCCCGTTTCACCAAGAGATCGAGGAGGTGGAACGTGTCGCGCAGCTGGCGGCCCGGGCGCACCATGCCTGAACGGCTCGTGCCCGTTGTGGTGACGGGGGTGGGCGTGCAGGCCGCGCAGGCCTGTGGCGCTGCCGAGTTCGAGGCACTGCTGTGGCGTGGACAGGCCATTCCCGTTCCGGGGGACGGCTCCTCATGCGTCGCGCGGATCGAGCAGGAACCGGCTGACCGGCTCGCAGTGCTGCAGGCGCGTGGCGCGGTGCCTGAAGGTACCGTCCTGCCCCGTCGGGCCGGAGCGGCGCTGCACTGGGCGGTCCTTGCGGCCTGGGAGGCGCTGGCGGCTGCTGGTGGTCGCCAGGTGCGCCCTGACCGCCTCGGAGTGTTCCTGGCGGGGGAAAGGACCACGGCCGAGGTCGTCGAGGAGATGCGCAGCGCCTTCGCGCGGAGGCCGGAGGCGGTGCGCCCCAGCGTGGTGCAGAGGCTGTGGGCCACGGATGTCATGGCCGGAGTGGCCGAGGCGTGCGATGCCCGGGGGGAGTGCCTTGTTGTCGGAGGAGCATCGGCTGCGGGCAACTGCGCTCTTGTCGCGGCGGCGCGTGCGATCACTGCCGGCGCGTGCGACATGGCTGTGGTCGTGGGGACGCTCGACGGCCTCCTCCCGGCCCTTGTCCAAGGTTTCGCCAATGTCGGGGTGCTGAGTGGCCCGGACCGACCGGGCCTGCCGCTGGATCGTTCACGTCACGGATTCGTGCTGGCAGAGGCCAGCGCGGCCGTGGTCCTGGAGTCCGCGGACCACGCGACTCGACGTGGCCAGCCCGTCCACGCACGGCTGGCTGGTCTCGGGATCCGTAACGATGCGCGGAGAGGCACCCTCCCAGCCCTCGATGGGGAGGTCGGCGCGATGCGGAGCGCTCTGGCCGCAGCGGGTGTGGCGCCGCAAGAGGTCGACGTCGTCAACATGCACGCGACGGGTACTTCTCAGGGCGACGAGGTCGAGTGGGCGGCGGTGCAGCAGGTCTTCGGCGAGGGGCCGTGGTTGCAGGCCACCAAGGCCCTTGTCGGACACTCGCTCGGCACCGCGTCCCTGGTGGAGGCTGTCGCCTCGGTGCTGCAGATCTCCGCTCAGCGGGTGCACGCCTCTCCCGTTGAGGATCCCCTGGGGCCGCGCGTCGCGACGCTGCCGCAGCCCGGACCAGTGCGTCACATCGTCTCCAACGCCTTCGCCTTCGGGGGACTCAGCACCTCGTTGGTCTTCAGTCGTGTCTAGCCGTTCTGATAGCTCTGATAATGAGGAGTCTTCTTCTATGATCGCCTACTTGTTCCCGGGTCAGGGTTCCCAGCATGTCGGGATGGGGGCTGACCTGTTCCGTCGGTACCCGGAGCAGGTCGCTGCTGCTGACGACATCCTGGGATACTCCTTGGAGAGGCTGTGCGTCGAGGATCCTGAAGGGCAGCTCTCCAGCACCGAGTTCACCCAGCCCGCCCTTTACACGGTCGACGCGCTGTCGTGGCTGCGGTGTCGCGATGAGGGCAAGACCGTCCCTGACTTCGTCGCCGGTCATAGCCTCGGCGAGTTCGCGGCGCTTTTCGCCGCTGAGGTGTTCGACTTCGAGACTGGTCTGCGCATGGTGCAGCGACGTGGAGCGCTTATGGCCCAGGCTCGTGGCGGTGGTATGGCCGCAGTGCTTGGCCTTGACGAGACCGCTGTGCGGGAGGTGATGAAGGAGGAGGCTCTTGACACTATCGACCTGGCGAACATCAACTCGCCCAGGCAGTGCGTGGTGGCGGGCATGGCGGACGATGTCGAGCGCGCCCGCGAGGTGTTTGAGCGGCACGGTGCCCGCTACGTTCCCCTCAATGTGAGTGGCGCCTTCCACTCCCGATACATGGAGGCCGCCCGGGCGGATTTCGCTGATTACATCTCAGGAATGACGTTCAACCCGCCGAGGTTTTCCGTGGTGGCCAATGTGACAGCCCGTCCGCACGTGCCCGGTGAAATCGCGGAAACGCTTGCGCGCCAGATCTCCAGCCCCGTGCGGTGGAGCGAGTCGATGCGCTACCTGATGGGCCGCGGTGTGACGACATTCACTGAGGTGGGGCCAGGATCTGTTCTGACCGGACTGCAGCGCTCCATCGAGCGTGACGCGGTGCCGCTGGTGGAGAAGGGTGACTCGGCTCCGGGCTCGCAGCCTGGGGAACCGGGGCAGGATGGAGCGGCGTCGTCGGAGCCATCCGAGTCCCTGCCAATGGTGTGCGGCAGTATGCACCGCGGAGTCAGCGGTCCGGAGCTTGTCGCCGCGGCTGCGGCCGAGGGTGTCCTGGCCGTGCTCGGGACAGAGGGTCTCAGCCTCCAGGAGGTCGAGGAGCGTGTTGTGAGGACGGCCGCTCTGGCGGGGCAGCGGGACTGGGCGCTCGCTGTCTCCCATTCCTGGCGTGACCCGGACCGCGAAGCCGCGCTGGTCGACGTCGCGCTCCGTCACCGAGTGCCCTGGCTGGAGGCCTCGGGCTACGTGAGCGTGTCCCCCTCCCTCGTCCGTTTCCGCCTGAGCGGCGCGACCCGGGGCAAGGATGGGGTGGTGCTACCGCACCAGATCCTGTGCAAGACCTCGCGTCCGGAAGTGGCCAGGAGCTTCTGCGCGCCTGCTCCTGCTGACATGGTCTCCCGGCTGGTGGGCAGTGGTCGGCTGACTGAGACGGAGGGCCGGCTCGCGGCCGACGTCGCGACAGCGAGCTGGCTGTGCGCGGAGTCGCAGGGCGGCTGGGTGACTGACCACGCTCCCGCGATGGCGGTCCTCCCCACTTTCATCAGGCTTCGTGACGAGGCCCTTGCCCGGGGGCTGGCGCACCCTTTGCCGGTGGGGCTGTCAGGAGGGCTGGGCGCCCCCGAGGCAGTGGCGGCGGCGCTGGTCATGGGCGCGGAGTTCGTCATGACTGGCTCTATCAACCAGTGCACGGTTGAGGCCGCCACCAGTGACCATGTCAAGGACATGCTTGCCGCCTGTGAGATCCAGGACACCACTGACGCGCCGTCGGCTGTTGCCTTCGAACTGGGCACGCGGATGCAGGTGATGCGTCGAGGTGTGCTGTTCGCGGCACGTGCCCAGCGCCTGCGCGACATCTACGAGCGCTTCACGTCCTGGGACGAGGTGGACGAGCGGACGCGCGACCAGGTCGAGCGACGTGTTCTGGGTGAGAGCTTCGCCGACGCCCGGGCCCGCGCCGAGTCCGCCGGAGCGCTCGAGGCTGGTGAGAAGGACGGACGGATGGTGATGGCCGCAGTCTTCCGGGCGCACCTCGACCGTTGCGCTGTCCTGGCGATTGAGGGTGACCCCGATCGTCAGGTGGACTACCTCGTCCCATCCGGGCCGGCCATGGGCGCCTTCAACTCGTGGGTCAAGGGCACCGATCTCGAAGACTGGCGCCGGCGCCAGGTGGGGCGGATCAACCGGGATCTGTACGAAGCGGCCGCAGCGCTGGTCGCGGAGCGTCGCGCATGACGTCGGCAACCAGTCTTGAGGACCGTGACGGAGTGACCTGGCTCACTCTTCGCCGGCCTGAGCACGACAACGCGCTGGATGGCGCGATGCTCGACGGCATCGAGGAGGGCCTCGCTCAAGCGAGGAAGGAGACCGGTGTCCTGGTGCTGCGCGGTCTTCCGGAGGTCTTCTGCACCGGTGCCGACCTCTCGCTGGTCGCCGGCCCGAACCGCGAGTATGACCATGCCCCTGAGAGGGTGTATCAGCTCTGGACCGAAATGATCGAGAGTGACGTGATCATTGTCTGTCACGTCCGCGGTCGTGCGAGCGCGGGAGGCGTTGGCCTCGCTGCGGCAGCGGACATCGTCGTGGCCGACATGACTGCGGCATTCGCGCTCCCGGAGATGCTCTTCGGCCTTATGCCAGCAATGGTGCTGCCGTTTCTCGCCCGCCGGGTGGGGTGGCACCGTGCCCACTTCATGACTCTCTCGACGCGTGCTATCGATGTGGAAACAGCTGCCGCCTGGGGCCTGGTGGACGTGTATGACGCGCGCAGTGAGGTTGCCCTGGGACGGCTTCTCGCGAGGCTTCGTCGCGTCCCGCGTGACGCGGTGACCGCCTATAAGACCTATGCCGCCCAGGCCGCCGAGGTGGAGTCCTACCGGGAGCTGGCTGTCGCTGCGAACAGGTCCCGGTTCGCCGACTCTCGGGTACGGGCGCGTATCAGCGCGTTCACCTCCCGCGGCCTCATGCCGTGGGAGGTGGAGGATGCGGGAGCAGGTCCTTGCTCGCGCACGGAGAGGGAGCGTGACCTGGCGGCCCAGCTGGCCCACAGGCCGGGTTCCGGCGCGATGGGGACGATCGGGGGCCAGGCATGACCCGTAACCCTAAAACGGCGGGGGCTGTGCGCGCCGCGCTCGGGGAGGTGCTGAGGCCGTGGCTGCACGGGCGCGAGCAGATCGGCTCCCTCGGCGAGCTCGCGCTCAGCTCCGTCGACTACATCCAGGTCGCGCGCAGTATCAGTGATCGTCTCGGTCTCGAGGTCTCCGCGGGAAAGCTTTTCATGCACCCGGTGCTTGACGATCTCTCAGAAGTCCTTGCCGGGCTGCTGGGGGAGCCTCCTGCCGAGCGCGCCGACGCCGCCGGCGGCGTAGACGAGCAGCGCGGGGCAGACGACGCTCGTGAGGTCGCGGTGATGGGCATGGCCTGCCAGCTACCGCCAGACATGCAGAGCCCTGAGGAGTTCTGGCAGGCTCTGGTGGAGCAGCGCGACTGCGTCTCGACAATCGAGGCTGTCAGGCCCTGGCTCGTCGAGCAGCATCTTCGTGACCACGACGACGTCGCCGACCTGCCAATGAGAGCCGGGATCACCCAGCGCATGGATGAGTTCGATGCGGCCTTCTTCGGTATAGCCCCGTTTGAAGCCCAGTCGATGGATCCGCAGCAGCGCCGCCTGATCGAGGTGGTCTGGCACGCTCTGGAGGACGCCGGGCTGCGGCCGTCGTCATTGCGCGGCAGCAGTGTCGGCGTCTATGTCGGGGCGCACCTCGTCGACTACAACGATGTCTCCTCCCATGTTCCGGGCTCGGCCGACACCTACGCTGGCCATCTTGACTCGGGCCTGCACCCGGCAATGCTGGCTAACCGTATCTCGCGCCTCTACGACTTCCACGGACCCAGCATGGTTGTCAACACAGCCTGCTCGGGATCGAGCGTCGCCCTGCACCTCGCTGTCCGCGCGCTGCGCGCGAGGGAGGTGGACACCGCCGTCGTGGCGGGAGTCAACTACATAGGCTCGGCCAAGGAGCTCATGTGCAACAACCTGGCGGGCATGCAGTCCAAGGGCGGTCAGTGCAGGACCTTCGATGCTGCCGCCGACGGCTACGTTCGCTCGGAGGGCGTGACAGCCCTGGTGCTGCGACGCCTGTCTGACACCAACGGCTCGCGTGTGCGCGCCGTCATCCTGGGGACTTCATCGAACCACGACGGCAGGACCGGATCGCTGCGGGCGCCGGACCCGAGGGCGCAGGCAGCCCTTGTGCGTCGTGCCCTTGCTGATGCTGGCGTCACCCCCGACGAGGTGGGGATGGTCGAGTGCCACGGCACTGGCACACCCCTGGGCGACCCGATCGAGGTTGAGGCGCTGGTGGACGCCTTGCGTCACTCTGGGCGCAGGGACGAGCCCGTCCTGCTGACCTCGGCCAAGACGGTGGTGGGCCACCTGGAGTCAGCAGCTGGCCTGGTGGGAGTGATGAAAGCGGTGATGTGCCTGGAGCATGAGACGGTCACTGGGCTGGGGCACTTTCGGGCCATCAACCCCCAGCTGGACCTGGGCGGGGGAGTCGTAGGCCTCGCGGAGAGGAACTCGCCTTGGCCGCAGGCTCCAGGCCGCCGGCGCGTCGCCTGCGTCAGCTCCTTCGGTTTCGGCGGCACCAACGCCCATACCGTTGTCACCACGGCGCCCAGGCCTGATCAACCGCGTACCACGATCGTCGGGGAGGTGCCGCTTCTCCTGTCAGCGCGCTCCAGGAGGGCGCTTGAGGAGCGGGCCAGGCAGCTGTACGGGCTGCTTGAGGGCATGGACCGCTCCGAGCTGGAGCGCCAGGCCTTGGCCCTCATGGCCGCCGAGCCGATGGAGCACCGCCTGGCACTCGGCGCGGGTGGCGCGGCGGGCGCCCGAGAGCGCATCGGCGCCTTTCTGCGGGGAGCCAGTGACGGCATCTTCGTCGGAAGGGCCCCTCGCTCAGATTCCGTCATCCGCCCCTCCGAGGAAGAGGAGGCGCATGCGGCGCTGGCCCGTCTTCCCGGCGCGACGGACGACCTTCTGCGGGACTGGGTCGAGGGCCGGACCACGCCGTGGTCAGCGGTGGACTCTGCCAGTTCGCCGTTGCCCGCCTACCCGTTCGAGCGCCAGCGTCACCGGCTTGAGGCATCAGCCGTGAGAGCGACGGCTCCTCAACGCCTGCACGCGCTCGTGCTGCGCAACTCCAGTGACCTCACTGAGCAGAGCTTTGAGTCCGCGTGGGACGCGCGGATGCCTGTGGTGCGTTGGCACACGCTGCGTCGCGCGGCCTGCGTGCCTGCCGCGGCGTGGTTGGAGGTCGCCCGTTTCTGCTACGCCGCCTCTGTGCGTGGCGCGGGCTCCGGTCTGATGCTCGAGGACGTCGCCTGGGGCGAGCCGATGATGCTGTCCCGTGACGCGATCAGGAGCACTCGCACTGTCCTGAGCAGCGCGGACCAGGAACGCGTGGATCTTGACGTGCTCGATGGCCAGGATGGCGGAGTGCTGTTCCAGGCCTCAGCGAGGCCCCTGCGGGACGATCGGCCTCCCGTGCTCGGAGCGCCGATAAGCGCGGAGGGGAGCGCAACGGCTCTGGACAAGGAGCTCGATGCGCTCGGCGCGGTCCGCGGTGGGGGCTACGACTGCGTTACTGGCCTTGGGGAGATGCCCGAGCACCGCACGGCTCGGTTCGTGACGCAGCCGGATTTCTACGGGCGCGGCCGCAACGTCTCCTGCGACGTCTATGTGTCTACCCGGGCCATCGACCTCGCGTGGCTGGCCCTGCCGCACCACGCGGACCTGGAGCCCCTTCCCACTGCCGCGCGCCGTATCGGTGTCCGGGGCCCTGTTCCCGCTGAAGGCGTCATCCGTGCCCGGGTATCTGAAGATGGGGTGGATGTGGTGCTGAGCGGTGTCTCGGGGCAGGTGGCGGTCTGGTTTCAGGGGATCGTGTTCCGCTTGGCGCGAGGAAAGGAGAAGTGATGTCCCGTCCGATTCTTGAGGTCAGGGGACTGACCAAGAGGTATCCAGGTTTTGCGCTGGAGGATGTCAGCCTGTCGGTGGGTGCTGGCCGTGTGATGGGCTTTATTGGCCGTAACGGGGCCGGCAAGACCACGACGCTGAAGGCTGTTCTGCGCTTTATCCGCCCTGATGGCGGTGAGGTGCGCTTCTTCGGCGAGGACTTCCGGGGACGTGAGCACGAGGTCATGAGGCGCGTGTCGTTCTCGATGGGCGAGGTGGCCTTCTACCCCCGAAGGCGGCTGAGAACGATCACCGACGTCTACAGGCGGTTCTTTCCCCTCTGGGACGAGCGGGTCTACCGGGACTGCCTGGAGCGCTTCGAGTTGGTGGAGGACAAGAAGATCGAGGCGCTGTCGGCTGGTATGAGGGTCAAGTACGGGATCGCGCTGGCGCTGTCGCGTCGTGCTGAGTTGCTGCTGCTCGACGAGCCGACCAGCGGGCTGGACCCGCTCTCGCGTGACGACCTGCTGCGCGAACTGCGCGAGCTTGTCGACGACACGGGTGTCGGCCTGCTGTTCTCCACCCACCAGATGGGTGACCTGGAGCAGATCGCTGACGATGTCACCTACCTGTCCCGGGGGCGGGTACGAGCCAGCGGGACTCTGGAGGATTTCGCGGCGCACTACCGCATGGTCTCAGGTCCTGCTGAGACGGTGCCATCTGGGCTGGGATCCGTGCTGATCGGTGCCAGCCGGAGCCGGGGGCGCGTGACGGGTCTGGCCGAGGCCTCGCGGCTGGGTGAGGCCGCGGTGGCTGGGATCCGTGGGCTGGAGGTCACGCCGGCCAGCCTCAACGACATCATTGTCCATCTTGAGCGTCAGGAGAAGCAGTCATGACCCCGATGGTGCGCAAGAGCCTGCGGCTGGTGAATATTCCGGTGACATGGTTTTTCCTGGCGCTGGTGCTGCTGCTCATGGTTCCGCAGTACCCCTATGTGATGGTGTTCCTGTACCAGGTGCTGGGACTGTACTTCGTGTTCCAGGGCGTGCGGGAGAACCATGACGTGTATTTCTCCCTGCTGCTGCCTGTGCGCAAGCGTGATATCGCCCGCAGCTACATGGAGTTGGCCTGGATAGTCGAGATCGCCCAGGTGGTGGCCTGTATACCGGTCATCCTTGTCCGCTACCAGATCTCGCCAGAGCGCAACCCGGTGGGGGTGCAGGCCAATATCGCGCTGCTGGGCGTGGGGCTGGTGGTGTTCGGGGTGTTCAATTCGGTGTTCTTCCCCATGTTCCTCAGGACGGGCTCGCGCCTGGGCGTGCCGGTGGCACTGGCGTCCCTGGCCGCCTCGCTGGTCGGGACCGCTGCCGAGGTCGGCGCGCACCTGGGAGGCGCGCCTGGTGAGGCCCTCAACGCCACCGGGAGCCAGCACCTGGGCCACCAGCTGGTGGTCCTGGGGGCGGGTGCCGTCTTCTTCGTCCTGGTCAACGCCGTCGCCCTGCGCGTATCCGCCACACGCTTCGAGCGCGCCGACCTGTGAGGCAGCCGTGGCACAGCGGCCATGTGTCTATTCACTCAGAGAGGGCAATAGTCATGAACGATTCTGCAGACACCACTGCGCAGCAGCCGTGGGCCACGATGTGCAGGGACCACGGAGACCGCTTGACCTGGTCGTTCAGCGACGGAGACTCTGTGCTGGAGACGCTGACCGGCTCCGAGGCGGCTCGCTGGGCGACGGCGCTCGCCGGCTGGCTCCAGGAGCGCACATCGCCGGGTGACCGCGTGCTTATCGGCCTGCCCTATGGCAGCACTTTCATCGCTGCCCTGCTCGCCGCCGAGTACGCGGGTCTGGTCGCGGTGCCCCTCTCGCCTGAGATGCTCGACCACTCCGAGGCGCTCTCGCCAGCCGCTGCCTACATCGTGTCTGACGCCGAACCAACCGTGGTACTGACCAGTTCCGCCTACGTCAGCCGGTTCCAGGGCATGGCCGAGCACATTGTGGATGCCGCTGCGCTTCCCCGGCAGGACGACGCCCAGGAGACACCTCCCCGGGAAGCTGGCTGGGACGAGGTCGCGATCCTGCTGTACACCTCAGGGTCGACCGGGGCTCCCAAAGGTGTCCAGCACACCCGGCGCAGTATCCTCTCCGAGATGCGTGTCTGCACCTCTCTGTGGCAGGTGGACGAGGGGTCGAGCGTGGTGAGCTGGCTTCCGCTGTCTCACAGTTTCGGCATGAGCGTGGGCTTCCTCGGCCCCCTGCTGGCAGGGTGTTCGGTGCTCCTCATGCCCAGCGCGGCCTTCATCGAGGCCCCGGACAGGTGGTTGCGCCTGCTCGCCACCAGGCACGCCACTCACACGGCAGCGCCCAACTTCGCGCTTGACCACGCCATCCGCCACGGTGCTGCGCAGTTGGACGACGATGTCTCCCTGGCCTCGGTGCGGACTGTCCTGACTGCTGGGGAGTGCGTCCGGCGTGACACGGTAGAGCAGTTCCACGCCACCTTCGCGCCCTGGGGGCTGCGACGCGACGTGCTGAGCGTGCACTACGGGTCAACCGAGATGTGCGGCGTCACGTGCTCCAGGCTTGAGGCCCCTGTCGAGTTCATCAGCCTGGATCGTGCGTCGCTGCGACGTGGGTGCGCTGAGTTCCGGGAGCCGGGGGCGGAGGGCGCGCGTGACGTGCCCTCGTGCGGCGCCCCGCGAGGGCACGTCCGCCTCGAGGTCCGCGATGCCCAGGGACACGATCTCGGTGAGGATCGTGTGGGTGAGCTCCACGTCCTGTCCGGGAGCGCCTCCTCCGGCTACTGGCGCAACCCGGAGCTGACCGGACGCCAGTTCACCAGCTCCGAGGAGGGGCGCTGGTACCGCACTGGCGACCTCGCTGTCATTCATGATCAGCAGCTTTTCATCGTCGGTCGCGAGAGCGACGTCATCATCATCAACGCCATGAACTATGATCCGGCGGACTTGGAGCTGTCGCTGCGTGAGGGTGCCGACCTGCCACAGGGGCTGGATACCTGCGTCATCTCCTGTGATATCGACGATCGTGAGCGCGTCGTCGTCGTCCAGGAGATCCCCGACAGCATGGGCAAGAGACAGCGAGCCGGGCTGAGGGAGCGCAGCGTCGTCGCCCTCTCACAGTCGCACGGACTGTCTGTCCACGAGGTCGTCCTCGTCCCGCCCGGGACGCTGCGCGGCGATGGCATTGGCAAGCTCAGCCGCAAGGCCGTGGCCAGGCGCTACCTGGAAGGGGAGCTGGGCGGCGACCGGGCCCGTGGCGCCTCCTCTGGCGCGGAGTCCCACGCACAGGCCCCCTCCTTCACCTGGCCGCAGGATCTTGGGCTCGTCCAGGAACGGTGGGTCGTCGATTCCGGGCGCCGCAGCCCTCGGCTCGGCGACGTGCTGCTCGTCGGGGCGGAGCCGGAGACGGTGCCCGCGTGGCGTGAGGCTTGCGCCCCGTTCGCGGGTCGTGTCATCGTCGCCTCCGACGACCAGGCCGATGTGGTGTCTCGCGAGGCGACCTCCCAGCACGTGAGCACTGTGCTTGACCTGCGCGGGACGCACGGGCCGTGGGACGCCGAGACAATGGCGGCGTCGTGGCGGATGCTGGCCGCGCTGGCCCAGCAGGCAGGGGACCCGCCAGCGGTGTTCCTGGTCTCCTCGGCGGTGACGCCGCAGGCGCGCGCGTACTGTGAGGCCCTGGTCGGCTTCGAGCGCTCTGTGGGCAGGGTGGTGCCGGACTGGCAGGTTCACCCAGTTGTCATCGATGAAGAGGTCCTGGCCGGCTCGGCGTGGCGCTCTCAGGTGGCAGCGGCGCTCGACCCCGCCGCTGGAGCCACGATGCTCAGCGGCGAAGGGCTGATGACGCTCGCCGGGGAGCGCATGAGTCCTGATAGCGCCGAGCCTCTGCCATCTCCTGAGGGCTCCTGGCTTGTCCTCGGGGTCACGGGTGGGATCGGCTCCTCGATCGCCAGGTGGCTGCAGCAGGCTGGCGCCAGTATCGTCGGCGCTGGCCGCCGCGGCCTGGATGATGCTGGGGAGTCCCTCCGCGCGGCTGGTCTTGAGGGGATCGACTACCGCGGCGTGGATCTGGGTGTACCGACCGACCTCTCTGCTCTGGTCGCCTCGGTAGCGGCCGAGAGGAGCCTGCAGGGTGTTGTGTGGGCTGCCGGCCCCGGTCCACTGCCCTCAATGCCCGAGGCTGACCCGCGTGAGGTCGACATGTCGCTGCGCCTGCGGCTCGACTCCGCAGCGGCCCTGGCCCGTGCGGCCGCCGAGGCTGGTGCCACCCACATCCTGTGGTGTTCCTCCACCGCCGCCCACCTGGGTGACTTCGGCAGTTGCGAGTACGCGGTCGGCAACCGCTACTTGGCCGCGCTGGCGGCCAACGGGCTCGGCACAAGCATCGCCTGGCCGCTGTGGGCCGAGATCGGTGTCGGGCAGGAAGACACGGATAAATCATCCTTCATGCTGGCAGCGACGGGGCAGTCCCCGCTGCCTCCCCACGAGGCTGTGGGCGTGCTGGGCCAGGTGGCTGGTTCCTCCGGCCGGAGCATGGCGGTGGTCAAGGGGGACGTCGACCGGGTCCTGGCCGCCCTGCCCACGCCCCGTCAGGGGAGCGGGGGCGCGAGGAAGACTTCTGGGAACGGGCCCGCCTCGCCAGAGGAGGGGAGCCGCCAGCGCGGGGTGGGGGAGATCGAGCGCGCCCTGGCGGACATGCTCCACGAGCTCCTGCGCCTGCCGGTAGCGGAGGTGGCGCTGGACGTGTCCATGCATGACATGGGGCTTGACTCCATCTCACTCGTCGAGCTGTCCGGCATGATCACCGAGCAGCTGGGTGCCACCGTGGCTCCCGACGTGTTCTTCAGCCACCCGACCGTCAAGGCGCTTGCTGAGCACCTGGTGCAGCGCGTAGTCAGCTCTGGCCCTGGCACGGACGAGAGCCCCAGTGGTCCTGTCGCCGCACCAGCCCTGAGGCGGCGCAGCACCGGGCGTGCCGCGGGCGCGCCTCTGCCGCCAGTGACGAGCGCTCCTGGCGCTGACAGCGACGAGGCTGAGCCGTCGCCCCAGCAGCTCGGGCCCGAGGCTCCAGCCTCCTCCGCGCCGCGCTCGCAGCAGCCCAGTGTGGATCGGCGTGTGGTTGGTGCTGGTGTGGTTGTGTCGGGGATGGCGGGTGTGTTCCCGGGTGCGGCTGGTGTGGATGAGCTGTGGTCGTTGGTGCGGGAGGGGCGTGTTGCGCTGGGTCCGGTGCCTGTGGAGCGTGGTCCGTGGTGGGGGCGTGCTCGTGGTGCTGTGGGTGGGTGGCTGGAGTCGGTGGGTCGTTTTGACCCGTTGTTCTTCGAGATCGCTCCGCGTGAGGCTGAGGTGATGGATCCGCGTCAGCGGCTGCTGCTGCAGGAGATGTGGCACGCGATGGAGGACGCGGGGGTGGGGCCTTCGGTTGTCTCGGGGGAGCGGGTCGGGGTCTTCGTGGGCGCCGAGTCCGGCGACTTCGAGGCGGTTGCCACGGGCACGCGCTCCATGACGGCCAACAATGACTCGCTGCTGGCATCTCGTCTCGCCTATCACATGGACCTGCGCGGACCGGTCGTCTCGGTGAACACGGCGTGCTCGTCGGGTCTGGTCGCCTTCCACCAGGCGGTGGGCAGTATTGAGCGTGGGGAGTGCGACGTCGCCGTCGTCGCGAGCGCCGCCGTCATCTCCAGCGATGAGAGGTACTTGGCGATGGCTGAGGCTGGGATGGTGTCGGGGTCGGGGGTGTGCTCGGCGTTTGGCGCTGGTGCTGATGGTCTGGTGCCTGGTGAGGCTGTGGTGGCTGTGGTGGTGGCTCGTGAGGACGTGGCGCGTCGGTGCGGGCTGGGTCTGGTGGCTCGGGTGTCGGGCTCTGGGGTCAACTGTGATGGGCGGACCAACGGTATCTCTGCTCCGTCTGGTGAGGCCCAGAAGGCGCTGCTGCGGCAGGTGTGGTCGCGTGGTGGGGTGGATCCGGGCTCGCTGGGTCTGGTTGTGGCGCATGGGACTGGTACTCCGCTGGGGGATCCGGTGGAGGTCAACGCGTTGGTGGATGCGTTTGGTGGTGGGCCTGTGGGCTCGTGCGCGGTGGTGTCGGTCAAGCCGAACGTGGGGCACTCGCTGGCGGCGTCGGGTCTGGTGGGGCTGGTGGTGCTGGCGTGCGCGCTGCGTGATGGTCAGGTGCCTCCGAGCGCGTGCTGTGAGCCGTTGAGCTCGTATGTGGACTGGGAGTCGTCGCCGGTGTTTGTCAGTCGTGAGCTGGGCGCGTGGCCGGGCGCTGGTGGGCTGCGTCGTGGTGGGGTGAGTGCGTTCGGGTTCTCTGGGACCAATGCTCACGTGGTGCTGGAGCGTGAGGTGGGGTGGGACGAGCCGGTTCCGGTTGGTGGTGGTCAGGGGCCGGTTGTGCTGATGGTGTCGGCCAAGACCGAGACCGCGTTGGTGGACAGCTGCAGGAACCTGGCTGACTGGCTGGAGCGTGAGGGCGAGGATGTCCGGCTGGACCACCTTGCTGTGACGCTGGCGCTGCACCGCTTCCACTTCGCCCACCGAGCAGGCATCGTGGCCCGGACACGGCAAGAGGCGGTCGAGGGGCTGGAGGCTGTGGCTCAAGGACGGAAGACCAGCTCTGTGGTACGGGGACGCGTCACCCAGGGGCACCAGCCGAACGAGGCGCTGGACCTGACGATCCGCGATCTGGTCACCCGGGCGACCCACCCTGAGGACTGGGAGGCCCTGGCGCGGCTTTTCTGCGCCGGCTGCGACCCGACCCTGTGGTGGGAACCGCGCACAGCGCCTGTCCCGCTGCCTGGATATCCCTTCGAGGAGGTCGAGTGCTGGCCGTCAGTGATGACGGCGGGCGCTCAGCGCCCCGGAGCGGGCGCCCTGGTCGGAACGTTGCTCTCCGAGAACCTGTCGTCCCTGTCATCCGTGCGTTACGGGGTGCGTGGCCTCATCCCCACACAGGTGGGCCATGTCGTGTTCGCCGCCGCCGACGCCACCAGGCTCGCCCTGGACGCGGCGACGCCCCCCGTCCTCAGCAATGTGGTGTGGAGGGACGAGGACGCTGCTGACAGCAGCACGATGATCACGTGCGAGCCGAGCGCCGCTGCTGGCACCGTATGGACTCTGTTCAACGAGTCTGCTGCCCTCGTCGATGGTGAGGCCTTCCTCAGGACCGACAGGGACGAGGTCGCGTCCCCGCAGGCCCTTGAGGCTCTGGAGAGCCACGGCATGAGCGTGCACGAGACGACCGGCGCCGACCTGGCTGGTTCCGTCGACGCCCTGCTGGCTCGGGCGGCACAGGGCTGGTCGCTCGGGGGAGTGCGCGCTGTCGCCCGAGCGGAGGTTCCCGCGGACGCCAGCCAGGTGCGCTCGGTCCGGGTCGACCGGCTCACTGACGGCCTGCTTGACATCGTCCTTGCTGACAGCGACGGCGAGCCGGTGGGCGCGCTGCGGGGGATCGAGCTGGAGCCTGCCGAGCGGCCAGAGGCCGCCGGTAGGACAACGGCGGACGATGCTGCGGTCCGCTCGTGGCTGGTCGAGCAGCTGGGCGCCGCTGTGACGGAGGTGCTTGGGGTGAGCCGTGGGGAGCAGGAGCGCGACCGTGTCCTCAGCGCCTACGGCGCGGACTCCCTGAACCTGTCCGAGCTGAGTCGCGACCTCACCCGTCGGCTGGGCGTCCAGGTAGCGCCAGACATGTTCTTCAGTCATCCCACGCTTGAGCGCCTCGAGGCCGCCCTGGTCAGGCGCTATGGCGAGCAGATGCGTTCCCTGGCGCCGGGGGACGAGCCGGGGCGGTCGGCACCGGTGCCACGCTCACCCCGCCAGCGGGCTGCTCGACGTCTCGATCGGCGTGTGGTTGGTGCTGGTGTGGTTGTGTCGGGGATGGCGGGTGTGTTCCCGGGTGCGGCTGGTGTGGATGAGCTGTGGTCGTTGGTGCGGGAGGGGCGTGTTGCGCTGGGTCCGGTGCCTGTGGAGCGTGGTCCGTGGTGGGGGCGTGCTCGTGGTGCTGTGGGTGGGTGGCTGGAGTCGGTGGGTCGTTTTGACCCGTTGTTCTTCGAGATCGCTCCGCGTGAGGCTGAGGTGATGGATCCGCGTCAGCGGCTGCTGCTGCAGGAGATGTGGCACGCGATGGAGGACGCGGGGGTGGGGCCTTCGGTTGTCTCGGGGGAGCGGGTCGGGGTCTTCGTGGGCGCCGAGTCCGGCGACTTCGAGGCGGTTGCCACGGGCACGCGCTCCATGACGGCCAACAATGACTCGCTGCTGGCATCTCGTCTCGCCTATCACATGGACCTGCGCGGACCGGTCGTCTCGGTGAACACGGCGTGCTCGTCGGGTCTGGTCGCCTTCCACCAGGCGGTGGGCAGTATTGAGCGTGGGGAGTGCGACGTCGCCGTCGTCGCGAGCGCCGCCGTCATCTCCAGCGATGAGAGGTACTTGGCGATGGCTGAGGCTGGGATGGTGTCGGGGTCGGGGGTGTGCTCGGCGTTTGGCGCTGGTGCTGATGGTCTGGTGCCTGGTGAGGCTGTGGTGGCTGTGGTGGTGGCTCGTGAGGACGTGGCGCGTCGGTGCGGGCTGGGTCTGGTGGCTCGGGTGTCGGGCTCTGGGGTCAACTGTGATGGGCGGACCAACGGTATCTCTGCTCCGTCTGGTGAGGCCCAGAAGGCGCTGCTGCGGCAGGTGTGGTCGCGTGGTGGGGTGGATCCGGGCTCGCTGGGTCTGGTTGTGGCGCATGGGACTGGTACTCCGCTGGGGGATCCGGTGGAGGTCAACGCGTTGGTGGATGCGTTTGGTGGTGGGCCTGTGGGCTCGTGCGCGGTGGTGTCGGTCAAGCCGAACGTGGGGCACTCGCTGGCGGCGTCGGGTCTGGTGGGGCTGGTGGTGCTGGCGTGCGCGCTGCGTGATGGTCAGGTGCCTCCGAGCGCGTGCTGTGAGCCGTTGAGCTCGTATGTGGACTGGGAGTCGTCGCCGGTGTTTGTCAGTCGTGAGCTGGGCGCGTGGCCGGGCGCTGGTGGGCTGCGTCGTGGTGGGGTGAGTGCGTTCGGGTTCTCTGGGACCAATGCTCACGTGGTGCTGGAGCGTGAGGTGGGGTGGGACGAGCCGGTTCCGGTTGGTGGTGGTCAGGGGCCGGTTGTGCTGATGGTGTCGGCCAAGACCGAGACCGCGTTGGTGGACAGCTGCAGGAACCTGGCTGACTGGCTGGAGCGTGAGGGCGAGGATGTCCGGCTGGACCACCTTGCTGTGACGCTGGCGCTGCACCGCTTCCACTTCGCCCACCGAGCAGGCATCGTCATACCGCCGGGCAGCGGCGCCGTGGGGTGTCTGCGCCGCGCCGCCGCCGGAGAGCGGTCGCCTGACATCCTCCGCGGAGTCGTTCCCGCTCAGCAGCGTCCCAACCCCGTCCTCGCCGAGGCGGCGCAGCGCCTGTGGGACGAGTTGCGCGCGCAGACGCGAGTTCCCGGCGCCGACACCGTGCAAGCCGTTGCCGAGCTCTACTGCCGCGGCTACGAGCCGACACGAGGGGCAGGGGATGCTCCATGCCTTGGCGGTGTGCCCCGCTACCCGTTCGCGAGCGACAGCTACTGGCCCCAGCCGCCGGCTGCCAGGGAGGAGCTCCCACTCGGCGCGTCGGACGACGTCGAGGTGCCCGACCTGCGCTGGATCGATGTGGCGACCAACGTCTCAGACAAGGAGATCGCGCGATGACGCACGAGACCGACCCGACTGTCTCCCTGGACGCGCTGGCCCAGCTCGAGCTTGTGCGCTCCACCCTGTGCCACGACGCCTCCCGTCCCTGTCAGCTGCTCGACGTCGAGTGGGGCGTGGCCGACGCCGTGGTGCGCGGTGGTGACGCTGTTCGCGTGGCGCTGGACGCGAAGGGGGCCCGGCGTAGGTGGACGCTGGTGCGCAGCGGCAGTACGGGGGACACCGCTCTGTGCAGCGGCCTCCTCGTAGTGCCTCCCGGAGAGGCCACGGACGAGGACGTGATGACGCTTGAGCGCGCTGCGCTCTTCTCCCGTGACGCTGTCGCCACTGCTGAGCTGCCCGCACCAGCGCGGTGGCAGCGTGTTGCCCGGTACGAGGCGGTCGAGGCGCATGCCGAGGCCGCGGACCTCGACAGCAATGGTGTGCTGCTGCGGCACGAGGGATCCGGGTCGCCCGCTCGCCGACTGGTGGTGCTGGAGGCGCACGGCGCCGGCTCAGGCCATGCCCAGGCTCAACCGGGCTGGGCTGCTGAGGAGCGCCTGGTCGAGGAACTGCGGGAAGTGATCTCTGCCCTCCAGCACATCCCGCGCGACATGGTCGGGGAGGAGGAGCCCTTCTCCCACTTCGGTCTTGACTCGATCACACTGGGCGAGCTCTCGGAGCTCCTCTCGGAGAGGCTGGGGCTCAGCCTGACCCCCGACATCTTCTTCCGCTACGGGTCGTGCGTGGAGCTGGCCAGTGGGCTTGTCACCGGCCATGCCGCGTGGGCGGCGCAGCGCTACGAGACCGCGGACGCGCCTCGCCAGACCCGTGTGCTCCCTGTGCCCGCGCCCTCTGCCGTCTCGGCGCGGGAGAGGCCTGCTGGCACGACCTCCCACACGGGCGGCTTCGTGTCGATCATCGGCCTCAGTGGCCGTTTCCCCGGTGCCCGTGACGTCGGCCAGTTGTGGAAGAACCTGCGCGCTGGTGACTGCGCGATCACTCAGCTGCCCGTTGACCGCCCTGGCTACCCCTCCAACTGGAGCGCCTCCGTGGCTGGGTGGCTGCCCGGTGTCGCTGAGTTCGACCCGCGCTTCTTCGCCATCTCACCCAAAGAGGCGGAGCAGATGGATCCGCGCCAGCGCCTCCTGATGCAGGAGATGTGGCGAGCCCTGGAGGACGCGGGGGTCGGGGAGAGGACACTGCGCAGCCACCGCGTGGGCCTGTTCGTGGGGGTCGAGAACGGTGACTACGCCCACCACCTCGGTCACGACGAGGACCTCACGGGTGCCAACGACTCGGTGCTGGCCGCGCGCCTGGCCTATTTCCTGGATCTGCACGGGCCTGTCCTGGCGATCAACACAGCCTGTTCGTCAGGGCTCGTGGCGCTGCACGAGGCGCGTGCCAGCCTGGAGCGGGGGGAGTGCGACATCGCCGTGGTGGCAGCGGCGAACATCCTCACGCACCCGCGCACCATCGAAGCCATGAGTGCCGCGGGCATGCTGTCCACCACCGGCAGCTGCCGGGCTTTTGACAGGCGTGCCGACGGCATGGTCCCGGGCGAGGCCGTGGTCGCCCTCGTGCTGGAGGACGGGGACAAGGCACGTGGCGAGGGAAGGCGGGTGCGCGCCGACGTCCTGGGCTCCGGCGTCAACCACGACGGGCGCACCCAGGGGATCACTGCTCCTAACGGCGCCGCCCAGGTGGACCTGATCTCGTCGGTGATGGCGCAGTCGGGCATCTCGCCCGCGCAGGTCGGGCTCGTCGTCGCCCACGGGACAGGCACGCCGCTGGGGGACCCGGTCGAGGTCAAGGCGCTCGCCGCGGTGATGGGCTCAGTCGAGCGCGACGCGCCTGCTCTGCTCATGTCGACCAAGCCCAGCATCGGTCACTGCCAGGCGGCCTCAGGCCTGGTCAGCACCGTCGTGGCGACGTGCGCCCTCACCAGCGGTGAGGTGCCTGTCAGCATCTGCTGCGAGGAGCCCAGCGACTACGTCGACTGGGACGCGACAGGCCTGAGGGTCTGCGCCCAGACCCAGCGGTGGCCACAGGCCGCGGAGCATCCGGTGGCCGCTGTCAGCGCCTTCGGCGTGAGTGGCACCAACGCGCACGTCCTGCTGCGCGCGCCTTCACCGGCCGACTCCACGAGCTGGCCGGAGGACTCGCAGATCCTGCTGGTCTCCGGTGCCACCGAGGAGTCGTTGCGGCGCCAGTGCGCTGACCTGGCGGTGGCGCTGCGCGACAGGCGGCTGTCCCTGGCCCCGGTCGCGCGCACGCTCGCCGAGGGACGTCACCACCTCGCCTGTCGCGCAGCGGTCGTCGCCGCGACCAGTGGCGAGGCTGTCCACGCCCTTGAGGAGTTGGCGCAGGGCCAGTCGGCCGTCTCCCGGGTGCCTCGAGGATTTCGCCCTAATCGGGCTCAGGAGACCGCCCTGGAGGAGATGCTGCGTGGCGCGCACGGCGCCGACAAGGCGACCAGGGGCGAGGTGCTGCGCGCGGTTGCGGACAGCTACTCGCAGGGCTATGTCTCCGACCTGTCGCCCCTGTGGGGAGCGAGCCAGCCACCACTCGTCTCGCTGCCTGGCACGGTTTTTGCCACGGACACCTACTGGGTGGGGGAGCAGCCGCGCGCCCAGTCGCCTGAGAGCGCCGGTGGCCTGGCCGGCAGGAACGCCTCAACGGTTGGCGAGGGCCTGCGCACGCGGACCCGCCTGCGCCCCGCGGATCCGCTGGTTGCTGATCATCGTCTTGACGGCGTGCCCACGCTGCCAGCGGCAGGGCATCTCGCCGTGCTGTGCGACGCGGCCCGGATCCTGGACGGGCGCGTACCCGGGCCGGGCGCGGGGTTGCGCTTGACCGGGCTCAGCATTCAGCGCCCCGTCGTCGTGACCGGTGAGACCGACGTCGTGGTACGTGCTGAGGAGATGGAGGACGGCTCGGTCCTGCTCACCCTCGGCTATGGTCCGAGCGGTGCCCCGCCGCAGGACGCCAGCAGCGTCGTGCTGGAAGCACTGGCCGCACCGACGGCCGCGGATCCTGTGGAACCAGGCTCCGCCGGGATGCGGCCTGTCGACAGCGAGCAGCTGTACCGCATGCTGGGCCGGGTGGGGCTGGACTACGGTGCTGCGTATCGCACGGTCACCGGCGTGCTCACCGCCGGTGAGGAGGCCAGTGTGACCGCTGGCGCCGCGGTGGCCACGTGGGACGCGGCAGTGGTGCGCCCTGATGTGCTGGACGGCGTCCTCCAGGCCATCGGGGTGGCCCAGCCCGGCTCCAGCGAGCCAGGCCTGCCGGTCGGCGCCGAGAGCATCACCGTGCACCGGGCGATGCCCGCGCGGGTCGTTGCCCGCGTTCGCCACCTGGGACGCAGGGGGCGCCTCACACGGTTCGACATCGACGTCGCCGACACCGACGGCGCGCTGGTGCTGGAGATCAACGGTCTCACCACGGCACCGGCCGCCGACAGCCCGGTCGAGTCGGAGGTGAGCCTGCTCGCCCCCGGCTGGGCGCCCCTGGCGTCCCAGGATTCCGGAGCCTCTGAGGCGTCCGCGGCCGAGTCGCGGGACCGGCACGTGGCTGTTGTCGGGGCTTGCGCCGACCCGCGGGCTCTTGGCGCTGACACGGTGGTGCACCACATCCCCCTGACGGGGGCGGCCTCGTCTGATGACTATGAGGAGGCGGCGCAGGGACTGCTGCGGCTGAGCCAGGAGCTGGTCGGCTTGAGACCGGCCCGCCCCGTCCTGCTGCAGGTGCTCGTCCCGGAGGGCCTTGCTGGCGGCCTCGTCGGCATGGTCGCCACTATCAGCAAGGAGAGCCGACGGGTCATGGCCCAGCTCGTCGAGGTGACGCCGCGGGCTGATGCCGAGGCGCTGGGGACGCTGTTACGGGATCAGGCCTCCGCGACCCTTCCCGCTGCCCACCTGCACGTCGCCGGGGCGTTGGCCAGGCGCAGGACGTGGAGTCCCATGACGTGGCGGGAGCACGCCTGGTCGCCTGGCTCCTATCTGGTCACTGGAGGCCTTGGCGGCCTCGGTCTCCTGGTGGCGCGGGATCTGCTGAAGCAGGAGGGAGTGCGCGTGATGCTGTCCGGGCGCTCGGTTCCGGACGAGCGCGCCCGCGCGCGACTCGCCGAGCTGGACGCTGGGGACCGTGCTCGTTACGTCCAGCTGGACCTAGCAGATCCCGCCGACGTGCGTCGTGTCGTCGATGAAGTGGAGAGCCTGACCGGTGTCATCCACTGCGCGGGTGCCACTCGAGACGGCTCGCTGCGCACCAAGACTCCAGAGGATCTCGCGTCGGTGCTGGTGCCGAAGGTGCGGGGGACGGTGAACCTCGACGCGGCCACCGCGCGCCTCCCGCTCGAGGTCTTCGCGCTCTTCGCCTCGACCACAGGCGTGCTGGGCAACGCTGGCCAGATAGACTACGCCGCGGCCAACGGCTTCATGGATCGCTGGGCGCACGAGCGCAACCTACTGGTGCAGCAGGGTGAGCGCCACGGTCGCACGGTGAGTATCGACTGGTCGCTGTGGGCTGAGGGCGGCATGGCCATTCCTGAGGCGCTGCTGGAGAGGATGGCTCGGGAGCAGGGCTTCGCGCCCATCTCGTCCACGGCTGGTCTCACGGCGCTCCACGCGAGCATCGCCTCCGGCGAGTCCCAGACGCTGTGCCTCGCCTCCACGCCGGGACGTACCCCAGAAGTGCTGCGCGACCTGCTGGACGTTACGGAGGAGCCCGAGGAGACCGGGGGAGCGCCGGTTCCGTCGCGCCCGCAGCCGGGCACCACGGTGGTGGCCGCTACTCAGCCCCACCCTGTCACCCCCAGCGAGGCCGTGCTGGGACGAGTCGTGGAGTTGCTCCATGAGAGCCTCGAGATACCCCTTGACTGGCTGGACCCTGACGTGAATCTCGACCAGCTGGGGCTGGACTCCATCAGAATGATCGGCGTCATTGAGGATCTCGAGCGCGAGCTGGGCGAGTTGCCCAAGACGCTCTTCTTCGAGTACGAGACCCTGAAGGAGCTGGCCGACGATCTTGCCTCCGAGCGCCCCGAGGCGGCTGCCGCCCTTGTATCCACTGCTCTCGCTGGTACGCAGGCTCACGCACCGGTCCAGCAGAAGGCTGCCGTGAGGAGCGCGGTCAAAGACACAGCCGGCGCGGGCACCGCTGCCAGTAGGAGGGCTCCTTCCCCGCGCCGCAGCAGGCGTCAGCAGACATCGGAGAGGGGGGCTCACGCGGCTCCTGGACCGCTGGACTTCGCCATCGTCGGTCTGGCAGGGCGCTACCCCGACGCCCAGGACGTGGACCAGCTGTGGCAGAACCTGCGATCCGGCCATGACGCGGTGAGCTCGGTCCCGGTCTCGCGCTGGGACACCGACACCCTGGCGTGGCGCGACCAGAGGGGGCCGGTTCCGGGCGCGGGCGGCTTCCTCGACGGCGTCGATCACTTCGACCCGTACTTCTTCGGAATCTCGCCGCGCGAGGCCGAGCACATGGATCCGCAGGAGCGGCTGTTCCTGCGCTGCGCCTACGAGACCATCCAGGACGCGGGCTACCGGCCGTCGGACCTCAAGGCCGAGGGCAGGCAGTCCACCGGCGTGTTCGTCGGGCTGATGACCACCGAGTACCACCTCTTCGGCGTGGAGGCGCAGATGGCGGGGATGCCGCTGGCTGTACCGGGCAACCTGTCCTCGGTCCCCAACCGTGTCTCCTATCAACTAGGCCTCAAGGGGCCAAGCCTCGCGGTTGACACCATGTGCTCATCGACGTTGTCCGCGCTGGACACCGCCTGCCGAGCGATCCTCAGCGGCCAGTGCGCCCAGGCCATCGTGGGCGGGATCAACCTCACGCTGCATCCCAGCAAGCTCCTGCTGCTGGACAGCACCGGCTTCATGTCGAAGACGGGCCACTGCCACGCGTTCGGCGCTGACGCTGACGGCTACGTTCCCAGCGAGGGCGTGGGCGCCGTCCTGATCAAGCCGCTGCGCCAGGCTGAGCGGGACCGTGACCACATATACGCCGTCATCAAGGGGTCCTGTCTGAACCATGCCGGCAGGACCACTGGTTTCACCGTCCCCAGCCCCGTGGCGCAGGCCGATGTCATCAGCCGCGCGCTGGAGGAGAGCGGCGTCGACCCCGCGACGGTGACGTACGTCGAGGCTCACGGAACGGGTACCAAGCTGGGTGACCCGATTGAGATCCGTGGCCTGGCGCAGGCACTGGGCGACGGGGCCGCCTGCGCCATCGGGTCGGTGAAGGCGAGCCTGGGGCACGGCGAGGGAGCCGCTGGCATGGCGTCGCTGACCAAGGTCCTGCTTCAGATGAGGCACCGCACACTGGTGCCATCGCTGCACAGCGAGCAGCTCAACCCCCTGCTGGGCATTGAGCGGACCCGCATGGCGGTGCAGCATGACGTCGCGCCGTGGGAGCCTGCCTACCCCGGTGGGCCGCTGCGAGCCTGCGTATCGTCCTTCGGGGCGGGCGGGTCCAATGCCCATGTGGTGCTTGAGGACTACCAGGACGACGCCGCCCGTCAGGCCGCCCGCCCTGGTCCAGTGCTCGTTGTTCTGTCAGCGCGTAGCGAGGACGCCCTGCGCCGCAGTGCTGAGCGGCTGGTCGCCGCGATTGATGCCGAGAAGGTGGATGAGAACGACCTGGGGGCCATCGCCTACACCCTGCAGGTCGGTCGCGAGGCCTTCGCCTGGCGCGCGGGGGCTGTCGTGACTGACCTGACTGCCATGCGTGGCTTTGCGACCCGTGTGCGCGATGGCCAGGGCCTGCGGCATGTCAACCTGCGTGCGGCGCAGCCGGTGCCCGTGGAGTCTCTCGTGACGTTGGACCATCAGCTTGAGGCCTGGCTTGCTGGCGGCCTATCCGACTGGGCGGGTGTCGCAGGATCAGGGCGTCGGGTGAGCCTGCCCGCATACCCGTTCGAGGAGGAGCGGTACTGGCTGTTCCCCAAGGCGGGTCCGGGAGCCAGCGCTGACGATGTCGGAGAGGAGCGCGCCGCCGAGCCGGAGCAGGCTGTGGCTGGGACGCCAGTGCCCGATCTCGTCATGGAGGCCTGCGCGACGGCCGTCCAGCAGGTCCTTAAGATCCCCCGAGACCGTCAGGATCCCGACGACTCCTTCCAGGACATCGGCTTTGACTCGGTGACCATCGTCGAGATAGCTGAGGCGCTTGGCGACGCGCTGGGGATCGACCTGGGACCGGACGTGCTGTTCAGCCATCCCACGCCTCGCCTCCTGGCCGAGCATCTGGCGAGCACCTATGCCGATGCCCTGGCCGGTGGGCACGGGACGGATCCCGAGCCGTCAGGGACCACCCGCCCGGCGCCGGCTCCTCTTGTTCCCGCTGCGGCCCCCAGGACGGTGGAGCACGACCCGGCGGTCGTCGTCGGCCGCTCAGTCCGGGCGGCGCAGTGCGACGACGTGAGGCAGCTGTGGGAGGCAGTGCGCAGCGGCGAGAGCCAGATCCTCGACCTCGCGGAGCGACGGCCAGGCTGGGAGGGCGCGTCGCGCCGGGTTGCCGCGCTGAGCGACATCGACGTCTTCGACCCGCTCTTCTTCGAGATCTCGCCACGTGAGGCTGTCGGCCTGGATCCGCGAGCGCGTCTGCTGCTGGAGGAGATGTGGCACGCGCTTGAGGACGCCGCGCTGGGGCGACGCGCGCTGGAGCGCTCGACAGTGGCCGTCTTCGTCGGTGTGGAGGACGGCGACTACCAGTTCCTCGACAACCCCGACAGACAGGTCGTCTCCAACCACACGGGCGCGCTGGCCGCGCGCCTGAGCTACATGCTGGACTTGCACGGGCCTGCTATGGCGATCAACACCGCCTGCTCATCTGGCCTGGTCGCCATGCACCAGGCGGTGCGCTGCCTGGAGTCGGGCGAGTGCGACGTGGCCGTCGTCGCGGCTGTCAACCTGCTGACCGACCCAGGCACCTTCGACACCATGGCCGAGGCCGGCATGCTCTCGCCCGGTGGTGTCTGCGCGGCGTTCAGCGAGGCCGCGGATGGCATGGTGCCAGGCGAGGCGGTTGCCGCCATTGTCCTGATGCGCGAGTCGGACGCGGTTCGTGACGGCCGTCAGCTCCATGGCGTCGTGCGCGGCAGCGGCGTCAACTACGACGGCAGGACGAACGGCCTGACCGCTCCTAACGGGAACGCCCAGAGGAGCCTGGAGGCAGCGGTCTACGCCGAGGCCGGCGTCCAGGCTGACGAGATCGGTCATGTCATCGCCCACGGCACCGGTACGGGCCTGGGCGACCCTATCGAGCTCAACGCGCTCGCAGCAGCCCACGAGTCCCTGGGCTCGGCGCCCGGAACCTGTGCCGTGACCTCCGTCAAGCCGGTCGTGGGACACAGTCAGGCCGCGTCAGGGCTGGTGAGCCTCATTGTTCTGCTGGAGTCCCTGCGCAGTGGAGTCATCCCGGCCAATCCTGCCTGCGCGCCCCTCAACCCACACATCCGCCTGGAGGGCCGCCCTGTGTCGATCCTGCCGCGGGAGCGCCCGTGGCCGGTTCGTCAGGGTCAGCCGCGTGTTGGCGCCGTGAGCGCCTTCGGTGTCAGCGGCACGAACGCCCATGTTGTGGTCAGCGAAGTCACGTCCCCGTCACCTAGCATTCTGGAGCCCGCGATGAGTGTAGTTCTTCCCCTACTGGTCTCTGCGATGTCGCCTGAGGCGCTCGACTCCATGCTGCTGGAGCTGTCGCGCTGGTGCGCCTCTCCGGAGGCTCCCGACCTGCGATCGGTGGCGCGCACACTGGCCGAGGGGCGGTACCACCATGAGTACCGGTGCGCGGTGCTCGCTGCCTCCGTGATGGAGGCAGCGAGTGCGCTGCGCGGCGCCGTTGCCGATCCCGATGCCGATGGTGTGCGCTCGGTGGTGGCACGCGGCCAGGTGGCTCAGGAGCCGTCCGCTCAGATGCGTGAACTGACGAGGCGCCTGGCCGACGACCCTGGTGGCGAGAGCGCCGCGCAGATCGCGGCGCTCTACCTCGCCGGCGATCTTCCTGCGGATCTGCTGGGAGAGTCGGGCGCCTCGCTGGTCTCGGCCCCCGGGTACGTGTTCTCCCGGGAGCGCTTCTGGCCCCAGGCGCCCCGGACCGGCCAGGTCCCGGCATCGGTCCCTGATGCGCCGGCCGTTGCCGAGGATCCTGAGGACAGGGCTGGGGCGGCGTGGGAGCCGCGCATGGTCGGGTGGCCTGTTGAGGAGCGCCTTCGTGCCGTGGTGAGTGATGAGGTCGGAGCGGTGCTGCGACTGGACCACTCACGCATCGACCCCACTGCGCGTCTGCAGAGCTACGGCTTTGACTCGATCACGTTCGTCGAGCTGGCAGGCGCCCTGACCGAGAAGCTGGGGGTGACCGTCCAGCCCTCGGACTTCTATCAGGAGTCCACGGTCAACGACGTCGTTGCCAGCCTGGTGTCGCGTCACGAGCAGCAGATCTCCGCGCTGCTGAGGGCGCCGGGGGCCGGTGCGGATGCCGATCGCGCTGGGAAGGCGCCCGCTCCCGCCCCGGCGGGCGAGCACCCCCACGGTCCTGGTGCCCGGCCGGGCAGTGACCAGGCGCCAGCGAGGGACAGCCAGCCAGGCGAGGTGGTCGTTGTCGGAGCCAGCGGCCAGTTCCCGCAGGCCCGTGGAGTGGAGGAGCTGTGGGACCTGGTGGCCTCGGGTCGCTGCGCGATCGGTTCGGTGCCGCAGGAACGACGGGAGTGGCACGTCGACGACGTCGTCCGTCGCATGGGCTGCCTGGAGAGGGTCGCGGAGTTCGATGCCAGGTTCTTCGACATCGCTCCCCGCGAGGCCTACCAGATGGATCCGCGACAGCGTCTGCTGCTGCAGGAGATGTGGCACGCGGTAGAGGATGCCGCGCTGACGGATGAGGAGCTGCACGGCGAGCGCGTGGGCGTCTACGTCGGTATCGAGGAAGGCGACTACTCGCGTCTCCTGGACCAGGCAAGCGTCACGTCCAACACCAACTCAGTGCTTGCGGCGCGGCTGAGCTACTTCCTTGACCTGTCCGGTCCCTGCATGGCCATCAATACCTCGTGCTCCTCTGGCCTGGTCGCGCTGCACCAGGCTCGGCTCGCGCTGCAGCAGGGCGACTGCGACACCGCGATCGTCGCGGCCGCCAACGTGCTGAGCGCCCCTCCCACCTTCGACGCGATGGCTGACGCTGAGATGCTCTCGCCCACTGGGAGGTGTCGTGCCTACGACTCCGGGGCCGACGGCATGGTGCCTGGTGAGGCGGTTGTCGCGCTGGTGCTTCAGCGCGAGGGCTCGGCGCGTCGGCGGGGTCGTCGGGTCAGCGCTCGGGTTCTTGCGACGGCCGTGAACTATGACGGTCGCAGCAACGGCATCACAGCTCCGAGCGGGTCCGCGCAGGAGGACGTCATCGCGCGTGCCCTGGAGGCCGCTGGTGTCCAGCCGGCTACGTTGGGGCTGGTGGTTGGGCATGGGACGGGCACCCGTCTTGGGGACCCCGTCGAGGTGCGCGCCCTGGCGAGCGCCTACTCCTCCGCGCCCCCGCACAGCTGCGCGCTGATGTCGGTCAAGCCATCCATCGGTCACACGCAGGCGGCCGCCGGCCTGGTCAACGCGCTCGTCGCGATCGGGGCCATGGAGCACGAGGCCCTTCCACCGACAGCCTGCTGCGATCAGCCCAGCGATTACGTCGACTGGGACGAGGCAGCCCTTTACCTCAACCGTGAGGCCCGCGCCTGGCCCGAGGCCTCCCACCCTCGCCGTGCTGCGACCAGCGCCTTCGGGTTCAGCGGCACCAACGCGCACCTCATCCTGGAGCAGGGCGACCCCCTGCCTGACATGCGGCCATCAGCGGCTCCCGTCCTGCTCGCGGTGTCGGCGGTGGACGAGGAGGCTCTGGGACGCCAGGTACGCGCGTTGCGCACATGGCTGGAGGCGCACCCCCGCGTACCGCTGGACGCTGTCGCACGCACGCTCGCTGTGGGCCGCCGCCACCTGTCGCACCGGGTCGCCGTGGTCTGCGCGGACTGGGCCCAGGCGTGCGCCTCACTCGCCGAGGCTGCCGGGTCCCACACCGGGGCGCGTGTCTTCTCCGGTGCCTCGGGACATGACACCGCCTCCGTGGCTGGGCTGGCGGCCTTCATGGACCATCAGGCGGCCGTGGTGGCGGACGCGGTCGATCCCGTCGCCGTCGACGAGGCGCTTCGCGCCGTCGCGCAGCTGTACTGCCAGGGCTACTCGCTGCCCACCCGCCTGTTCGAGGGCGCTCCGCTGATCAGTCTTCCTGGTTATGAGTTCGAGCGCAGCGCTTACTGGGTGCGTCCGGACTCGACTCGTGCCACGGCCCCGGCACCAGGAAGGCTGTCACCAGCGACCTCGCAGGATCCGCTGGCACGCGAGTCTCTTCCCAGCCGCGCGCATGTGCCCAGCAGCCCGGCCGAGCCTCCTGAGCCGGAGGGGCTGGTCCACCTGATGCCGCTGGATGAGCCCGTGCCCGCAGAGACGCCATGCGCGTCGTCGCAGCAGGTCACCCTTGATGAGCCTTCCTCTGAGCCGCCCGCCTCGCCCGAGGGGCAAGCCGTGGGCGCGGTGCGGGAGCAGCCAGCAGGTGAGGAGGCACCGCCCGCTCCCGACATGTCGGAGGTGAGGGACCGCCTGGTGGCGAGCCTGGCGCGGGAGCTGTTCGTGGAGCCCGAGGACGTGGATCTCGACCTGACATTCTCTGAGCAGGGGCTGGACTCGGTCGTCGGGGTGGAGTGGATTCGTGCGGTGAACAAGGAGTTCGGGCTGGCGTTGGCGACGGCCAGGCTGTACGAGTTCCCGACGGTGGAGAGATTCGCGACGATGGTGGCCGCAGAGGTGGCTGCCAGCGCGCCTCCGCAGGAGACCCGCATGCTTGACGCGCCGGCTGGTGCCCAGGACGACCTCGACGCCCTGCTGCACCAGGTCTACGACGGCGCGGTGCCTCCCACCCAGGCCGCAGAGCTGATGGCGCAGGAGGTGCCGGAATGAGCCAGGTGGATCGTGCCGCGGTCCTCGAGGCGCTTCGCACGCACCGCATCACTCCGGCGGAGGCGAAGCGGCTGCTCACGGTCGGCGCTGACCAGGTAGCCGCCACCCGAGCCGAGGCGGAGCCCCCCGGCACCGGGCCCATCGCCATCGTGGGCATGTCCGGTCGTTATGCGGCGGCCGGGGACCTGGACGCCTACTGGCGCATGCTCGCCGACGGCGCAGACGGGGTGCGCCCGCTACCGCCGCGGTTCGGCGAGGCCGACATGAGGGACATCGTCTCGCCGCGCATCGGTTACCTCGACGACGTTGAGATGTTCGACCCGACCTACTTCCAGATCCCCCACGCCGAGGCGCGGGCCATGGACCCGCAGCATCGGATGTTCCTGGAGGAGTGCGCCGCTGCGTTCCAGAGCGCGGGCTACGCCCGAGCCCGGCTGGCCGGCACTCGGTGCGGCGTCTACCTCGGCCTTGCCAACGGTGACTATCTGCTCCTGGGCGACCGCGCGGGGTCGCCCAGGGCCTCCGTGACCAGCTCCAGCAACGCGATCGCAGCTGGCCGTGTGTCCTACTTCTATGACCTGGCGGGTCCGGCGCTGACTATCGACACGGCGTGCTCGTCGTCCCTCGTGGCAGTGCACCTGGCGGTGACCGCGCTGCGCAGCGGCGAGATCGACATGGCGGTGGCTGGGGGAGCGGCCACTTACCTCTCGCCAGACGGTCTGGCGCAGATGGCCGACGCCGGGATGCTGTCCCCGACGGGTGCCTGTCACGCGCTGTCCGATGACGCCGATGGCTTCGTGCCGGGTGAGGGCGCGGGCGCGGTGGTGCTCAAGCGGCTTGCTGACGCACTGCGCGACGGTGATCCTGTCCGCGCACTGATCATCGGCTCCGGCATCAACCAGGACGGGCGGACCAACGGCATCACCGCCCCCAGCCTGGCATCACAGCGCGCTTTGGCCGAGGAGGTGTACGAGCGGGAGTCGATCGATCCTCGGACGATCTCCTACGCTGAGTTGCACGGCACGGGCACGATCCTCGGCGACCCGGTCGAGCTGACTGCCCTTGCTGGCGCGTTCCGGCGCTGGACCTCCGACACCGGTTTCTGCGCCGTGGGCTCGGTGAAGTCCAACCTGGGCCACACCTCCGCCGCGGCCGGGGTCGCTGGGCTGCAGAAGATAGTGATGTGCCTGGAGCACCGGGAGCTGGTCCCGACCCTGCATTTCTCCGCCCCCAACCGGCACTTCGATCTCGCCGGCTCCCCGTTCACGGTCGGGACCGAGCACCGTCAGTGGAGGAGCGAGTCCGCGCGCCGCGCAGTGCTGAGCTCCTTCGGCTTCTCCGGCACCAACGCTCACCTGGTGGTGCAGGAGCACGTGGAGCAGCCGCGGCGACCGGACGCGGGCGATACTCCCGTGGTGCTGGTCGTGTCGGCTCACTCGCCGGAGCAGTTGCGCTTGTGCGCCCAGCGGCTGGCCGCTGCTCTTGAGCGGGAGCCGGAACTGGCGGCGACTGATGTCGCGCTGACACTTCAACGCGGCCGTGACGCGTTGCCCGAGCGGGCAGCCGCCGTGGCTCGGGACAGGTCGGAGGCGCTCTCGTTGCTGCATCAGCTGGCCGCCTCCGGGCAGGGCTGGTACCGCGGCCGCGCCCGGCCCACCCGTGATGCGGCTGTCACTGCGGCAGACGGCCTGGATGCCGTGGCGCAGGCGTGGGTCGGCGGGAACGAGGTCGACTGGGCGACGTTGCCACAGACATCATCCGGCAGGTCCGTCGTCCTGCCGACGTACCCCTTCGAGCGTGTGCCGCTGTGGTTCGAGGGCTCTGGGCAGGCTCGTGGCCCGCGTCGGGGTGAGGAGCGCTCCCGCGTGTCGATCGACTCCAGGGACTGGCGGGTGGACCAGCACCGCATTGAGGGAGTACCGGTGCTGCCTGCCACAGCGTCCGCCGAGATCCTCCTGCGCCAGGCTGATGAGCGTCACGGCGACAGCGCCCCGGCCCTGGTCGACCTGCGCTGGGAGCACCCGCTGGAGGCGCGTGAGGAGCACCTGGAGCTGGACGTCCAGCGAGGTGATGACGGTCAGCTCAGCATTCTTTCCCATTCCCGGGTCTGCGTCGTCGCCCGGGAGGCGACGGCGGGCCCCTCGCGCTCGGTGGACCTGGCGTCCGTGTCAGCCCTGCCCGCGGTGACGGCGAGGACCGCTCCCGCGGCCATCACCTACGGTCCCCGCTACCAGGCACTGCGAGACCCGCGCGCCGAGGGCGGTCAGGCCACCGGCCTGCTGGCTCCTCCGGAGGACTCGGAGGACTCCGCCTGGGCGGGCGTCATGGACTCGGCGTGGCAGTGCGTCGGACCGCTCTTGCCCGCGGGCGGCACCTATCTTCCGCTCGCGGCGGAGCGCTTCGAGATCTGGGGAGAGGTTCAGCAGGCGCGCCACGTCGTCGCGACCCGGCGCGCAGGTGAGTCCTTGTGCTTCGATGTCGACATCACCGCTGCCGACGGCACCGTCCTGGCCTCGACGAGCGGACTGGTCCTCGCCCCCGTGGGCGGAACCGGTGTCGTTGCCGTGGCGCGCAGGTGGACGCCTGGCGCGGAGACCGGACCGCGGCCCGCCGCTCGCCCACGGGTGTGCCTCGCTGGTGACGCCGGGCGCCTCCAGCCCGCGCTGGAGGGTGAGGCCGACCTCGTCTCTCGGGCGCAGGACAGCGACGCCGTCATCATCGTGCTGCCCACGACCTCCGCGGACGCGCAGGGGGTCCAGGATCTGTTCGAGTGCTGCCAGGAGGTGGTCAGGCCACTCCTGACCGACGGCGTCCGAGGGACGCGTGTGCTGCTAGTGGACCTCGCTGGCGGATCCAGCCCGGCGGCAGCCGCCATGGCCGGGTATGCGGCCACACTGCGGCTGGAGTCCTCCCTCGTCGTCTCGCTGCTGCAGATCCGGGCGACGGAGGACCTGGCGCGTCATGTCCTGGAGGAGACTGCCCAGGCCGACCTGCTGGTCCGGGTCGCCAATGACCAGCGGCGCGTCGCTGTCATGGCCGAAGTGGAGCTCCCGGAGCACGTCGAGCCGCGAGCCGAGACGGCTCTCGTCGTCGGCGGCTCCTCGGGAGTCGGCGCGCTCGTCGCGCGGGCGGTGGTCGCAGCCGGTGGTCGTGCCGCTGTGCTGTCTCGTTCCGGGGCTCCCGACCCGCTTCCGGACTGGGCCGAGGCGGCAGGGGACAACTTGTTGTACCTGGTTGCCGATGCCGCCGTCGAGTCTGACGTCGCTCGGGCCGTGGACCGCGTGCACCAGGTATGGGGAACCGTCGACGCGCTCTATCACGTCGCGGGCGTGCTTGACGACGCGCTGGTGCGCAGCACCACTGCCGACCAGGTGTCACGTGTTCTGGCTCCCAAGGCAGGCGGTTTTGACGTGGTCGACCAGGTGCTGCGCGAGGAGCCTCTTGAGCGCGTGGTGCTGTTCTCCTCGCTGTCGGCCTGGTTGGGCAACCCGGGGCAGGCGGCCTACTGCGTCGCCAACGCCTACCTCGACGAGGCCGCGGCCAGGCGCGAGCGCCAGCGGGAGGCGGGGGAGCGCCAGGGCCGGACAGTGAGCATTGGATGGCCCTACTGGGCCGAGGGCGGTATGACCATCAGCGACGACGCTGTCGAGGCCGCCCGTCGAGATCTGGGAATGGTGCCGCTGGACACGGCGGTGGCGCTGTCGCTGATCGACCGAGCAGTGGCCTCCTCCGAATCCGCGATCGCCTGCGGACAAGGATCTGTCCCGGCGATGCGTCGCGCCCTGCTCCAGCCACAGGAAGAGGCCGGGTCGCCGGAGCGCGCGGGCGCGGGATCTCGTGAGTTGGCGCTTGCTGCCGCTGGCCGAGTGCGGCAGGCCGTTTGCGAGGCGACTGGTACGCCGCCGGAGCGTGTTCGCTTGGACGACACCTTCGAGGACCTCGGCATGGACTCCATCGTGATGATGACGGCGACCCGGGCGCTGGAGCGGGACTTCGGGTCGCTGCCCAAGACACTGTTCCTTGAGCACCGTTCCATCGACGAGGTGGCGCTCACGCTGGCCGGGACCCACGTGGACACATGCGCGGCCCTTGCCCGGGCGCAGGAGCCCGCTCCGACCCCCGAGGCCTCGGTGGACCACCCCGCGCGGCCTGGGACGGAGGGTGGGCCGGGCGTGGCGTCTCCCAGCGGAAGGACGAGCGCCCAGCATCACGGTGCCAGCTCCGGGAATCGAGACCTGGCGGTCATCGGTATGAGCGGGCGCTTCCCCGGGGCGCGCGACCTGCCCGAGCTCTGGACGCTGCTGCGCGAGGGGCGCGACTGCATCACTGAGGTGCCCTTGGACCGCTGGGACCACGCGGCCTACGTCAGTGACGACGGCACTCCTGGCACCACCTATGCCCGCTGGGGCGGTTTCCTCGAGGACGTCGACGCCTTTGACCCGCTCTTCTTCGGCATCTCGCCGGCCGAGGCCTCCTTCCTCGACCCCCAGGCCCGTCTGTTCCTGCAGGAGTGCTGGCACGCCGTGGAGGACGCGGGCTACAGCCGCGCTCAGCTGGCTGGCCGTGCGATCGGCGTCTTCGTCGGGATCATGTACGGCCACTACGGCATGCTGCGTGGTGACATCGAGGGTCGCAGTGTCCCTGTCCCGTCGTCTTTCGCCGCCGTGGCGAACCGGGTGTCGCACTTCATGGATCTGCGCGGGCCCAGCATCGCGTTCGACACCATGTGCTCCTCCTCGCTCACGGCGCTGCATGCCGCAGCGGCCAGTATCCGCTCGGGAGAGGCCGAGATGGCGTTGGTCGGGGGAGTCAACCTCACCATCCACCCGGACAAGCTGGTCCTGCTGTCCCAAGGCAAGTTCGCCGCGAGGGACGGGCGGTGCCGCGCGTTCGGTCAGGGAGGCACCGGCTACGTGCCGGGTGAGGCTGTCGCCGCCCTGCTGCTCAAGCCTGTCGACCGGGCGGTCGCCGACGGTGACCACATCTGGGGAGTGATCCGTGGCACGGCTGTGAACTCTGGTGGTCACGCTGGCGGCTTCACCGTGCCGAGCTCCCAGGCCCAGGCCGAGGTGATCACGGCGGCCCTGCACGACGCCGAGGTCGACCCGGACTCGATCTCCTACATCGAGGCGCACGGCACCGGGACTGAGCTAGGAGACCCTATTGAGGTGCGGGCACTGGCCACGGTCCTGGGCGGCGGGCACCGCGACCAGCCGTGTCTTATCGGGTCGGTCAAGTCCAATATCGGGCACTGTGAGTCGGCGGCTGGTGTGGCGGGTCTGGCGAAGATTCTGCTACAGCTCCAGCACGGCCAAGTCGCGCCGTCGCTGCACGCTGACCCGCCCAATCCGCATATCGACTTCGCCGGGGCCGGTGTCGCCGTCGCGAAAAGCCTGGTCCCGTGGACGGCGGACCCGCCGCGCCGGGCAGGACTGAGCGCGTTCGGGGCCGGTGGCGCCAACGCTCACGTCGTCGTGGAAGAGGCGCCTGCCGTGGCTCGGTGTCCCGAGTCCCAGGGCCGTCACGTGCTGGTGTTCTCGGCGCGCGACGAGGACCGCCTACGCGCGGTCCTGCAGGAGTTCATCGCCTATGTCACCCGCACGCCATTGCTGCGGCTCGATGACGTGGCACTGACCCTGCAGACCGGGCGAGAGGAGATGGCCCAGCGGGCTGCGGTGGTCGTGGGCTCGCTCGATGAGGCGGTTGAACAGATCCAGCATGTGCTCGATGGCCAGGGCTCCTCCGTGCTGCTGGGCCGAGCGCAGCACCACGGCTCCGTGCTGGAGCAGGATCCCGATGACGAGCAGCGGGTCATGGGGCTCCTGCGAGCCGCACGGCTCGACGAGCTGGCTCGTGCCTGGGTGGCCGGACGCGCTGTGCCCTGGCAGGCTGGCTGGCAGGGGCGCGCAGCGCGCCGGGTCAGCCTGCCCGGCTACCCCTTCGCCAGGGAGCGTTGCTGGGCAGAGCCACCCGCGGATGCCGAGGAGCGGGCTGGGCGGTATCCGCACCCGCTGCTGCACGCCAACCGCTCGACCATGGACCAGGTGGTCTTCACGACGTCGTTCACCGGTGCGGAGTCATGGATCCGTGATCATCACGTTGACGGCGGTCCTGTCCTACCGGCCGCGGCTATGGTGGAGATGCTTCGCGCGGCTGCCCAGATGGCGCTCAGGGCACCAGTGGTCCTCTCCCAGGTCACCTTTGTCCGAGCCTGCCGTGAACCGGCCAGCGCGCCCCTGGAGGTGCATGCTGAGCGGGAGGGCGACGGCGTTCACGTTCGGCTCGTGGGCACCGATGAGGGCGCTGAGGTGGAGTACTGCGACGCCCTTGCCCAGATGGCGACCACTCCCGCGTCACAGGAGCGGGTGGCGCTCGCGGAGCTGCGGGCGGCCGCCCGCACCCGGGTTGAGGGGGCCGAGGTGTACTCGGCCCTCGCGGGTTCCGGTTTGGACTACGGCCCTACGCACCGGGTGGTCCGAGACGTCATAGTCGGTACGGATGCGGCGGTCGCCACGCTGCGGCGCTCGGGGGCCGCGGTGACGGGCGCGCTTCTCGACCCCGCGCTGCTCGACGGCGCGTTCCAGAGCACGTGGGCCTTCCTCAACCAGGGTGATGATGCGGCCGCGGGCCAGATGCTTCCGTTCTCGATCGGGCGTGTCGAGGTTGACAGTGGCGGCTGGCAGTCGTGGGACGAGGCAGTTGTACTGACCACGCCTGCTGACACGGATCACGGCGACGAGCGGTGCGTGCACGTGCGGATCTGCTCGCCCACTGGCGACGTGCTGGCCCGTATCAGCGACCTGCGCTTCCGCGCCTCCTCAACCGGGCGCATGATCCAGGTTCCTGAGTGGCGTCCGGCACCGCTCGCCAGGGAGCGGCAGGACCTGCCCACGACCTGGCGAGTCCTCACCGCTTTCGAGCGCCTGGGGACGTACATGCCGGCCCTGGCCGAGACGACACTCCTGCCCTCGGATGCTTCTTTCGAGCAGGACTACATCCGGGCGGCGGAGACGACGTTGTCGATGCTGCAGCGCCTCCCGTCGGATCGCTGTGGCCGCACCGTGGTGCAACTGGTCCTCCCTGACGGCTCCCTGCTGGCGGGGCTGCTCGCGATGCTGCGCAGCGTCAGGGCGGAGGAGGAGGACATCGAGGTCCAGGCCCTGCTCTGCCCGGATGCCAGCGATCCTGCCTCGGTAGCGAGATGGGCGGGTGAGGAGGCAGGAGCGGCGGTCCTCCACGAGGCGGTCCGGCGAAGCCAGCACGAGCGTGAGACCGAGACCCTGCGGGAGGAGCCGTGGCCCGTTACCGCGCCCCGGCATGCCGATGGTGTCTGGCTGATCAGCGGGGGCGCGGGTGGAGTTGGCCGCCTCGTAGCCGAGGACCTCGCGGACCGGGCGCGGCGGAACGGTGACCCGCTCACGTTGGTGCTGCTTGGCCGCACGGAGCCTCAGGAGGAGATCCGCGCACTGACAGCGCGTCTTGGCGGGGACGGTGTCAGCTGCCGGTACATCCAGGTCGACATCTGTGACGAACCTGCCCTGCGACGTGCTGTCGCAGAGGTCGTCGCCGAGGCGGGTCCGGTCACCGACGTGATCCACGCCGCTGGCGTGCTGCGCGACGGGCTTGTGGCGACCAAGTCGGCTGAGGCCGTGCGCGAGGTCCTGAGGCCGAAGGTGACTGGCACGATGGCGCTGCACCGCGCGACCGCGGATCAGCCGCTGCGCAGCTTTGTGCTGTGCTCCTCGCTGGCAGGCACGGTTGGCAACGCGGGACAGAGCGATTACGCGGCTGCGAACGGTTTCCAGGACGAGTTCGCCGCCTGGCGCCGTGACCTGGTCCGTCGCGGCAAGGTCAGTGGCGCCACGGTGTCAATCGCCTGGCCACTGTGGCAGGACGGTGGTATGACGCTCAGCAGGCATGCGCTCGAGCGTATGGACGTCAGCACGGGGATGGTCCCGCTGCCGACACGCGACGCGCTGGAAGTCCTCCACGCCGCTCGCCATGGGGACGAGACCCGCTTGGTCCCACTGGTGGGCAGCCTGCCCGCTGTCCGCGGCTATCTGTCGCGCTGCCGCCGCAACGACTCACGTGAGCGGGGCGGTCCTCTGACCCGAGAAGCGGAGGCCGTGCCGCAGAGGCGGTCGCGGAGACAACCACAGGCGCCGGGGATCGGCGGCGGCTCGGACACTGAGAAGGTGGCGGACCGGTTGCGCGAGATCCTGGCGTCCTTGACCAGGATCGACCGGGCGCGCCTGGACCTGGACGAGGAGATGGAGAGCTATGGCGTCGACTCCATCATCGTCATGAGCTTCGCCGAGCGGCTGCGCCCGACGATGGGCCGGGTGCCCAAGAGCCTCTTCTTCGACAACCGCACGCTGCGGGAGCTGGCTGGCAGCCTGCTGGAGACGCGGCCGCAGGAGTGCGCCGTCCTGCTGGGTGCCGGAGAGGGGGGAGAGCTCGGGCGACAGGACGCGTCAGCGCGTGAGGCCGCCGCGCACGAGCGCCAGGTCGAGGAGGACCCGCCGGCCCACGAGCAGATCGCGGTCATCGGGCTGGCGGGCCGCTACCCGCACGCTGAGGGGCTGGCAGAGTTCTGGCAGAACCTGGTCGCCGGGCGCGACTGTGTCGACAGGCTCGACCGCGCGCGTTGGGAGGCGCTCGGCGCCCCCGTGTGGGACCAGGACCCGGCTACGGGCTGGGCGGGGCTGCTCAAGGATGCCGACTGCTTCGACGACAGGTACTTCTCGATCGCGCCCGTCGAGGCCGAGGTGATGGATCCCCAGGAGCGGATTCTGCTGGAGTGCGCCCACCACGCCCTTGAGGACTCCGGGTACGTTCCCCAGGATCTCGGAATGCCGCAGGAGGACCGCTCGATGAGCGTCGGCGTCTATGTCGGTGCGATGTACTCGGAGTACCAGCTCTACGCGGCGCAGTCCCAGATGACGGGGACGGGCTACACGCTCAACGGCGCGCCAGCGTCCCTGGCCAACCGTATCTCCTACACATACGGCTTCGGTGGACCGAGCCTCACCATCGACAGCATGTGCTCGTCCTCGCTGACGGCGCTGCACCTGGCGTGCGAGTCGTTGGGAAGGGGCGAGTGCGAGGCCGCGCTGGTCGGCGGGGTGAACCTGTCGCCGCACCCGAACAAGTTCCGCCTCCTCCACTCCTCCGGCTTCGCTGCCTCCCACGGGCGGTGCAAGGCCTTTGGGGCGGACGCAGACGGCTACGTCCCCTCCGAGGGGGTCGGTGTGGCTGTGCTGAAGCCGCTCTCCCGGGCGCTGGCCGACGGCGACCACGTGTACGGCGTGATCGCGGCGACGGCGGTGGGCCACGGCGGGCGCAGCAACGGGTTCACGGTGCCCCGGCCAGCGGCGCAGGCGAGGGTCGTCTCGCTCGCCTTGGACCGGGCGGGGGTGAAGGGATCCGATGTGGCCTACGTCGAGGCGCACGGGACTGGAACCAGGCTGGGCGACCCGCTCGAGATCGAGGCGCTGGGCATGGCGCTGGGCCCAGGCCGGCAGCGGGCCTGCCTTGTCGGGTCTGTCAAGTCCAACATCGGCCACTGCGAGAGCGCTGCTGGCATCGTGTCGCTGACCAAGGTTTTTCTCCAGATGCAGCACGGCACGCTGGTCCCCAGCATCCATGCCGACGAGCTCAACCCTGAGGTCGACTGGGACGGTGCTGGCCTGGAGCTGGTGACCAGCACCCGTCCGTGGCCCGATCCCGCGCACTGCACGGCCGGGATCTCGACCTTCGGCGCGGGTGGTACCAACGCCCATGTCATCGTGACTTCTGCGCCTGAGCCAGAGCGGGAGCGCCCCGCCCCCGCCATGCCGGTGACGGTGGAGATACCGCTCTCCGCGTGCCGTCAGGGTGACCTGGGCGTGCTGGCGAGCCAGCTCCTCGAGTGGTCGCGGTCGCGCTCGCTGCAGCCCGAGGACCTCGTCGACATCGCTTTCACCCTCCAGGCGGGGCGCCTGGCTCAGGATCACCGCGCCCTTGTCGTGGCCGGCAGCCAGGAGGAGCTGGAACGGGAGCTTGACGCGCTGGTGTCCGGGAAGACCGGGCGTCCTGCGCTCACGGACACCGGACGCGCCTGGCTGGCCGGGGAGAAGGTCGCGTGGCCACGTCCCCAGGGCAGCCGACGGATCTCGCTGCCGGGCTACCCCTTTGCCCGCCGTCGCCACTGGAGACCAACGGCTGTCACCGTCCCACCCGTTCCCCCCACCCACGGCGCCTCGCTCCCGGGCGCGAGGGAGACACTGCACCCACTGGTGCACCGCAACGAGTCAACCCTGTTCACCCAGCAGTTCGTGAGCAGCCTGGGCCCGGGGGTACCGCAGGCGGCTGACCACCGCGTCGCCGGTCAGCCGGTGCTGGCTGGCGCGGCATCGCTCGAGATGATGCGGACCGCCGCCTCCGCCAGCCTTGAGCATCCTGCGCACACCTTGACTGACATCGTGTGGCCCGCCATGGTTCCTCTCGATTCGCCCATTGACGTGCGCACTGTACTGACTCCAACGGCTGAGTCCCTGCGCGCCGAGGTCGTGGCGCAGGACCGCGCGGTGCCAGCGGCCAGCGCGACGGTGAGCCTGGAGCCGACTGCCCCGGTCGTGCCGGGGCTTGACCTTGACGCCCTGCGTGGGATCTGCGGCGAGCCCAGTGACGCCGCGCCTGTGCGCCGGCTGCTGGCCTTTTGCGGTCTCGATCATCTCGGCTGCTACCGCCAGCTGCGGGCGTGCAGCTCTCGCGGCGACCAGGTGCTTGCGCGCCTGGGTGCCCTGGAGAGCGAGAGCCCCTCCTTGCTGGCTCCCATGCTGAACGCGGCGTTCGAGTGCGCGGTCCTGCTCGGCTCCGAGCAAGGGCTGTACCTCCCATACGCGGCGGAGTCGGCGAGGTTCAGTGATGGCCCCCTGCCCATGCGGGCGTGGGCGCACCTCATCCGACGCCGTGGGCCAGCAGACCGGTTCGTCCTGGACCTGTCTGTGGCAGACGAGGCGGGACGCGTGATTGTCGAGATCGACGGCCTTGTCCTGCGTGAGCTGAAGGAGCCATATCATGCCTGAACAGGAGCTCAGCTACTTACGTGTTGCAGCGACGCGGGCGTCGACGGGGCCTCGGGCGGTGGACGGCGATATCCGCGACGTCATCGCCGTCGATCCACCTGGTGGCCAGTGGCCTGGGACCGGGATCCGCGACTGCCTCGCTCAGGCGGGCGTGGCTGTCAACAGGGTCGGGGAGTGGAGCGCTGTGGCACCTGCGCTCAGGGACATGGACCGGCAGGGCCGTCCTCCTGCCGCCGTCCTGGTTCCCGGATCGTGCGCCGATCCTGTCGCGTGGCTCGAGGTGCTGCTGGAGCTGGTTCACAGCGTGATGGCTCTCCGGCGTGACAGGGCTGTGGACGTGATCGTCGTGCACGACGCGGCATCCGGTCCCGCCCAGGCGCTGCCGTGGGCCGAGGCGGCAATGGGCCGGGTGGTCACGCTGGAGGATCCGCTGGTGCGGCTGCGTTCAATGGTTGTGGCCGGCCCTGTGACGGCTGAACTGGCTCAGCGCCTATGCGCTGAGCTGCGCGGGCACGACGACTGGGTGCGTGTCTCCACGCAGGGCCGGGAGGTGCTCCAGGTCGTGCCTGCTCCAGCAGTTGGCCACGAGCCAGTGCCCCAGTGGCCGGCGATGTCGACTGAGGAGATCGTGCTGGTTACTGGCGGCACCGGTGACGTCGGCAGAGTCCTGGCACGCAGCATCGGTGCCGAGAGCGGTTGCACCCTTGCTCTGGTGGGCCGCAGCCCGCAGGATGCCCCTGGACCGGCCCGGGTGCTCGCGGACCTGAGGGCGGCTGGTGTCGCCGTGCGTTACGAGCGGTGCGACGTGACCGACCGCGTCGCGGTTGCGGACATGACCGCGCGCCTGCGCGCCGATGGCGTCTTGCGGGGTGTTGTCCACGCCGCTGGCGCGGTTGACGACGCCTTTGTCAGGATGAAGACCGCCGCGTCCGCGCGGGCGGTGGCCGCTCCCAAGGTCCTTGGGGCCACCTGCATCGACGAGATGACGCGCGATGACCCGCTCGCGTTCTTCCTGCTCTGCTCCTCCCTCGCGGGGACCTTGGCCAATGTGGGCCAGGCCGACTACGCCTTTGCCAACGGTTTTCTCGACGGTTTCGCTGTACGGCGGGAGGCTCAGCGGCTCCGGGGCGAGCGGCATGGCGCGACGTGCTCAGTGGTCCTGCCCGCCGTGCGCGGCACCGCGATGGTGGACAGCCTGCCGGAGACGGCAAGTACCGCGGTGAGCCTGTCCACTGAGCAGGCTGTCAGCGCCTGCCAGCACGCGGTGTCGGCGGGGGTGCCGGTCCTGGTGCCAGTGAGCGAGGGCGCCCAGTCCGTGATGACCGCCTTGGCGCGGGGCGGCGAGTCAGCGGCTCCGGACGCGCGCATCGCTGGGGACCGTGTTGAGGAGATCGTGCTACAGGTTGTTCGGGAGGTCACCGGACTGGACGCTGAGGAGGTGACGCCTGTCACCAGTTTTCGGAGGATGGGCGTGGAGTCCATCCTGGCGCTGTCCCTGACTGCGGCCCTGGAGAAGCACTTCGGCCAGCTCCCCAAGACCTTGTTCTTCGAGCACGACAACCCTCGTGAGCTCGCCGCGCGTCTGGCTGCCCAGCACCAGGCCGCTCCGGATACCGGTCCCGGTGCCAGCGAGCCCTCCGAGCGCCCCAGCGGCGGGCCCGCTGGCGTCGCGGTGCCGCCTCCGCCGACGAGCCCGCTGCCTGGCAAGTGGGACCTGCTCGCGGCCCGGGCACGTGCTGGGGCGGGCGCGAGCGCCTCAGGACCAGCAGGCAGCGCTGAGTCGTCCGGATCGCTCCGTCGTGATATCGCGATCATCGGTATCGCCGGACGCTACCCGCAGGCTCCCGACCTTGACAGCTTCTGGCACAACCTGCGCGAAGGTGTGGACGCGGTGACGGAGGTGCCGGGCTCGCGCTGGGACCACGAGAGGATCTTCGACCCAGAGGGGCGCCGCCCCGGCAGCACGGTCAGTCGCTGGGGAGGCTTCCTCGACGGTATCGAATGCTTTGACCCGCTCTTCTTCGGCATCTCGCCGGCCGAGGCCGCCTATATCGACCCGCAGGAACGGCTGTTCCTGCAGACAGCCTGGCACGCGCTGGAGGAGGCGGGGTATGCGCCTGACCAGCTGGACGGGCGCGAGATCGGCGTCTTCGCTGGAGCCATGTTCAGCCACTACCAGCTGCTTGCTGATGCGGCCGGCGTGCGCGGAGGGGGCTCCTTCTCCTCCATCGTCAACCGAGTGAGCTGGACCCTTGGGCTGCGTGGCCCCAGCGTCGCGGTCGACACCATGTGCTCGTCATCCCTGACAGCCCTCCACCTGGCGTGCAGGAGCCTGGCGACGGGTGAGTGCGAGGCCGCGATCGTCGGTGGTGTCAACATCATGCCCCACCCGGCGAAGTATGTGACCCTGTCGCAGGCGGGGTTCCTCTCCACCGACGGACGCTGCCGCTCCTTCGGTGCCGGTGGTGACGGTTACGTCCCGGCAGAGGGCGTGGGCGCGGTCGTGCTCAAACCGCTGCGGAGGGCACTGGCTGACGGGGATCACGTCCATGCTGTCCTGCGGGGCAGCGCGCTCAACGCCGCCGGCAGGACCAACGGGTACACGGTGCCCAGCCCCGTCGCCGAGGGCGATGTGATCGGCGCGGCCCTGAGCGCTGCTGGTGTCGACCCGGCGACGGTGAGCTGCGTCGAGGCGCATGGCACTGGGACTGCGCTGGGGGATCCCATCGAGCTGGTCGGCCTGACCCACGCGCTTGGTGACGCCAGTGACCACCCCCAGGTCTGGCTAGGCTCGGTGAAGTCCTCCATCGGCCACGCGGAGTCTGCTGCGGGTGTGGCGGCGCTGACCAAGGTGGTCCTCCAGCTGCGGCACCGTACGGTCGTCCCGTCGCTGCACTCAGCGCCGCCCAACCCGAACCTGGACCTCGCGTCGGCAGGCTTCCGGGTTCCCCAGCGCGCCGCCACCTGGGCCCCGCTACGTGCTGATGAGCCCCTGAGAGCCGTTGTGAGCGCGTTCGGAGCAGGAGGGGCCAACGCGAACATCGTGGTGGAGGAGGCTCCTGCCCAGCCAGATCCGCACGCTGGTGACGACGGTCCGCAGCTGGTGGTGCTGTCCGCTCCCGACGCTGAGCGCCTTGATGCCGTGGTGGACTCCTGGCGTCGTTGGCTGCGCCCGCGGCCTGTGGGCTCCGGCGCGCCCCTGACCGCGGCGCTGGAGGAGGTTCTTGCCCTGCCCGCCGGCAGCGTGGATGAGGACGACTGCCTTGAGGATCTGGGACTGGACGCTGTCACCTGGGGCCGGGTGCTGGAGCGGGTTGGACTTGACGTGATGTCGCCGGGAGCGCGGCGCGTGAGCGAGATCCAGGCCCTCGACGCTCCGGCAGGTCCTGCGGCCGCGCCACTACCGACCCTTGCCCAGATCGCCGCCACGTCCCAGCTGGGCCGTGTCGCGCACCCCCACCGGGTGGCGGTGCTGGCCAGCTCCACTCAGGAGCTGAGCGAGGCCCTGGAGGCACTGGTGCGGGGGAGGGAGCATGATGCCCTGCTGACCGCGCCATCCAGTCAGCCTGCCGGTCTGACTGACGTGCTGGGCGCGCAGTTCACGCAGGGGTTCGTCGCCGACGCCGTTCGGCAGCGCCGTTGGGCCGACGCCGCGCGTATGTGGGTCCTGGGGGTGCCCGTCGACTGGGCCCCGGCGTGGCAGGGGCGCCGACCACGTCGTGTGTCTCTGCCGCTGTACCCCTTCCGTGAGGACGTGTGCTGGCTGACACCGACTGGCGCGGGCCGGCCCCTGGCATCCGCGACCGCCGCGGGCGAGCCAGCGCCAGAGCTGCCGGACCATGCCCCGCACAGGACCGGCTCCGTCGAGGACTTCGTCCTGAGCACCTTCTCTCGGGTCCTGGGTATCCCGCGGGATCGACTGGACGTCGGCAGCCCGCTGGAGGCGTACGGGACGGACTCCATCCGCATCCGTCAGCTCCTCTCCGCGCTCGAGACGCGGTTGCCGAAGCTGCCAGCCTCCCTGATGTTCCAGGCGAGGACGGTGGGTGACGTTGTCGACGCCATTGTCACCCGTTGTGCTGACAGCAGGGATGCCGATGACCTGGCCGAGGCGGTGCCGGTGCCGGTGGTGTCTCAAGCGAGTCCAGCGGATCACGCGGGTACCGGGGAGGATGACGATATCGCCATTGTCGGTGTCGCTGGGCGCTTCCCGGGCGCTCCGGACACCGGTGCGCTGGCCGCACGGCTGCGGGCGGGCGAGGACTTGGTGAGCGAGGCGCCGCCGCACCGGTGGGACTGGCGCCGCTACGAAGAGCTCCGGCTGCGCTGGGGCGGCTTCATTGACGAGGAGCGGTGCTTCGACGCCGAGTTCTTCGGCATCGCTCCTGCCACGGCTGCCTATATGGATCCGCAGGAGCGGATCCTCCTGGAGTGCGTCTGGCAGTGCGTGGCCGACGCCGGATACGTGCCGCCCTCCCACGCTGCTACCGGTCAGCGGGTCCTGACCACACGCACCGGCGTCTACGCCGGTGTGTCATTCAAGGATTACGCCCTGCTCGGCGCGCAGGAGCTGGCACGCGGACGACTGGTGCCGGTGGACTCCCAGCACTATTCCGCGGCCAATCGTGTCTCTTACCACCTGGACCTGCAGGGCCCCAGTATCGCCGTGGACACCGCGTGCTCCTCCTCGCTCACCGCGCTGCACACGGCGTGCGCCGACCTGCGCGCCGGTCGCGCGGATGCCGCAGTGGCCGGGGGCGTCAACCTTCTCCTCCATCCCGCCAAGATGGCGACTCTGTCCATGCTCGGGTTCGTCGCGCAGGACGGCCGCTGCCACAGCTTTGGCGACGGAGGCAGCGGATACGTCCCATCCGACGGAGTCGGTGCGGTCCTCCTCAAGCGTCTGAGCGACGCTCGTGCGGATGGAGACCACGTCTACGCTGTGGTCAGGGGATCCGCGGTGAACCATGGTGGTCGAGTGCACGGCTACACCGTCCCCAGCCCGGCTGCCCAGACGGCGCTGGTGCGTGAGGCCTTGGCCTCAGCACGGGTCGATGCCCGCACAGTGACGCGTCTGGAGGCGCACGGAACGGGTACCGACCTCGGTGACCCTATCGAGGTTGAGGCGCTGACGGCGGCCTACGAGGGCGCGGAGCAGGGCAGCGTGGTGATCTCCTCGGTCAAGGCGAACATGGGTCATGCCGAGGCCGCTGCCGGGATCGCGCAGGTGATCAAGGTAGTGCTTGAGATGAGCAGGGGCGAGTGCTTTCCTCATCGCACCAACTCGGCGACGGTCAATCCCCGCCTTGCGCTGGAGCGCACGCCGTTCCGGCTGCCGACTAAGGGCGAGCCGTGGCAGCGCAAAGTCGTTGACGGCGCCGAGGTCCCGCTACGAGCGGGCATCAGTTCCTTCGGCGCAGGAGGGGCCAACGCGCACCTTGTTCTTGAAGAGGCGCCTGCTCGGGTCCAGCTCGCAGAGGGTCGTGAGCCGGAGCTCGTCGTCGTCTCCGGCACGGACGGGGACTCGCTTGGTCGTCAGGTCCGGGCTCTCCTCACCGCGCTTGATGGCGGCGACGCTGGCCAGCCGTCGCTGGCAGCGGTGGCCACGACAATGCGGCTCGCACGGCCCGCGCTGTCCCACCGGCTCGCGCTGGTTGCCTCCACCGTGGGCGAAGTGCGCTCCGCGCTGCGCTCCTATCTTGACGGCGACGAAGGACCCGTCGTCCTGGGCACGGCCGAGCCAGACGCGGATGCTGAGCCGGCGCGCGTGACAGCGCGCCCCGGTCCTGGGCAGCTTCTTGACGCTGGCCGGGCCTGGACCCGGGGGCGGCTGCTGTGGGGCGAGGGATGGCGAACGGGCTCGGTCGTGCCCCTGCCGGGCTACTCCTTTGCCCGAACGGAGCACTGGCTCTACAACGATGCGCCCGTGCTACCGGCCCAGGAGGGGGCCGGTGAGGGTGAGAGCGAGGCCGCTGCGGCCGCCGAGGACAGCACTGTCGAGCCATCGCTTGCCGTGGTTCTGAGCGGTGCGACGCCCGCCGAACGCGAGGCCGCTGTTGAGGCCGAGGTAAGACGGCTCGTGGCGGCCACTCTCGGGTACAAGGATCCTGGGGCGCTGGAGGCGTCCAGAGGCTTCTTTGACATGGGCATGGACTCCATCAGCTCCACTGATCTGTCGAACGCGATCGAGGAGCGTGTGGGCAGGGCGCTGGACATGCAGATGGTCTTCACCTATCCGACGATCGAGAAGCTGACCGGCTACCTGCTGGAAGAGCTGGAACAGGACTATGGGCAGGACCATGAGGCACTGGCTGCGCCGCCCGCGGCACCGGACTACCCGGTCACCCTGCTGGCACCGACCTGGATCCCTGTTCCGTCCGAGGACGGCGACGAGAAGGCTCCGGATGTCCTGCTTCTGCTGGCTGACACTCCTGACCTGTATGACGCGCTGGTGGCGCTGCCGCCCGGAGCTCGTCCGCGTCGCATCGTCCTTGTTCGCCCGGGCGCGTCTCGGCAGCGCGTCGGCGCGGACAGCTTCTGCGTCCGCACGAGCAGCAGACCTGACCTGGACTGGCTTCTCGAACAGGTCGGCGAGACCATCTCCCACGTCCTGGTGTGGTGGAGCAGAGACGATGAGGCGCTGTCCGAGCAGTTGGATGCCGGCTACTACACGGTGATGGCTCTGTGCCAGGCCCTGCGAGCGTCTACCGAGGAACCCACCAGGGTGCTGGTGGGATACGGCCGTGCCGATGACGGGTTCGCGCCATCGGCCGCGGCTGGTATCGGCGGCTTCGCCCGTGCGGTCCGGATAGAGGTGCCGGGCCTGGATGTGCGTACCCTTGAGGTGGCGGCGCCTTCGCTGCCGTGCGCGAAGGTGGCCGAGAGCGCGCTCCGGGTACTGAGCGCCGATAGCGCGGCGGTTGAGTCCCGTCTTGCCCCGGACCTGGAGAGACGTGGTTTCACCGGATTACCCGGCGTCTCGGCGCCTTTGCCCTTCCGGGAGCGCGGTGTCTACCTGGTGACCGGCGGGCGCGGCGGGCTCGGTTCCCTGTTCGCCCGTGAGCTTGCGAGCCGGTACGGGGCAACTGTGGTGCTCGCGGGACGCCGTCGGCCAGACGAGGAGTCCGACAAGGTGGTTGCCGAGATTCGCGCCGCTGGTGGCAGTGCTGAGTACATCAGCATGGACCTTGGCGACGGCGGTGCGGTCCGTGAGCGCGTTGACGACATCCTCGCTCGTCACGGGAGCCTGAACGGCGTGATCCACGCGGCTGGTCTCGTCCGTGACGGAGCCATGCTGGGCAAGTCCCCTGAGGACGCGGCGGCCGTCCTGGCCCCCAAGGTCGCTGGTACCGCAGCTCTTGAGGAGGCTGTTGCCGGTCTCGACCTGGACGTCTTCGTCGCCTTTAGCTCGGTGGCGGGCGTGCTTGGAAACTACGGCCAGAGCGACTACTGCTTCGCCAACGCGTCGCTGGACCAGTCCATGGTCCGACGCGAAGCCTTGTGCCCTGGGCGCTCCGTGTCGATCAGCTGGTCGTTCTGGGGAGGGGTGGGCGGCATGCCCGCCACTGAGGCGGTCCGTAAGCAGATGCGCAGGCACATGGGTGTCGAGCCGCTGGAGGCAGAGGACGCGTGGAGATGCCTCACCTGGGCCTTGGCCAGCGGCAGGCCTCACGTCATTGTGACCAAGGGCGATCTGGAGAGGCTGTCCACGGTATTTGATACCGAGGTGGTGGCTGCTGGTGAGATGGACGGCTTCGGCGCGGGCCAGGACGCGGTCGCATTCTCAACGTCGCCCCTGCCGGACGATCTGGACAACTTGGACGAGGAAGCGCTGGCCGAGCTGCTCAGGGCAGAGATCGAGATGTCAACTATGGAATTGGGAAACCATGGCAACTAGTACCGTCGGCTTACTGAAGCAGTCAATCTCCACCATCCGCGAGTTGCGGGCGGACCTTGAGGCGGTGCGACGACGCAGCCACCCGGAGCCGATCGCCATCGTCGGCATGGCCTGCCGGTTTCCGGGTGCTGCAAGGAGCCCCGAGGACTACTGGCGCGTTGTGCGGGACGGTGTCACGACCGTCGTACCGGTCCCGGAGCAGCGGTGGGACGCGGACGCCTTCTACAGTCCCGCCCCGGCCAGGCCTGGCCGGTCCTACGTGCGCAGTGCCCACTTCTTGGAGGACGACGTCGCGGGCTTCGACGCCAGGTTCTTCAAGATGGCGCCGGTCGAGTGCCGCTCGGTGGATCCGCAGCAGCGGCTGCTGCTCGAGATCGTGTGGGAGTCCCTTGAGGACGCTGGAATCGACCCTCTGAGTCTGGCTGGCAGCCAGACCGGGGTGTACCTGGGTATCTCGGGCAACTCCGAGTACGGCAACCTGATCGGCTCGGTGTCAGATGTAGATCAGTACGTGTCCACGGGAGTCGTCTCCAGCGTGGCCGCTGGGCGCGTCTGCTACACCCTTGGCCTCAACGGTCCTGCGGTGTCCGTCGACACGGCTTGTTCGTCGTCGCTGGTCGCCGTCAAGCTCGCGATGGACGCGCTGCGCCAGGAGGACTGCGACGTCGCCCTGGCGGCGGGCTGCAGCCTGATGCTGGCACCGTCTGTGATGTCCAGTCTGTGCGCCATGAACGCTCTTGCTCCGGACGGCCGCAGTAAGCCCTTCTCCGCAGACGCTGACGGCTACGGCCGCGGCGAGGGGTGCGGTGTCGTCGTGCTCAAGCGGCTTGGAGCCGCGATAGACGCTGGTGACCGTGTCTGGGCGGTGCTGCGCGGCGCCGCCATCAACAACGACGGCGAGAGCAGCGGACTCACGGTGCCCAGCGCGCATGCCCAGCGTGATGTCCTCGCCCGGGCGCTCAAGGTCGCCGAGGTCAGCCCTGATGAGATCGACATGCTTGAGACCCACGGCACTGGAACCCTGCTCGGGGACCCGATCGAGACCGACGCGATTCGCAGCGTCTACGGGGACCGGCAGGAGCCGCTGCGGCTAGGAGCGGCGAAGGGCAACATCGGCCACCTGGAGTGCGCCTCCGGCATGGCCGGGCTGATCAAGGCTGTGCTCCAGGTGTACCACGGTGAGTTCGTCCCGGTCGCTGGCCTCACCGAGGTGAATCCCCGCGTCGGCGAGGGCCGTGGTATCGCTTTCCCGCGAGAACGCGAGCAGTGGCCGCGTCCGGAGGGGCGACCGCGTCGTGCCGCGGTGAGCGCGTTCGGCTTCAGCGGGACCAACGCCCACGTCGTGCTCGAGGAGGCTCCGACTCCGCCGGCGGCCGCGCCCTCTGCTAGTGATCCGGTGCTGACGTTGTCAGCGAGGACCTCGGAGTCCCTGCTCGAGCAGGTACGGCGGTACGCGGACTTCTTCCGTGCCCACCCCGACGTCGACCTGGACGCGGTGTGCCAGCAGACCAACCTGGGCCGGGCGCTGTTCGAGCACCGGCTGCTGGTTCTTCCGCGCTCGGTCTCCGAGGCCGTCCAGGTGCTTGACGAGATGAGTCGATGGGCGGAGGGCAGGGAGGATCTTTACGCTGACGCCGTTGAGATTCTCGGAACCAGCCACGGCAGGGACCGCTACGCTGCCCGTCGGCGTCTGTTCCTGACCTTGAGCGACGGTCGTGCGCTGCTGGCGCACACCGATGACCAGATCCCACCCAAGTTCGTTCTCGCTCTTGGGTCGGACAAGACTGACGCTGACCAGCAGGAGCTGTGGGCGAGGTGGCCGGGCTACGCCGAGGCCCGCGCGGTCGCGGCTGCCGCCGCACAGGGCGCTGGCGACCTGGCAGATGTCTTCTCCCATGCCTACGCGCTGGGAACGATGCTTCGACAGCTGGGCGTGGAGCCGAGCCTGGTCACTGGCTGTGGAGGCGGGGCGATGGCTGCCGCCGTGCTGGCTGGCCTGGTCGACCTGGACTCTGCGGCCGGGGCCTTGTGCCGGATAGCGCGGGGGGAGAGGCCCGGGGCTCCCCGGCTGCGCAGTCCCCGTGTGCGCTACTGCTCCTGGGAGGCGGGCGCCGTGGAGCGGGACACTCGTGCTGCCTGGGAGATGGCCTGCGCTGATGCGGCCTCTGGGGCGTCCTCGTCGTCCCCGCTGCCCGGCATCGAGAGGATGGGCTACCGCTTCGTGCTCCTGGGAGGGGTCGGACACCTGCAGAGCGCGCGCGACGACGTTGTCCTGCTGCGCACCGGCGACGCTGACGGCAAACCCGAGATCTCGAGGGTTCTGGCTCAGACAACTGCTCTGGGAGGGTCAGTGCGGTGGCCCAGGGGAGGGCCTCTCTTGGAGCGAGGAGTACAGCTTCCCACCTACCCGTTCCAGCATGGGCGCTACTGGCTGGAGGCGGATGAGCCAGGACCGCGCACGCTGCTCGACGCTCACAGGTTCGCCCTCGACGGGGCGCGACTGGACCTTCCCGGGACTGACCCCAACATCCTGCATGTCTTCTCCGCTGAGAGCTTCAGTGAGGCGGCGGACAACTCTGGAATCGTTCATATCGGCTACTACATGGAGCTCCTTTCGCGCGCGGCCAGCCCCGTCCTGGACGAGGGGCACCTCGTTGTCGAGTGGATGGAGCTGCTGCAGGCTCTGGTCGTCCCGCCGGATACTCCGGTCGAGGTGCTGCTGAGCTTCAGCGAGGACTTTCCTGCCGGGACGTTCAAGATCTACACCCGGGAGGCTGGAAGCGCGTCGTGGGCGTCAATCGCGCGTGGCGCGTTGTCGGTGACGCGCGACCCGTGCCCCGATGCGCCGTTCGCTGACGACGAGGAGGCTGTCCCATTCTCGCAGGAGGAGTTCTATGGTCCGCTGGAGAACGACAAGGGCTTCTACTTCGGCCCCTCCGTGCGGGCCGTCGTCTCTGGCCGTCGACATGGCACCTGCGGGATCGTGGAGCTGAGCAGAGCCGATGGCACCCCCCGTCGGGGCCAGTACGCGCTTGGCTTCCACCCTGGTTTCGTCGATGCCTGCGCGCAGGCGTTCAACCGGTTCTCTCACGAGCGGACACCGGCTGGCCAGAAGTACATGGTGCAGAGGGTGGAGCGGGTGCGGCTGTGGGGCTCCACCGCGCCCGACGACGTGGAAGGTCCGCGGTGGGGTCGTGTGACCGTTGACGATATCGACGTCGACTCGGGCACCCTCAGTGGTTCCTTGTCTGTGTCCAGCGATGCTGGTGCTGTACAGCTTGACATGGGTCGTGTTGTCCTCAAGGCCTTTGATGAGGAGAGGATCGCCCTGATGACGGCCGCTCAGTCCTCCCAGCGGGGCGTGGACGAGGCTCTGCTCGCGCGCTTCCAGCGTTCTTCGCAGGAGGGGAAGGTCGCTCTTGTGCTCGAGATGCTCCAGGATCTGGTCAGTGAGGTCCTTGGGATGGAGCGGGCAGAGGTATCACCGGCGCTAGCGATGCAGGACCTCGGGCTGGACTCGATGACGGGTATGGAGCTCTACACCAAGGTGTCTGAGCGCACTGGCACGACGCTCACCCTCACCGACCTTCTGGACGCGGACAACCTGGCCGGGCTCGCGCAGGACATCGCCGCGGCGATGCAGCGGCACCGGCAGGACCGGCGTGGGGATGATGCCGTGGACACCTCCCTGTCGCACTGGCTACGCGGCACTGAGAAACTCTCGAGGCCCGCGAGGGTGAGGCTGCTGTGCTTCCCGAACGGGTACCGAAGCGCGGACATGTTCGACGGGTGGCAAGAGGTCCTGGGGCCCGAGATCCAGGTCCTGGCAGTCCAGCTACCGGGAATGGACGCGTCACGCCTGCGCGAGGCGCCCCCGGTCTACGTCGACAGGTTCTGCGAAACGCTGGAGAGCATTGTCGGAGAGGCCCTCTCAGATCTGCCCGTCGCCACCTTCGGGCACAGTTGGGGATCGCTTTTCTCTTTCCGTCTGGCTCACCGCCTGCGCACCAGTGGGGCGCTTAACGTGGTCCGCGCCTTTGTCTCGGGGTTCACCGCCCCTAATCGTCCCAACGGAGGCACCGAGAAAGTGCTGCGTGAGTTGCAGCGCGAGGGATTCGACCGGATTCCCCAGTTCGATGAGGTCGAGGGAGACGAGCATCGCCTCAATGCGGTAGTGGCTGCCTACGTGAAGGCGTGGAAGTACTCTGAGGCGGAGACACGCGCTACTCTTCCGCAACTGCTTGCGGCCTGCTGCCTGATCGACCGATACAAACACGCGGAAGGTGAGAAGCTGGACGTGCCTATGACGGTGCTCCACGGCGTTGACGACTACGGGGTCTCTCTGGCAGAATCGCGTGCGTGGGAGGACCTGGGAGCGCGAGAGGTCAACCTTCACGTCCTCGCGGGGGATCATCAGTTCATCAACGTAGAGCAGTCAGAGGCGCAAGTACTGGAAATTGTGCGCACCGAGCTTCTTGCCAGCCTGCCTGAGGCGCGCCCCTCGAGCGAAAGCCGGGACGAAGACGAAAGGGTCCAGAGATGAGCCGGCTGTCAGGAATTGAGGCCATCAACTTCTATGGAGGAAGCGCGTACCTGGATGTCGAGGAGCTGGCGCGCCACCGCCAGTTGGATAATAGCCGCTTTGAGAACCTGCTGATGTCGCAGCGCTCTGTCCCGCTTCCCTATGAGGATCCGGTGTCCTATGGCGTCAACGCGGCCGAGCCGATCGTCTCCGCCATGTCCCCGCGAGAGCGCGACAGCATCGAGATGGTTATCACCTGCACCGAGTCCGGCATTGACTTCGGGAAGTCAATGAGTACCTACATCCACGAAATGCTGGGGCTGTCACGCCGGTGCCGGCTGTTCGAGGTCAAGAACGCCTGCTTCTCGGGTACCGCTGGTCTGATGATGGCAGCCTCCTACGCGCTCTCCTCGGGAGCCAAGGCGCTCGTCGTCGCCACCGATCTGGCCCGTTTCACTGCCGCTGACGCCGGTGAGGCCCTGCAGTCGGACTGGTCCTTCGCTGAGCCAAGTGGGGGAGCGGGGGCGATCGCCATGCTCGTGAGTCAGCAGCCGCATGTGCTCCGACTGGATCCGGGGGCCTACGGGCTCTACAGCTACGAGGTGATGGACACCTGCCGACCGGTCCCGGACAGCGAGGCAGGTGACGCGGACCTGTCACTGCTGTCCTACCTGGACTGCTGCGAGAACGCCTACCGCGACTACGCCTCGCGCGTGGCCGGTGTGGACTACCAGAGGACCTTTGACTACTTGAGCTTCCACACGCCTTTCGGGGGAATGGTCAAGGGGGCGCACCGCACGATGATGCGTCGCGTCGCCAAGGTGCGCAAGCAGGAGGAGATTGACCGCGACTTTGATTCCCGTGTGCGTCCCGGTATCGAGTTCTGTCGCAGAGTCGGAAACGTCATGGGGGCGACGGTGTACCTTAATATCCTCAGTACCATCCACCATGCCGAGGTGTCGCGTTCCTGCAGACTGGGAGTATTCTCCTACGGCTCGGGCTGTTCCTCGGAGTTCTACAGCGGCGTCTTCGACCGGGACAGCCAGCAGCTGGTGGCTAAACGCCGCATCGCCGACCACCTGGACAGCCGGTACCGGCTCAGCATCCCCGAGTACGAGATGCTGCTGCGCACGAACGGGGCCGTGGCCTTCGGCACCCGTAACGTGGACCTTGACCTGGATCTTATTCCGGGTGCTCGCGCGCGGGGTGGGCGACGGCTGGTCCTGTCACGTATCCGTGAGTACCACCGCGAGTACGAGTGGGTGTGAGATGAGCGGGGACGTCGTCACACTGAATCACCCATATGACGGGATCGCCCTCATCCAGATGTGCGACCAGGAGGGCGGGAACACATTCACGGCCAGTCTGCTGCGACAGTTGCAGGAGCGTTTCGCGGCCGTGGAGGAGGATGAGTCGGTGCGCGCGGTCGTGCTGACGGGGGTGGGCCCCTACTTCTGCTGCGGAGGAACCCGGGAATCGCTGATTGACCTGCATGCCGGTCGTTCCACTTTTTTGGGTGAGAACTCCGGGGCGGCGGTGTACTCGCTCCCGTTGTCCTGCCCGGTGCCTGTGATCGCGGCGATGCAGGGCCACGCTATCGGCGGGGGACTGTCGCTGGGACTGTTCGCGGACTCTGCCGTCCTGGCGGCCGAGGGCGTCTATGGGGCGACTTTCATGAAGTACGGCTTCACCCCAGGGTTCGGCTCCACGTTGGTCTTTCCAGCCCGGCTGGGGCAGGTGCTGGGCAATGAGATGCTGCTCAGCGCCAAGACCTACCGTGGTGTCGAGCTCGGGCGGCGCGGTGTTCCGTACCCTGTGGTGACACGGAGCGACGTGGTGGATGAGGCGCTGCAACTGGCGCGTGTGTACGCCGAGCGCCCCCGTCACTCGCTGATCATCCTGAAGGATGCCCTCGTCGCCGACCTGCGGGCGCGGCTCGCCTCGCAGATTGAGATCGAGCTCGTTATGCACGAGCGCACCATTCACCGGCCTGAGGTCGCTGAGCGCCTAGCGACCCTGTATGACGGCTGATCCCCAGGAACACTTCTCGAGAGAAAGGAAGAACAATGACCACGGATACCGCCTTCGAGGCTCTCGTCGCCTCTGCCCGGGAGATTCTCGGGCTGCCTGAGGACCAGGTTGTGACTCGGGCCGATAGCCTCCGAGACCTGGGAGCCAACTCTGTTGATCGTGCCGACATCATCACCGATGCCATGGAGGAGCTGGGTGTGTGGACCGCGTTGGTCAGCTTTGCTGACGCCCAGAACCTCGGGGAGCTGGCTGACGTCCTCGAGCAGAAGGCGGGCCAGGAATGAGGCCGGTGGCTGTTGTGACCGGAGGCTCGCGCGGTATCGGTCGCGCCGTGGTCGAGCGCCTGGGGCGGGACGGCCACGATGTCGCGGTGCTGTGCTCCTCGGCAGTGTCGACCACCGATGACGCCTGTGCCGCGGTCCGGGCGGCTGGCGGCCGGGCAGTCGGCTATCAGTGCGATGTGAGTGACTCCGCCCAGGTCCGCACCACGGTCAAGGAGATTATCGACGAGCTGGGCTACCCCCAGGTCCTGGTGAACAACGCTGGTGTCATCCGGGACAACGTAACGGCCATGATCAGCGATGAGGACTTCGACCGGGTCGTGGCTGTCAGCCTCCGTGGAGCCTTCCTCCTGACGCGCGAGTGCTACTTCGGCTTCCTGCGCCAGCGTCACGGTTCCATTATCAACGTGGCGTCTGTGTCGGGGCTGACTGGTACGGTGGGCCAGTCCAACTACGCTGCGGCCAAGTCCGGGATGATCGGCCTGACCAAGTCGGTGGCCAGGGAGCTCGCAGAGCGAGGCGTGCGCTGCAACGCTGTTGCGCCTGGCCTGGTCCGCACGGAGATGGCGCACGACTCGATCTCTGACGACGCTCTGTCTCAGATCCCCATGCGCAGGGCGGCGCTGCCTGAAGAGGTTGCCAGCGTTGTCGCGTTTCTGGCTGGTCCTGACAGTACTTACGTCACTGGGACGGTGATTCGTGTGGATGGTGGGCTGGCGGCCTGAGGCTGTGATGGGCGGACGATCCTATGTTCCTGTGTGGGTGGGCGTTCTGGGTTAGGAGTTGTTTATGTCGTGCGTCTCGTGTCTGCATCCTCATGTGCTTGCGTTGAGTGACCTGCATGTGCATTATGAGGCTAATCAGGAGGTTGTGGCGTCATTGGTGCCGGAGCATCCGGAGGACTGGCTCGTGGTGCCTGGGGATGTTGGTCAACGTGTTGACGAGGTCGTCTCGGTGCTGGAGGCGCTGGCGGCCAGGTTCGCGCGGGTGGTGTGGGTGCCCGGCAACCATGAGCTGTGGGCTCTTCCGAGGGATCGGGGCGGTCTGCGGGGGCAGGCCAAGTATGAGGAGCTGGTCAGGTGCTGTCGGGAGATTGGTGTCGTGACGCCGGAGGATCCGTTTCCTGTCTGGAGGGGTCCGGGGGGGCGTGTGAGTCATGTGGTGCCTACTTTTCTGTTGTATGACTACTCGTTCCACCCGTCGTGGTTGTCCTCCCAGGAGGCCTATGAGCGTGCTGTCGCGGCTGGGCACATGCTGACTGACGAGGTGGTGCTGCATCCTGACCCTTATGCGAGTCGGGCTGAGTGGTGCCGGGAGCGGGTGCGGGTGACTGAGGGTCGTCTGGCGGCGCTGCCGCGTGGTGAGCCGGTTATGGTGGTCAACCACTATCCTCTGAGGGCCGAGCCGACCGCTCGTATGTTCTCGCCCCATCTCCCGTTGTGGTGCGGTACGCGCCTGACTGAGCGATGGCACCTGCGCTACCCGATTGACACTGTGGTCTATGGGCACCTGCACATGCCGAGTTCCAGTGTGGTCGACGGGGTGCGTTATGAGGAGGTCTCGTTGGGCTACCCCCGGGAGTGGAGTGGGCGTTCCCGGAGGCCGGGGCTGCGGCGCGTCAGGTGCGGCTCATGAGTGGTGCGTCCTTGAGGGAGTTGGTGCCGCGGTGTGTCCGGGTTAGCGAGCGTCGTCATGATCATGATCCTGAGCCGTTGTATCCCGAGGAGGCTGCTCACATCTCTCGGGCGGTGGTGAAACGGCGGCGTGAGTTCACCACGGTTCGGCGCTGCGCGCGCGAGGCGCTGGGAGAACTGGGGCTCGGCCGGCCCCCTATGGTCCCGGGCGAGGCGGGCTCACCGACCTGGCCAGATGGGGTGGTGGGAAGCATGACCCACTGCGCCGGCTACCGGGCCGCGGCTGTCGCGCTGGCCAGTGACGTGTGCGCGGTAGGGATCGACGCCGAGCCCAACGAGAGGATGCCCGCGGGGGTGCTGGGGGCTGTCGCCTCGGAGGCTGAGGCCGAGCGGCTCCGGCTGCTCCTGGCTAGCCGTCCTGGCACCGCCTGGGACAGGCTCCTGTTCAGTGCCAAAGAGAGTGTGTACAAGGCGTGGTTCCCCCTGGCGCGCCAGTGGCTCGGCTTCGAGGAGGCCGACGTCGTCATCGACCCCTCGGGAGGCTTCCGCGCGGCCCTGGCCAGGCCCCTCGCCCTGGGCTCGGGGAGGGAGACCTGGGAGCTGGCAGGCAGGTGGAGCTGCGATGCCAATCACCTGATGACCTCGATCGTGCTCCTCGCGGCTGAGGGCACTGAGGCATCTCATAGCTCTGGGACCGCCTAGATTCTGAGGCACGAGGAGGAGGCGCCCTCGGCCGCCCGCTCGGCCACGTCGTCGACCTCACCGGACTCCCCGCGCTCACCGCACCACCCCGCCCCGGTCCCGTTGACGGGCTCGTTTAGGCTGATCGCATGAGCACCCGCATCGCTGTCACCGGCGCGACCGGCCACGTCGGCGGCATGGCCGCCGGCATCCTCCACACCGAGGGCGTCCCCGCCCGCCTCCTTGTGCGGGACCCCTCCCGCGCCCCCTCGTGGGCGGGCGACGTCGCCGTCGCGCCCTATGGCGATCGGGAGGCCTGCCGGGCGGCGCTGGAGGGGATCGACGTCGTCCTCATGGTCTCGGCGCACGAGTCCTGGGACCGGCTCGAGCAGCACCTGTCGTTCATCGAGGCCGCGCGCGAGGCCGGGGTGAAGCACGTCGTCTACACCTCGTTCCTGTCGGCCGCGCCCGACGCCGTCTTCACCTACGCGCGCACCCACTGGGCCACCGAGCAGGCCCTGGCCGCCTCCGGCATGGGCTGGACCTTCCTGCAGGACTCCTTCTACGCCGACGACTTCCCGGAGTTCGCCGTCGACGGCGTCATCGCGGGGCCGGCGGGGCAGGGGCGCGTGGGCGCCGTCGCCAGGGCGGATGTGGGCCGGAGCGCCGGCGCGGTGCTCCTCGACCTCGCGGGCGCCGGAAGCCGCCCGGGATCGTCGCACGAGGGCGCCACCTACCGGCTCACCGGCCCGGCCAGCCTCTCCATGGCCGAGATCGCGCAGATCCTCACCGAGCACGGCAGCCCCACCGTCTACCGCGCGGAGACCATCGAGGAGGCCTACGCCAGCCGCGAGTCCTACGGCGCTCCGAATTGGGAGGTCGACGGCTGGGTGAGCACGTACACCTCCATCGCCTCCGGCGCGCTCGACGTCGTCACCGACGATGTGCGCGCCCTCATCGGCCGGGCCCCGGTGTCCCTGGCCGACCTGCTGGCCGCCCGCGCCCAGCGCGATTGACCGCCGGAACTGGCACGGGGGAGCGCTGCCCAGTCCCGCGGCGATAGCCGAGCGCCCCGCAAGGCATGGGCTCCACACATGACCGCCAGCACCAATCCCTCCGCCCGCGGTCCCCAGGCGACAGCCCCAGTTCGTCCAGCGCGCCCGCCCAAGGAGCCGCGCAGGATGCGGGTCGCGACCGCGTGGCTGATCGTCCTCACAGGCATCCTCTGCGGGTCGGCACCCATCGCGTTGATGATGGCGCTGCAAACCGGAAGAGCCCCTTATGCGTTTGGAGCGCCGGCAGTGTTCTCAAGGCAGGAGTGCGCGGGGCCGCCGAACCTGCCGTGTGGACCACGGCATTCGGGATCGCGTGGTTCGGCGGCATCGCGCTCACCGTCGCCACGCTCGCCACCGAGCCTGTCAAGGTTTCTGTGTAAGCGGTTTACAGGTGGGGGGCGAATCGGTCG
>ERZ772948.27-NODE-27-length-77942-cov-5.246241_pt1 | contig 77942 bp, 68 predicted proteins | sample MGYA00511945_ERZ772948 | MGnify/ENA primary metagenome ERZ772948 (study PRJEB29015, sample SAMEA2737927) | human oral metagenome | biome: human oral; feature: human-associated habitat; material: dental | place: China | collected 2141 ... | reverse complement strand
TCTGAACGGGAGGCACCGCCGGCTCCAGTCGGCCCTGACCATCTGGGACCTGCGCCGGATCGCCAGGCGCCGCACCCCCGCGGCGTGGAGGCGTTCCGCTTTCACGGCCGAATCCACCACCTGCACCCCGACGCTGCCTCCCTCGTCCACCAGGCAGGGATGACCCACAACTCCCCCGCCGAGGCGCTGGGTCAGGGGCAGCTTCCCGAAGTCCCAGTCGGTGCGGCCCGTTGTCGCGATCCGCCCCGCGGAGCGGGTCAGCCGCGACGCCACCTTCGCGCTGAGCCGGGTCTTCAAAGCCACCAGGTCCTCGCCCCGGCCCACCTCTTTGCGCCCCTCGACCACGACGAAGGTCGGTCGCAGGTGGGAATCCACGGCCTCGGGCCGCCAGTCACCGGAGGCCACCCGCTCCCCCGTGAGGGCGGTTAGTGCCCTTCCCAGCGCCTCGGGGAAGGCGGTCTCGTCGCCCGTTCCCCGTTCCCGGAGCCAGGCCACTGCGCGGCGGGCGAAGTCGGGGGCGGGCACGAAGGAGGTGCGGATCCTCTTGGGGAGGCTGCGGATCAGGGCGGTCGCTAGGTCCTCGCGCAGCCCCGGCACCTGCCAGGTGAAGGGTTCGGGTTCCAGGACCCCGAGTTGTTCCAGCCGCACCTCGATCGTCACGCCGTCGTGTCCCGCCCCGGGGTCGTAGACGTAACTGACGGGCAACTCCAGTCCCGAGACCTGCCACCGGTCGGGGAAGTCGGCGACGCTGAGCGCCCCGGGGTCGGTCATGCAGTCCGCGGGTGTCAGCCGCAACGCGGAGTCGTCGCCCAAGGATTTCACGTACTTGTCGAAGGTGGCCCCGGAGACCACCTCGGCGGGCAGCCGGGCGGCGTAGAAGTCGTGGAGGGCCTGGTCGGAGATCAGCAGCTCCGGTCGGCGCATCCGGTCGGTGAGCCTTTCGGCCTCGTCGTAGGCGAACCGGTTCGCCATCACCACCGGGTTGCGGGTCTCCCATTCCCGTTCCACCAGACCGGTGCGGATGAAGATCTCCCGGGCCTGTTCGGGATGGTTGGTCGCGTAGTTCGTGCGGCGCCCGGAGATGATCGGCACCCCGAACAGGGTGACGGTCTCGCTGGCGGTGACCGTGGCGCTTCGGGGTGAGAACGTCGGTTCGGAGAGGGTACGGGTCACCAGGTCCCCGGCGGCACGTTCGATCTGTGCCGCGGTCACCGGGCCGACGGTGCGCGCCCACAGCCGAGAGGTCTCGACCAGCTCGTAGGCCACCACCAGCGGGGGCGTGGACCGCGAGCAAGCCGAACCGGGTGCGATGGCGAACCGGGCACCCCGCGCGCCCTGGTACTCGGTCAGGGGACGGCGCCTGCCCTGCACCTTCGGGGGTGGCGGCAGGGCCAGCCCAATGTTGGACAGCAACCCGGTGAGCAAACAGTCGAGGACGACATCCATCGCCGCGTCTCCCTCGCCGGGCAGATCCAGTTCCCTGCACACCTCACGAAGCTGGGAGACGAGGTCCTCCCATTCCCGGAACCGCACGAAGTGCAGGAACTCGGCCCGGCACAACCTGCGGAACGCGCTTCCGGAGAGTTCCCTGCGGCGTCTCCTGAGGTATTCCCAGACGTTCAGCAGGGCCTCGAAGTCGCCGCCCGCCAGGGAACCCCTGCCCTGTTTTACGGGACGGGTGCCGGTGTGGACGGTGTGGCGTCTGGGCTCTCCGTCTGCGGGAGAGTCGGTTTCACCGGCGGGCGGTTGCGTGAAACGCCGGTGCAGTTCGTCGGCGGCCTGTTGGTGTTCGCTGGGGCGTTCCCGCACGTCTGGCACCGTCAGTCCGGCGACGATCACCTGCACCTGGCGCAACGCACCCCTCCGGGCTCCCTCGATGAGCATCCGACCGAGCCGGGGATCGACGGGCATCCGCGCCAGCAGGCGTCCCGTGCGGGTGAGCCGCACCCGTTCGTGGCGGCGACGCGGTTTGATCGCGCCCAGTTCCTGCAGCACCCGCAGGCCGTCGCTGATCTGGGATGCGACCGGGGCCTCCACGAACGGAAAACTCTCGATCTCACCGAGTCCGGCCTGGGCCATCTGGAGGATGACGGTGGCCAGGTTGGTGCGCAGGATCTCCGGTTCGGTGAACTTGGGACGGGAGTTGAAGTCCTCCTCGCTGTAGAGCCGGATCGCGACCCCCGGGCCGAGCCGGCCGCAGCGGCCCGCCCGCTGGTTGGCGCTGGCCCGCGAGACCGGCTCGATCGGCAGCCGCTGCACCTTGGTGCGCGCCGAGTAACGGGAGATGCGGGCCGTGCCGGCGTCGATCACGAACCGGATGCCCGGCACCGTGATCGAGGTCTCGGCGACGTTGGTGGCCAGCACCACCCGCCTGCCGGAATGGGCCTGGAAAACTTTCTGCTGATCCGCCGCGGCCAGCCTCGCGTACAGGGGAACGGTTTCCCAGCCCGGGAGTTTCAGGGCGCCCACGGCATCCGCGGCGTCGCGGATCTCCCGTTCCCCGGACAGGAAGACCAGCACGTCCCCCGAGGACGTGGTGGCCGCCAGATCCCCGACGGCGGCGGCGACGGCATCCACCTCGTCGTCGTCCTCACCGACGGGCCGGTAACGGATCTCAACGGGATAGGTGCGCCCGGAGACCTCCACGATCGGCGCGTCGTCGAAGTGGGCGGCGAACCGGGCGGTGTCGATGGTGGCGGATGTGACGATCACCCTGAGTTCCGGCCGGCGCTCCAGGAGCTGTTTGAGGTAGCCGAGCAGGAAGTCGATGTTGAGGCTGCGTTCGTGGGCCTCGTCGATGATGATCGTGTCGTAGCGTTCCAGGGCGCGGTCGTGGGCCAGCTCGCTGAGCAGCACGCCGTCGGTCATCACCTTGATGCGGGTGGCGCGGCTCACCCTGCGGGTGAAACGCACCTGATAGCCGACGAACTCCCCCAGCTGCGTGCCGCACTCCTCGGCGATCCGGTGCGCGACGGTGCGGGCTGCGATCCGCCTCGGCTGGGTGTGGGCGATCCGCTCCCTGCCCGCCAGCAGGCAGATCTTCGGGAGCTGGGTGGTCTTGCCCGACCCGGTTTCACCGGCGACCACGACCACCTGGTGGTCACGGATGAGGGACGCGATCCTCGGCGCCTCCGCGGAGATCGGCAGCGCCGGGTCGAAGGCGAGCCGCGGCTGCGGGTTCACTTACCGTGGGTGATGTAAAGCGGGCACAGCGAGTGAGCCATCAGGCCGCGCAACAGGCCCCCCAGCCCGAAACCCGGGATTGCCTCCTCGCCGGCGCCGAGCACCAGCAGGTCGTAGTTCTCGGACCGGGTGACGAACTCGTTGATCGGGGTGGCCGCCACCACGGCCACCTCGTAGGGCACGCCGGGGAAGGTCTTGATCTGTTCCGATGCCATCGCTTCGATGCCGCCCCGGGTGAAACGGATCAGCTCCTCCAGGTCGGCGGGCCCGAGTTTCGGGCCGAACAGCCCGATGGGTGGTTGCAGCGCATGGACGATCTCGAGCCGGGCACCGAGCAGCTGGGCCTGCTCGAAGGCCGCCGCCAGGGTGGAGTGGTTCACCCGGCTGGTGTTGAGCCCGACCCCGATCAGTTTCTTGTTCCCGACGTCCTGCGGGTGGGCGGCGGCGGAGATCACCAGCACCGGGCAGCGTGAGCTGGCGACCACGGAAACGCTCGTGGAGCCGACGAACATTCGCTCCAACCCGGAGACGGAGCGCCGACCCACGACGATCAGGTCCGCCACCTCGCTGAGTCTCCCCAGTACCCCGCCGGGCGAACCGAGGACAACCTCGGTGCGGATGCGTTCCTCCGGCAGACCGATCTCCCGGGCCCTGGCGGCCGCCGCCTCGTTGGCGCTGACCCCCGCGTTCTGCAGCACCTCGGGGTCGTAGACCACGCCCCACGCCCCGGCCAGCATGGCGTCGTCGACGGCGTGCACCAGCAGCAGCTCGCCGCCGATCTCGGCCGCGAAACTGGCACCGTACTTGACGGCACGCAGCCCGTCCTCGCTGCCGTCGACGCCCACCACCACGAGCTTGCGGTCCTCCATGTCTTCCTCCTCAACTCCGGGGAACGGGATTACCGGAAATCACCCGGCCCGTCACCTCTTCGATCCTCACCGCCACGCCGACGGCCGGGTCCTGCGGCAGGAAACTGGCGACATCGCCCGCATCCCGGGCCCCGCTCGTTCCCCGGACCAGCACCGACCAGCCGACGGCGGTGGCGTGGTCGACCTCGTCGACCTGGAACGCAACCCTCGTGGGTTCCGCCAGGCGCGCCAGTGTGGAGGCGGCATTGGTCTGGAACACCACCGAGTCGCCGATGACCCGGTAGTTAACGGGCAGCACACTCAGTCCGTCGTCGTCCTGCCAGACCACGCGCCCGACTCCCCCACCCCTGAGCAGCCGCAGGCACTCGGGGGCGTCCAGCCGCTCGAAGTATGTGACCTCGGTCATGGGAGAACTCTAGTGGCTGAATCCGCTCAGCCGGTGGTGGGGAAGGTGGTGCGTCCGCCCAGTTTGTGGGCCAGGTCGTCGTCGATGCCGTCGGCGACGTGGGAGATGGATTCGAGGGCCTGCCGGAGATGCCGGGGGACGAACGGCTGGGCGGGCACCGAGACCTGCACGAACACCCGGTCGCGGTGCAGGGCGAACCGGCAGTAACGGGACTCCACGTTCAGGTCGTTGAGCACCTCGCAGGCCCGGGAACGCCCGTTCACGTCGTGCACGAGAACTGCGAACAGGACCAGTTCCTCGAAGTCCGGGGTGGAGCGGCAGAAAACCATGGTGGAACCGACCCGGATGGCAACCTCGCCCGCCGCGTTTCGCAGCGCGGGATGCCCGAACATTTTCTCCAGTTCCGCGTCGACGATGGCGTCGAGCTGCGCCTGGCTGGTGGGAAGCACCACGCCGTAGGGCCCGGGGGTGGGTTTGACCGGGTTGCTCTCCCTGGCGGTCAGCAGCTCCGCCAGCTGATCGGGTTCCAGGAAGATCGGGTGCAGCACGCCCACCACTTCGGTCATGGTGGCGGTGGTGAGGTTCGCCAGTTCAGTGGCCTCCTCCTGGTCCCTGCGAGCGGTGAATCCCCGGGGGGAGGAGGTCCAACCCAGTTCCGTTAGCCGCGGCGAGTCGACGCCGACCAAGGTGGCTTCGACCACCCCCGGTTCCACGGCCGAGAAACGCACTGCGGGTGGGGTCTCGCGGGTCTCCTCGCCGTTGACCGCGGAAATGGTCAGGTCGGCGCTGGCGTCCATCACGGACAGCACGTCGGCGAGCCTCTCGGTGAACTCGTCCCATGCCTGCTTGGTGGTCTTGTCCAGATCAAAATCTTCAATGTCAGCCATGCAGCCCACCTCCCGGACTCAACCTAGCAAACCGAAAACGGGGGCCACCCCGGCGGAGCACCCAAGATTCCCCTCCCCCGCTCGGGGTCACCGCCGGGCCACGGCACCGGTCGTCGTCCCTGCACATTTGGAGTCAGGCAGAACCCACCGCTGGTTCCCGAACGCAGGGTAACCTAAGCTGTTGCTTCCCAACCCGAGAGGACTCGATGCATCCACAGGACTGGAACCTGCCCTACGGGCTGACGATCCTGGCTCTCTTCTGCATCGTCATGATCCGCTCCAACGGCACCTACTGGATCGGGCGCGGCATCGTCGCGGGCACGAGCCACACCCGCTGGCGACGGGTGCTGGAAACCCGCCCCTACCGGATGGGAAGCTCCTGGCTGAACCGCTGGGGCCCACCCGCGGTCACCCTGAGTTTCCTCGTCATCGGTCTGCAGACCATGGTCAATCTGGCCGCGGGTGTCGCTCGGATGCCGATGCGCCGTTATCTGCCGGCCGTGATCGTCGGCTGCACCGTCTGGGCGTTCATCTGGGGCACGGGCGGAATAATCAGCCTCGTGCTCCTGTCCATGGCGTGGGAACACAGCCCCGCCATGACAATCACGGGGCTCGCCGTGATGGCCGCGGCGGTGGCCAGCTTCTTCCTGTTCGGACGCGGCCGCGGCGGTCAACCGTCGAAACGCCGCGACGCCCCCTTGTCCGCCGACTGCGCCAACGAGCCGTAGATCCTCAACGCGGTCGAAACCTGCCGTTGCCGGGCTGCGGGACGGTAACCGTTGCCGGCCTCCAGCTCGGCGCGACGGGCCGCCAGTTCCTCGTCGGGCACGTTCAGCGTGATCGACCGGTTGGGAATGGAGACGGTGATCTCGTCGCCGGTGCGCACCAGCGCGATCGGCCCCCCGGATGCCGCCTCCGGTGAGACATGGCCGATCGACAGCCCGGAGGAGCCGCCGGAGAACCGGCCGTCGGTGATCAGCGCGCACTTCGGGCCCAGCCCCAGCCCCTTCAGGTAGGAGGTCGGATAGAGCATCTCCTGCATCCCCGGACCGCCTTTGGGGCCCTCGTAGCGGACGATCACGACGTCACCCTCCTTGACCTTCCCGCCGAGAATGGATTCGACCGCCTCCTCCTGGGATTCGGTGACGAAAGCGGTGCCGGTGAACTCCCACTGGTGCTCGGGCACCCCCGCGGTCTTGACGATGGCACCGTCGGGTGCGAGGTTGCCCCTCAGCACCGCCAGGCCACCGTCGGCGGTGTAGGGATGCTCCACGGAACGGATGCAGCCGTTGGCGGAGTCCAGGTCGAGGGACTCCCACCGGTTGGTGGAACTGAACGGCACGGTGGTGCGCACCCCGCCCGGGGCAGCGTGGAAAAGCTCGACGGCCTCCTCGGTCGCGCTGCCGCCGCGAATGTCCCAGTCCGCCAGCCAGCGCTCCAGTGACGGCGAGTGAATGGCGTGGACGTCCTCGTCAAGTTTCCCGCCGCGGCGCAGCTCCCCGAGGATGGCGGGGATGCCGCCCGCGCGGTGGACATCCTCCATGAAGTAACGCTCCGAGTTGGGCGCGACCTTGGACAGGCAAGGGGTGAGACGGGAGATGGCGTCGATGTCGTCCTGGTCGAAGTCCACCCCGGCCTCCTGGGCGGCGGCCAGCAGGTGCAGAACGGTGTTGGTGGATCCGCCCATCGCGACGTCCAGGCGCATGGCGTTGCTGAACGCCGATTTCGTGGCGATCGACAGGGGCAGGACGGAGGGGTCGTCCTCGTCATACCAGCGGCGGCACAGATCAACGACGAGCCTCCCCGCGTTGATGAACAGGTCCCGGCGAGCCGCGGCGGTGGCGAGGGTGGAGCCGTTGCCGGGCTGGGCCAACCCGATCGCCTCCAGCAGGCAGTTCATGGAATTCGCGGTGAACATCCCGGAGCACGAACCACAGGTCGGGCAGGCGCTGGCCTCGATACGCCACAGTTCCTCGTCACTGACGTTCGGGTCGACAGCCGCGGTCATCGCGTTGATGAGATCGAGGGAGGTGACGGCCTGGCCGTCGCGAATGATGGCCTTGCCCGCCTCCATGGGACCGCCGGAGACGAACACCGTGGGGATGTTGAGCCGGAACGCGGCCAGCAGCATCCCCGGGGTGATCTTGTCGCAGTTGGAGATGCACACCAGGGCATCGGCGCAGTGGGCATTGACCATGTACTCCACCGCGTCGGCGATCAGCTCGCGGCTCGGCAGCGAGTACAGCATCCCGCCGTGTCCCATGGCGATGCCGTCATCGACTGCGATGGTGTTGAATTCGCGCCCCACGGCCCCGGCCTGCCTGATGGACTCCGAGACGAGTTTTCCCATGTCGCGCAGGTGGACGTGGCCGGGAACGAACTGGGTGAAGGAGTTCGCGACCGCGATGATGGGTTTGCCGAAATCGGAGTCGGTGATGCCCGTGGCGCGCCAGAGCGCGCGGGCGCCAGCCATGTTTCGGCCGTGGGTGGACGTGCGGGAACGAAGCGCGGGCATGTCTCTCCTTCATGCGTCGAACCCGCCCAGTTTAGGAGGTTCCGGGGACGGGACCGGAGCGCCATGTGTTTCATGGACAGTGACGAGAACCCGGCTCGGTGGAACACACCGGCGGAATCCGTGGCGCGCCGGTATCAAGGCACGGCGACGGTCCCGGGAGCACGTCACCGGAGGCCCGGAACTCCGGCCGGGCAGGGTTTCGCAACAGGTCCTAGGAGGACATCGCGTTTTGGATGGCCTGGGTCATCGCGTCGGGGCTCAGGACCCCGACGTGCCGTTGCCGCACCACGCCCCCGGCGTCTATGAAGTAGTGCGTAGGCACCCCCATGATTCCGTAGGCCGCAGAGATCTGCTGGTCCTGGTCCACGACCTCCGGAAAGTCGTTTCCGACGCGTTTCGAGTAGTCGCTCACCGTGTTCCGGCTCTCGCCGACGTAGATCACGACGACCCGGACCGCATCCCCCCGGGATGCGACGACACCCTGGATGTCCGGGATCTCCGTGCGGCAGCCCGTGCACCAAGTGGCCATGAACACCAGCCACACCGGTTTGCCGCGCAGTTCCTCCAACGAGACCGGTGTCCCATCGATGTCCGTAGCGGTGAAACCCGGGGCACTGTCCCCCGCTGCGGGAGGTTGCTGCACCCCTGCGACCTCGACCTGGGACACGGCCTCGGTTCCGGCCCGGACCCGGTCCTGCTCCTCCGGCTTAACCACCCACCAGGCAGCCACCGCTATGGCAAAGGCCGTCACCAGCACCACCGCGGTCTGGCCGAAATTCGAGGAACGCAGCTTCGCCCGCCAAGCCGGTTCCTTCCCGGAGGACGACCGGTCCGGTTTCGGGGCAGGTTCGTCGGCCTCCAGGAACTCGGCCACCTCGTCATCATCAGGTGTAGGCATGCAATCCTCCGAAGAACAGGTTACCGAGGTAGGTGAACACCACGGCCACGAAGGCCAGCACCAGCAGCCACGCCGATTTCGTGCCGCGCCAGCTCCTGGTCACCCTGGCGTGCAGATAGGCCCCGTAGATCAGCCAGGTGACCAGGGCCGCCGTTTCCTTCGGATCCCAGCCCCAGTACCGGCCCCACGCGACATTGCCCCAGATGGAGCCGAGAATGAGCATGAGGGTGAGCATCGGGAAGGTGACGATGGTGGCCTTGTAGCCAAGTTCGTCGAGGGACTCCCGACTCGGCCACCCCTTCCACTTCACGTGCGGCGCCAGCAGGTACATCACGGCCGCCGCGAAGCCCACCAGTGCGGCTCCGTACCCGAGCGACGCGGTCACCACGTGCAGCGTCAGCAACGGCGAGTTCTGCAGCGCGGGCATCAAAGGGTTCGGCTTGTACGACATGGTGGAGGCGTAGATGAGCATGGCCAGGATCACCGGCAGGGTGATCACCGACATCGTCCGGATCCGATAACGCCACTCAAAATAGACCTGCGCCAGGAGCATGCCCCAGGAGAAGGCGATGGCGAACTCGTAGTGGTTCGAGAAGGGCGCGTGCCCCGTGGCGATCATCCGGGTGATCAACACACCCGTCATCAGCAGCAGGGCAAGCTGGGTGGATTTGGCAGCCCACCACGCCACCGTGAAACGACGCAACGGCGCACGCCGCAGGCCGCCCGTGACCTTGACCTCCCCTTCGCCCTCACCGACGATCACCCCGTCCGACGAGGCGGCGGTCGAGGTTCTCGCCATTCTCGCCGCGAGGACCGCGCCGAGATAGGCGATGGTGGAGACGACCACGAGCGTCGTCGCTATGAGCAACAGGGCCTGGGAATACTCGATCATCGTTGATCTCCCTTCTTCGTGGCGCTGGTCAGTTGGGTGCTGACGCGTTCGACCATGTCCGTGACGAAACGCGTGAACCCGGAGTCACGCCGGTCCGGGGAAGCCATCTGTACCAGGGTTCCCTCCTCGGTCTCGCTCACCCGCACCCACAGGCGCTGATGGCGGAAGAACATCGTCATGCAGGTGCCAACGACCAGCAAGGCGAACCCGGCCCACACGATTCCCGTCCCGGGATCGCTTCTCAGGATCATCCCCGTGAACTGCTGCTCCCGCTGGAACGTGAACGAGTAGTCCCCGGCGGAGGTCGCGACCCCCATGTCGATCACGGTCGAGGTCAGCGGGGCGGTCTTCTCTCCCCGGCGTAGTTCGACCCTCACCTGGCCGGGCGCAATGCCTCTCCCCACCTGCCCGGAGGCGGGGCTGATCACGTACATCACGGTTTGATCCGGCAGGGTGACGTGCCCATAGTTGAAGACCTTGTCCTGCGTGGTCCACTCCAGTGGCACCCCGCCCTCGAAGACCACAGCCCCGGACGCGTCCGTCACGCGCATCACCGCCGCGACCCCGAAGTAGGCCTGGTGGAACATGTACCCGGCGTGGCTGAGTGGGCTGTTGACCCTGACCTCCTGCTGCGCCACCGTCTTGTCGCCGTCGCGCAGCACCAGGTCGGCGACGTAATCCTTCGGGGTACCGTTTTCGTAATAGGTGTCGCGGAAGCCCGTGGCCTCGGCCACCAGACCAGTACCGTGCCCGACCTCGCGGGGATACCCGATGGTCAGGGCGAACCGTTCATCGCGGAACCCGGTCAGCGACGAGACGACGAAACCCGCCATGATGACGACGAACGCCGTGTGCGCCAACACCGTGCCGAACGGCATCCAGGCGTTGCGGTCCAGGTAGGCACCCCGCCCCGGCTCCTTGTCGTCGCAGATGACCCGCAAACCGTGGCGGCGGGCGTCGGCGACGATGACATCCAGCGCGTCGTCCGGTTCCCGCGAGGTGAAGAACCGGGTGCGGAGCCCGGCGACGTCGAAGAACCTGGGCTTCACACGGACGTGGGGGTGGCGGGCCGCCTTCCAGATGACGGGGATCCGGTGCGTGGTGCAGGCGATGATCGAGACGGCCAGCAGCCCCATCACAACCAGGAAGGGTATGGAGGAGAACATCGAGAAGAAACCGAGGGCGTCGAGGATCGACGTCCACCCTCCGGTGCCGCCGCGCACCTTGTCGAGCCAGGCGGCCTGCCGCTCCGGATTGCCCGCGATGTTCGGCGGCTTCTGCGGCAGCAGCACCCCGATGAGCGACAACAACCCGGTCAGCAGGATCAGGACGAGCCCGAAGGCCTTGTTGTAGAACAGCGCATAGATCGCGTGCAGGAACCGGCCGGGCGAGAGGTCGAGGGCCTCATCCAGTCCGTCGGTGGTTCCCCTTCGACGGGGTGTGTCATCACTCATCGGTCACCTCTAGATTCCAAACACGGGGATCAACCCGGCCAGCGACGCGAACAGGTTGGTGATCATGAGGAAACCGACCACCACCAGGAGACCCCCGGTCACCAGGGACACCGCCACGTGGTGCCTGGCGAACCAGTCGAAACGCCGCGTGACCTCGGCCGATCCGAGGGCGACCGCGACGATGGGCAGGCCGAGACCAAGGCAATACGCGGTCATCAGGAGCATCCCCGACCACACGGTGGAGCTGACTGTGGCCAAGGTGAGGATGCCGCTGAGCACCGGGCCGATGCAGGGCGTCCACCCGGCTCCGAAGACCACCCCCATGAGTCCCGCGCGCCACACGGACGTGGTCCCGCCCGCGACGGGCAGCCGGCCCCTCACCAGCCTGTCGAGCACGGGAAGCCGCAGGAGCCCGGCGACGTGCAGCCCCATGAACACCAGCACCGCTCCCCCGAGGATCCGGGCGTGGACGGCGTGGGGACCCAGGGATCTGCCCAACAACCCCAGCGACGCCCACAAGGCGATGAACACGATGGAGAAGCCGGCGACGAAGGCCAGCGAGTTCCCGAGCGCGACGCGCCGGTCCACCCGCCCGGGTCCGGAGCCGACGAGTTGACCGACGAAGACCGGAACGATGGGTAGGAAACAGGGGGATGCGAAGGACACGATCCCCGCGAGGAGGGCCACCGGAACCGTCAGCTCCATTCTCTCAGCTCCCGGAGCTCGTGGCCGCCGTGGGAGTGGCCAAGGAGTTGAGATGGGTGGTGACCTCCTTGGCCATGTTCGAGCCCGGATCGATCTCGATCACCTTTTTCCAGGCCTCCCGGGCCCGCGCCGGGTCGGCAGGGGTGCGTGCCATGTACAGGAAGCCGAGGCTGTACCAGGGCTCCACGCGTTGCGGGGCCAGTTCGGTGATGCGCAGCCAGTGCTTCTCGGCGGCGTCGTACTGGTTGGTCTTGTACTCCGCCGCTCCGATGCCGAGGAGCGCGTCCAGGTTGTCGGGGTCCTGGTCGAGGACGGACTGCAGCTGTGGAATCACTTCTGGGTACAGGGCGGCGTTGTAGTAGAGGGTGCCCAACTTCAACCGGGCCTCGACATTGGTCGGGTCGGCCTCGATCTGGGCCTTGAGTTCGGCCTCGCGGTCCTTGTCGAGTTTCTGTGCCTGATCCATCGCGGCCAGGGAGGATGCGTTGACGGACGGGTGGTTGCTCGGCATCGCTGTGGTCGGTTCCGGTTGGGGACGCCCGGCCATCTGGACGATGACGACGAGAGCGGCCGCCAGGAGGGTAACTAGCACCAGGTTGAGGCGCGAGACCCCCGCCCGGCGTTCCAGGGCCGAGACCTTGGGGGTGTCCGCCTCGGCGTCGTCCTCGTCCTCCTCACCCTCCGGCAGGAGGTCCGACGGGTCCACGCCGTCATCATCCCCGTCCTCCGGGGTCTCCTGGTGGGCCTCGTCGAACTGGGCGAGCTGTTGCTGCGCCCAGTCCTTGAGCTGGTCCGGGGCGGTGGACAGGAAGGACTCGAGGTCTTCCCTCGTGAAAGTCCTACCTTTGCTCTTCATCGCCCCGGATCAATCCCTTCTGTGTGTGGTCGGTCAGTTCTTTTTGTTGGGCATGTGCTTTTCCGGGATGGCCGGGGGCACACCGTTCTCCACCGAGACCCCGCGCAGGGCGAGCTGTCCGGAACGCGCCCAGTCGGTGGCCTGGTTGAGCATGGACACCGAGTACTGCGGAGCGTGGAAGCCGCGCCCGTTCTCGGAGAACGAGTAGTCGACGACGAACTGCGCCTTGCGCTGGTAGTCGCGGGCGAGTGTCAGCTGCTCCTCAGTGGCCGTGCCGTTGGCCTCGGCCGCCTTGATGTCGTTGATGAGCCCCTCCAGGGCCGTGAAGCTCACGTTGAGCGAACTCTGCCACGTCGTCTGGATCTTCTCGACGCGCTGGCGCATCTCGGCCTCGGTGGAGTGATGGCAGGTCAGGCACGACGCGTTGATGGTCTCGTCGTTGGCCATCGGGCTCATGATCTGGTGGTTGCTCACCTTCGCGGCACCGTTGCGCTGGTAGGCCATGTGGCAGTCGGCGCAGGTGACGCCGTTGGCGGCGTGGATGCCCTGGGACCAGGTCTCGAAGTCGGGATGCTGGGCCTTGAGGATGGGAGCACCGCTCTCCGCGTGCTTGTAGTCGGTCCAGCCGACCTCGTCGTAATAGGCCATGGCGTCGTAGGCCGTCAAGCCCTTGTCCCACGGGAAGGTCAGGGTCTTGCCCTCACCCGCGAAGTAGTACTCGACGTGACACTGCGCGCAGACGTAGGTTCGCATCTCCTGGTTGGTGGCGTCGCGGTTGACGTCGTAATCGGTGATTCCTTCCAGCGCCTTGGCCTTCTTGATCCCTTCCATGAAGGCCGGGCGGGTGATCCTCAGCTCCATGGTCTTCGGGTCGTGGCAGTCGATGCAGGCGATGGTCGACGAGGCGTGCTGGACGGCCTCCTCGTAGGACATGGAGTTCATGGCGTGGAAACCCGCCATCCGATCGCCGTTGCCGAGCTTGTCGTAGACCTCGGGCATCGAGGCGTGACAGTTGAGGCAGGTGCCAGGCTGCTTGAACTTCGGCTGGGTGCGCTGGGTGTGCTTCTGGTCCTCCAGCGCCCACTCGTGGCCGCGCGGCTCGGTGTAATCCACCGAGAACGCGTAGCCGCGCCACATGAGCTGGGCTCGGGGTTCCATCTCGATGCGGGACAGGGTGTGGTATTCGCGCGGATCGTCCGCCGTGGGATCGACCTTGACGAAATCACCGTCGGTGTCCTCCGCGGTCTTCTTGTACTGCTCGTACTGAATGGGGAAGTTCTTCCCCCACACCGCCGGGTCGTAGGTGGAATCATCCAGTTCGACGACCTTGGTGAAGGGGTTCCTGGCTTCCTCCTTGTGTTGGAAGATGTTGGTGAGCAGCCACGTGAGCCCGGCAGCGACCACCGCCACGAAGAGCAGCACCACGATGGGAACCCACCTCTTGCGGGGCCCCGTCCATGTGGTGGGTTTCTTTTTCTCCACCTCGTCAGGCGTGCGCTCGACTGCCTCGGTCGTGGTGGGCTTGTCGTTGTTGTCAGTCGTGGGGCTCATCTCTCCTCACCTCTTGTGACCGACGCCGTCGTGGCAGCGGAGACAGGACATCCGCTCGCCCTTGTGCTCGGAACTGTTCTTGGCTTGATCGACGTAGTCACCGTGGCAATCGATGCAGGCGGCCTCGACGATCTCGCGATTGTGGTCGCGGATCTTGATGTTCTCGGGGTAGTTCTGGAACGTGAACTTCAGCGCGTGCCAGAAACCGTTGTCAGCCTTGTTGATGTACTTGTAAACAATGTCGTTGTGAGGGGCGTGGCAGGAATTGCAGGTTGCCACGTCGTGATGGGACCCCTTCAACCAGCCCTCGTACTGCTCGTTCATGGCGTGGCAGTTCGCGCAACTGGCGGGGTCGTCACCGAGGTACTCGGTGGACCCGGAGTAGAAGACGGTGAAGACCCCGACACCCAGGACCGCGCCGAGCAGAGCAGCCAGGGCCACACCTGTCCAGCCCGTGAAGGCACGAGTGAAGTCTTGCCATCTCGCAAGGATGAAACGCTTCATGAGTGCCTCTTCTTCGAGTGTCCCCGGTGCCGCTTCCACCGCACCACTTGGTGGGACCGAGTGGTTTGGAGACACGCTAACACAAAAACTATGAGAAGCCTAGGAGTTCCGAGGGGAAACAAGCTACATAAACACAGGCAAACCTCATGAAAATAGAATAGAAATTCATATCGTTAATGCCGTCGCCGCGTGGCCGTTGCAACGATGCCTGTCAAGGAGGGATTTGCCGACGCGGCAGGGGTTGATGGCGCGGTATCGAGTGACGCCAGGCCGCTCACCACCCCGCCGCGGCGCGGGTCCACGATTTCCCCGGGCGCGGGACCGGCGGATCCTCTCGGTTACCCTGAGGCCATAGGAGGTCACCATGTCACCGGTTCAGTTGCGAGGCGTCACCCTCGGTGAGGGAAGGGCGAAGGTCATAGTGCCCGTCACCGGCACCACGGTAGAGGAACTCGTCTCCCAGACCACCACGCTCGCGGGGGTGGAGTTCGACATCATCGAGTGGCGCGTGGACTTCCTAGACGTCGCCCCCTCCCCCACTGCCGTCCTCGAAGCTGCTGCCAGGATGCGCGCCGCCGCCCGGGAGCGGCCCGTTCTCTTCACCTTCCGCACCCACCACGAAAGCGGGAACAAACCCATCACGTCCGAGGAGTACCGCGACCTCAACATAGCCGTCATCGACTCCGGCCTGGTGGATGCAATCGACGTCGAGCACCACTTCGAGCGGGCGGTCGGCGACGCCATCATCGCAGCCGCGAGGAACGCCGGGGTGCCGGTGGTCGGCAGCCTCCACGACTTCACGGCCACCCCATCGGCCGAGGACCTGGTCCGACACCTGGTGGAGATGCAGGAGCGGGGCTGTGCCGTCGCGAAGGCCGCGGTCATGCCCCAGAACACCGGTGACGTGCTCCAGCTGATGGAGGCCACCTGGACCATGACCAGTCAGTACCCGTCAACCCCGGTGCTGACCATGTCCATGGGTGGTCTGGGGTTGATCACCCGGCTGTCCCCCCGGGTGACGGGATCGTGCGCCACGTTCGCGATGGTGGGTCGCCCTTCCGCTCCCGGGCAGATCCCGGTGGAAGAGCTCCAGCCGATCCTGGAACTCATCGACGCAAACCTCCCTTGAGAGGCGCGCCGCTCAGGCCCGCAGCCAGTTCAGGATCATCGAACAGTAGTGATCCAGGTCGTGCTCCAGCCGCTCCGGGGCACGCATGTCGAAGTCGAACAACGTCCTGACGGTCTTCTGATTGGTGATCCTGTAATTCCCCAACGCGGTCACTGCGATGTGGAGTTCCACCCCCGAGATCCCCTCGCGGAACGCGCCCTCCGCTCGCCCGCGGGCGAGCACGGCGTCGAGCGTGCCGATGATCGGCCGGGAGAGCGTGCGCTCACTCCCGGCCAGGTGCTCCGAGTCGAGCAGGTTCTCGGTGCGCACCAAGCAGGCGAGCTGCGGGTGCACCTCGTGATACCGGATGGTGGCACGGACATAGGTGTCCACCGCCGTAACCGGATCCAGGGCCCCCAGGTTCAGATCCTGCTCATAGGCCCGGATCCGGGCGTACTCCGCGCGCAGACACGCGGAGAACAACCCAGCCTTGCTGCCAAAGCAGTAGTAGACCATCCGTTTCGTGGTCGCGGTCTCGTTGGCTATCTCGTCGACGCGAGCTCCGTGAAATCCGTTCCGGGCGAAATGATCGGTTGCCACCTCGAGAATGTTCGCCCTGGTCCGGTCCAGGTTCCGGGATGCCTCCCGGGTCGTGAGCTGAGGCTGTCGCCCCGCCATCACCCGGAGGAGGTGGCGGCCAGCAGCGCATCCAGGGCGCCGTATGCCGCCTTGGAATCAGCTTCGACCCCGGTGAACAACCGGAACGCCTCGGCCGCCTGCTCAACCGCCATCCCGGTGCCCGGGAGGATCCGGCAACCGCGCTTCTCCGCCGTCTGGAGGAGTTCGGTCATCACCGGGAGGTAGACGCAGTCGGCGACCCACATCTCGGGTCGCAGGAGTTCGGCTGGGACGCTGGATCCGGCCTCGTGTCCGGTCATCCCGCGTGTGGTGGCGTTGATCACACCGTCAGAGTTTGCCATAGTCACGGCCAGATCAGCTCCCGCCCCCGCGAGTGCGCGGCCCGGGCCGTAAATGGCGGTCATGCGTTCCACCAAGGCCGTTTCCCGTTCGGGGATGATGTCGAAGATGGTGATCGTGTTCACACCCGCGTCGAGCATGCCGTAGGCCACGGCCGAGCCCGCGCCACCGGCCCCCATCAGGACGAGGTTGTCGGCCTTGGCCCCGGGGAGGTTCCGCCTGAACGAGAAGGCGAACCCGCACCAGTCGGTGTTGTGCCCGATGGCCTTGCCATCCCGGAACACGACGGTGTTGACGGCTTGGAGGGAACGGGCGCGTTCAGAGAGGTCATCGAGAAGCGGAATGACAAGCTGCTTGCAGGGGGCGGTGATGTTCAGGCCGCTGAAACCGAACCGTCGCGCCCAGGCGAGGATGTCGGCGAGATCGTCGGGACCGATGTCCTGAACGGCCAGATCGATCGGCCGGTACGTCACGCTCATTCCCATGGCGCGTCCGATCATCTCGTGAATGGGAGGGGTGAATGAGGCCGTGATGTTGTCGCCCACGAGTCCGAGCATGTGGGAGACGGGTTTGATTCCGTCGTACATGGTTCTTCTTCCTTGAAGATCGGGTTTGGGTTTTGGATGATGCGCCGTGACGGCAGGGCCGTCAGGCTGGGATGGTGGCCCTGGCGGCCGCCAGACACCGGGTGGCGTACTCCGTGTCCCCGAGGGTGCGCAATCGCGCCAGGTTGGGCTGCTCGATGGCCAGGACCGCATCGGCCGGAAGCGCGGCCACCAGGGCAGGGATCGGGGCATCGCCCTCACCGACATAGAGTCGACGTTCGCGAACCTCCACCCGGAGCGCCTCCGAGTCGGGCGGGGTCTCGCTTGAGCAGTCGCACAGGTGCAGCATGGGCAACCACTGCGGGGGTAGGGCCGCGATGTCCACCAACGAGGCCCCAGCGCGCATCCAGTGGTAGACGTCGATCAGGATGCCCAGATTCGGCGCCCCGACCTCCCTGACCAGCCGGGACATCTGTTCAGGGGTCTGGATTGCGGAAAGGGCCACGAACTCGGCTACCACTCTGAGGCCGAGCCGGCCGGCCAGTTCGGCGACACGACCCAGGCCGTCCACCTGCTCCCCCAGGTCCTCGGTCCAGACGCTCGCCAGCAGCGTGGTCGCCCCGAGCTCCGCCCCCACTTCGAGGGCAGGCAGGTAGCTGTCGTAGTCGATACCGGCCATCACCCGGGCGAGTTCGATGTCCCAGACCCTGACCCCCGTTTCAGCCAGCGCGACGCGGCACGCCTCCAGGAGGTCCCGGTCGTGCGGCAGGTCGAGGCGAGGTTCGCTCGGCAGGCCCATCGGGATCGGTCTCAGGCCCACGTACTCGTATCCCGCCGCGGCGGCGACGTAAACCTGGGCCGAGGGTTCGAGATCGCCCACCGTGAGATAGGCGAGTGAGTAGTGATGTGACATGTCCTCTCCTTCTCGATCGGATCCTCAGGTACTCACGTGGCCCTTGACGCCATCCGGGCTGTAGATGTCGAGGATGTTCCAGTGACCGCCCGTCGGGGTGGGGATGTTCCGCATGGGAACGTCGATCAGGTAGGGCTCCCCCGAGGCCAGGGCCTCGTCGAGGGCAACCCCGAAATCCTCGGGCGAGGTGACCTTCCTGGCCCGGATCCCGTACGCAGCCGCGATGGCGGAGTAGTCCAACCACATGTCGTCGTCCTCAGACTCGAATACGGTGCCGAACGTCGTGCCGTAGTTGGCCTTCTCGAGGCCGGCGATGGTCCCGTAGGCGTTGTTGTTCATCACAACCCACACCACCGGGATCCGCTCGCGGCGGGCGGTGGCCAGCACCGCCGGGTTCTGGCCGAAACCTCCGTCGCCGACGAGGGCGATGACCCGGCGGCCGGGAGCGGCCAGCTGCACCCCCAGGGCCGCAGGGGAACCAAATCCCATGGTCGCGAAACCGCCGGGGGTTATGAACGTTCCGGGCACCGAGACGTCGTACTGCTGCGCGAGGCCGTTCTTGTTCCAGCCCACGTCGGTGACCACGAAGGAGTCCGCCGGAATGTGGTCGTGGAGGTCCTTCAGGATCCGGGCCGGGTTCATGGGGAACTCCCCGGAGGTCTGGTTCGCCACCAGTGCCTCCTTGCGGGCGGCGCGCTCGGCCAGGATGGTCCCGGTCACGCCCTCCCGCACAACTCCTCGGGGATACAACCTCCGGGCAGCCTCGAGGAGCGTTGTGAGGGCGGATTTCAGGTCCGCCACCGCCCCGATCTCGACCGGGTAGTTGCGCCCGATCTGTTCGGGATCAATGTCGATCTGGATGAGTTTCGTGGGCGGCATCCTGAAGGTGAAGTCCTCGTACCAGGACGACGAGTCAGCCTCCGCGAAGCGGGTTCCGAGCCCCAGGATCCAGTCGGCTCCACGACACATCTGGTTCGTGAACGGCATCCCCCAGAACCCGGACATTCCGAGTACGTGCGGGTTGTCGTCCGAGACCGCTCCCTTGCCCATGAGGCTGTGCGCCACGGGCAGGTCCAGCAGGTCCACCAGGGTCGTCAGTTCCTCCGAGGCGCAGGCCGACAGGACCCCGCCCCCTGCGTAGACCAGCGGGTGTTCGGCGGCGGCCAGGCTGGTGACGATCCGCTCCGCGGTGGCCACGTCGAGCGCGGGCGGGGCGTAGTCGATGTGGTTGGCCAGCGCGCGATCGACCAGGGCGGCCTCGATCGGGAGGCTGAAGAGGTCCATGGGGACGTCGACGAGGACGGGGCCGGGACGTCCCGACTCCGCAATGACGAAGGCCCGGTCCAGGATCTCGGGGAGAAGCTCGGCACGCTCAACCCGGAACGCCCGTTTCACGAATGGCCGGTAGATCTGCCACTGGTCGGCGTCGGCGTGATGGTTCACCTCCTGGTGGGGGTGTTTGCCGAAGTAGTGAGTGGGTACGTCACCTGCGATCACGACCACAGGTATGGAATCCAGGGCGGCGTTGGCCACCCCGGTGGCGGCGTTGGTCAGGCCCGGCCCGAGGTGGGTCAGCACCACCGAGGCGCGGTGGGTCACCCTGGCGTAGCCGTCGGCGGCGTGGGACGCGATCTGTTCGTGGCGGACGTTGACGAACTCGATTCGTTCGCTCCCGGAGAGAGCCTCCAGCATCGCGATGACGGTGTGACCACACAGGCCGAACACCTTAGTGACTCCCCGTCCTTCCAGGTAACGGACGATCTCGTGGGCGGCAAGGACGGTCATGGGCTCTCCTCGGTGGGCTCGTTGGTCCGGGTGACGGTGAGGTCCCGGCGTGGCGGGCCGTCGTAGGTGTAATTCAGGAACTTGGCCTGTGGCCCCTTGATCCGTCCCCCCTGCTGCATCTGCTCCCAGGCGTGGGCCAGGATCCCGACGGAACGGGACAGGATGAACACCCCACGCCCGAGTTCGGGGGCCAGGCCGAGTTCGCAGTGGATGACGGCCGTGGCGCCGTCGACGTTCATGGGGATCCGGCGAACCCTCCCCTTCGAGAGGGTGTCCTCCAGCACGGTGCCGATGGTGGCGAAACGGCCGGACACGTCCCCGGTCGCGGCCGCTTCACGAACCATGCCGAGCAGCCTGGGGGCGCGTGGGTCGAGGGGATGGAAACGGTGCCCGAATCCCGGGAAATACTTCAACCCCGATGCCTTGCGGCGGGCCACCACCTCGGCGGTGGCCGACTCGAGGTCGCCACCGGCTCCGGCGAGCGCATTGATCTCGTAGTAGATCTCCATGCACTGCTCCCCCGGGCCACCGTGGATGTCGTCCAGGACGTTGATGGCCGAGGCCATCGCCCCGTTCAGGCTGGGGCCACAGGTGGCCGCCATGCGCGAGATCGCGATGGAGGGGGCCTGCGGGCCATGGTCGACGCCCGCCACGAGGGCGGCTTCCAGCAGGGTCGCCTGCGGTTCCGTCGGGAGTTCCCCCATGAGCATGAGCCAGATCATCTGGGGAAACGTGACGTTCCCGATGAGTTGTTCGATGGGATAGCCCCGGACAGCGATCTCGCCTGGGTGGATGTCGATGATGGAGGTGGTCCACCACCGCCGGGCCTCGTCAAGCAGCTCTCCTGCGCTGCGTTCCTCGGTCATGACCGGGCCTCAGCTCACCGTGACCGCGGCGTCGGTGGGCTTGGCCTCCCCGTCGGGTTCCATCGCGGGGTCGTAGAAATCGCCGAAGAGTTCCGCATCCGAGGGGCGGTCGACCGGGATCTTCCGCGACACCCAGGTGGTGTTCATGTAGTGCTTGAGGGAAACGTTCTCGCTGATGATGTTGCCGCCCCAGGTGCCGCATCCCATGGAGGAGGTCATCGGCATCCCGTTGTTGAATGCACCCGCGTTGGCCCGGGAGTTGGGCTGGTTGACCATGATCCTGGACACCGGCATCATCCGGCCGAAGTAGTCGATGTGGGCGTCGTCGGTTGAGGCTATGCCGCAGCTGTGGCCCTTGCCCCCGACCTCGTAGAGCTGGAGGGCGAGGTCGACGCCGTCCTCGAAGGTGCCGTCGTAGGCGTGGACCGCGAGCAGTGTGGTGAGCTTCTCCTTGCAGAAGTTGTGTTCCTCACCGATGCCGTCGCCCTCGACGAAGATGAACTTCGCCTCGTCCGGGATGGTGAAGCCCGCGGCCTCGGCGAGCTTCTGCGGGGAGATGGCGACGGTGTCCGCCAGGCGATGCCCCTCGGTATCCCACATCACCGATTCGAGCCTGGCCCGTTCCTCCTCCGATGCGCGGTAACCACCGACCTCCGCGAGGGCGTCGAGCATGTCGCCGTACCTGCCGCGCGGCACCAGCACGTTGCCGTCCGCGGAACAGCCCGAACCGAAGTCGGAGGTCTTCGACAGCATGCAGTTGGTGGCCGTGGCCTTGATGTCGGCGGTCTCGTCGAGGAACTCGGTGGCGTTGCCGGCCCCGACCCCGTAGGCGGGTTTGCCCGAGCTGTAGGCCTGGCGGACCAGGGCCTGGCCGCCCGTGGCGATCACGAGGTCGGAGCGTCGCATGAGTTCCTGGCTCACCAGCAGGCTCGGCCGGGTGATGCACTGGAGGATGTCGGCGGGCGCGCCCTCGGCCTCCAGGGCATCACGCATGAGGCGCACGGTCTCGAAAGTGGTGTCCTTGCTCCGCGGGTGCGGGGAGAATATGACGACGTCGCGGGCCTTGATGGCGTAGATCGCGTTGCCGGCCGGAGTCAGGTCGGGGTTGGTCGTGGGAACGATGCAGCCGATGAGACCCGCCGGTTTCCCGTACTTGACGATTCCTCGCCCCGGGTCCTCCTCGATGACGCCGACGCTGGGCTGGCGCAGGGCGTCGCGGAGAACACCGCGGATCTTCATGCGTTTGTTCATCCGCGACGTGTAGTCCCCCAGGCCCGATTCCTCGATGCCCATCTTCACCAGCCGATGGAAGGTGGTCGTGTTGGCCACGGCCCAGGCCACTGCCTGGCAGAGCCGGTCCACCCGGTCCTGGTCGTAGGTCTCGATCACGCGCTGCGCGACGCGGGCCCGGGCGAACAGGTCGTCAAGTTCCTGAACCTGCTCCGGGGTCATCTCCTTGCGGATCTTCTCTTGAACCACGATGTCGCCTTTCTACGTGGCCGCTGTGGCCCACCGGGGCCTACGTTGGCCACAACTTATGTACTGGTCGGTACACAAAGGATACTCCCAGCCCGATTCCATGTACAGATCCTGCTGCAAGATTTATGTACCAAATGGTGAAAACACCCTTTACTCCGGGATCAAGATGACCTACGGTTGGACCAGGAACGACGATGTTTCCCGACCCTCGCACCAACGTGCCGGGCCGAGATCCCTGGAGTTCGGACATGGCTCAATCGCAGACAACAAGAACCACCGCAGCCGGAGCCGGGCTGATCGGCACACGGCCCCGGGATGTTGCGGTCAAGGAGGAGCGCAGGCGGACCGATCCTCTCGGCACCCCGCGCGGCGGTGTCCTCTGCGCCCGCTTCCCCGGGTGATCCCCGCTCCGGCCTCCCCGTCCCCGTACCGCCCCAGCAAAGGTAGAAACCCATGGCAACTTCCACCGCAGCCCCCGACGAACTCGCTGACGCGCCGAAGCGTCAACCAAAGAAATCCGCGATCGCCGCACTGGTCGGCAGCGCCCTCGAGTATTACGACTTCTTCATCTACGCCAGCGCCTCGGCCCTGGTGTTCAACCGGCTCTTCTTCGACCCGAGCAACCCGGCCGTGGCCACGCTGCTGTCCCTGGCCACCTTCGGGGTCGCCTACGTGGCCCGCCCCGTCGGGGCCTTCGTGCTGGGTCGCTGGGGCGATCTGAAGGGTCGCCGCGTCGTCATGGTCTTCACGTTGTTCCTCATGGGGATCGCGACATTCGCCATCGGTTGTCTTCCCACCTACGACCAGATCGGCGTCACGGCCCCCGTCCTGCTGGTCACGTGCCGCCTGGCGCAAGGTTTCTCGGCCGGCGGCGAACAGTCGAGCGCCAATTCGATGTCGCTGGAGCACGCCCCCGACAACCGCCGTTCGTTCACCACCGGCTGGACGATGTTCGGGACCCAACTCGGCCAGGTCATAGCCGCGGGCGTGTTCATCCCGATGGCCGCCATCGGCGAGGAGTTCTTCATGTCCGTCGGCTGGCGGATCCCGTTCTGGCTGTCCGCCCTCGTCGTGCTCGTCGGCTGGCTGATCCGACGCACCCTGGAGGAGCCGCCGCAGTTCCAGGCCCAGGCAGCCGAGGCCGGGCCAAGGGTCAAGCGCGATCCCATGCGCATCCTGATCACGCGCTACTGGGGCCCGCTCGTCGCGGTGACGATCCTGGCTCTCCACAACTTCGAGACCACCATCTTCTCCGTGTGGGCGCTGAGCTACGGCAAGGCGCAGGGCATCGCCGAGGCCCACATGCTGTCCCAAACGGTGCTCGTGCAGCTGTCCGCCCTGGCGGCCATTCCGTTGTGGACCCTTCTCGCGGACAAGCTCGGACGCAAGAAGATCTACATCGGTGGCTACATCGTGGTCGCCGTACTGCTCTGGTTCTACATGACCCAGCTCCACGACGCCAACGTCATCGGCGTCTACCTGCTCGGTTTCGTGATGCAGGGCATTTTCTACTCGGCCGTCAACGGCGTGTGGCCCGCCTTCTACGGCGAGCAGTTCCCGACGAAGGTTCGGCTGTCCGGCACCTCGCTCGGCACCCAGATCGGCTTCACGATCACCGGCTTCGCCCCCACCATCGCGGCCGCCCTCGTCATCGGGGACGCCACCGACTTCACACCCGTCTACCTGCTCACCATCGCAGTCATGGCCGCCGTCCTGCTCACCGCGGCGTTCGGCACCAGGGAGACCGCCTTCAAGTCGCTCGACCAACTCGACGAGGAGGCCGACGAGGCCGAGATCACCAAGTACGGACATTCCCTCTGAACGAACCCCACCTCCGAACAAAGGAAAGGACATGTCAAGAAAAAAGGAGACTCAGTTCGATCTCATCGTGTTGGGAACCGGTGCCGCCGGGTTGAGCACCGCCCTGACCGCAAGCAACGAGGGTCTCAAGGTGCTCCTGCTGGAGAAAACCGACCGCTTCGGCGGCACCACTTGCCGCTCGGCGGGAACGTGCTGGATTCCCGGCAGCCGGTACGTCGAGGAGGCAGGGATCACCAACGACCTGGCCAAGGCCGAGACCTATCTCGACGCCCTGGTGGGTGACAAGGGACCCAAGGAGATGTGGATGACCTACATCCAGACCGGGCCCCGGATGATCGACTACATGGAGAGGCTGGGGATCAAGTGGATCCCCTTCCCGGGTTTCGTCGACTACTACCCGGAGCTCGAGGGCTCCGGCAGGGGATACCGGGCCCTCGAACCCGAGCCGTTCAACGGCAAGACGCTCGGCAAAATCGATTTCTCCCACCTGCGGGGCCCGCTGCCGGAGTTCGCCCTGTTCGGGGGCTCGCTCATGGTTCGCCGTACCGAGGTCACGAAACTGCTGCACCTGTTCGACGGACAGGACCTGCGCGAACGCGCCCAGGCGGTCGGCACCGCCCTCCGCCTCGGCATCGCATGGGTCTGGGATCTGTTGTGGGGTTGGCCTCGCGGCACCCGCGTGGTCATGGGCAACGCGCTCATCGGACGTCTCTACCGCGAGTACAAGAAACACGGTGGCACGATGTGGCTGAACGCCGTCACGCAGCGCCTCACGATCGAGGACGGCCGGGTCACCGGCGCCGTCGTCGAGTACCAGGGGATTCCTCGCGAGCTCAAGGCCCGGAAGGGCGTGGTCCTGGCGGCCGGTGGTTTCCCGGCTTCCCCCACCCGGCGCAACCAGTACCTGCGCAAGCCGGCCGCCCAGTACACGGCTGCGGCCGGGGGCAGCACGGGAGACACCTTCGCCCTGGCCGAGTCGGCCGGCGGCACCATCGGCCCCGAGGACGAGAACGGGGCGCTGTGGTTCCCGTCGTCGGTGGGCTACCGGCCCGACGGCTCCCAGGCCGTGTTCCCGCACATCTGGGATCGCGCGAAGCCGGGCATGATCGCCGTGAACGCGGCGGGCGAGCGCTTCACGGACGAGGCGCGCTCGTACAACCACTTCGTGCGCGGCATGTACGAGTCCGACGAGGCGGGGGTCCCGACCGTTCCCGCCTGGCTGGTCGCCGACCACGACCACATGAAGCGGTACGGCCTCGGCATGATCTATCCCGGTCTGCCCATCTCGCGCCACTGGTTCGACAGCGGCTACCTGTTCAAGGCCAGGACGCTGGCGGAGCTGGCGGTGAGGATCGGCGTGGATCCCCGGGGACTGGAGGAGACCGTCCGGAAGTTCAACGCCGACTGCGCCCTGGGCAGGGACAGCCTCTTCGGGAAGGGGGAGAGCGAGTACAGCCCCCAGTACGGGGACCCGCAGGCCACACCGAACGTCAACCTCGGACCGTTGAAAACGGCGCCGTTCTACGCCATGGCGGTCTACCCCACCCCCCTGTCGACCGGGCGCGGCATCCTGATCAACCCGGATGGTCAGGTCCTGGACGCCGATTCCCGGCCCATTGAGGGCCTGTACGCCGCCGGTTCGGACGCCCAGCAGGTGTTCGGCATCCAGTACCCGGGCGGCGGCTGCCAAGTGGGTTCCGGCATGGTGTTCGGCTACCGGATCGGGAAGCACGCGGCGGGCCGGGAGGCCTGAGATGGCCGCCAGGAAGCTGGGCGTCTCGGCCCTCACCGTGCTCGACGTCCCACCGCCCGACGCCGTAGTGGCGGCGGCGGAGGCCGGTTTTGACGCCATCGGACTGCGGGTCTTCCCGGCCGGGGACGAACCCGCCTGGCCCCTGATCGGTGACACCCCCATGGTGCGCGAGACCCTGCGGCGTCTTGATGACACGGGCATCGCCCCGTGGGATGTCGAGGTGCTCAGGATCCGTCCGGACAAGGAAATCTCCGAACACCTGTCGATCCTCGACGCGGGGGCTCGGCTCAAGGCCCGGTACGTGCTGGTCAACGTCAACGACCCCGATCCCGGCAGGCGCCTGGAGCGCTTGAACGTTGTCGCCGCCGCGGCGGGGGAACGGGACCTGACACTGGCCGTCGAGTACATGGTTTTCACCGAGATCCGCACCCTCGGCGATGCCCTGGACCTGGTGGGACTCATCGAGGGGCCGGCGGTGGTGCTCCCGGACTCGCTCCACGCCGCCCGCTCGGGCGGCACCGCGGCCGAGCTGTCCCGGGTTCCCGCGGAGCGAATCGCCTACGCACAGCTCTGCGACACCATCGCATCGCCGGAACCTGTCAGCCCCGAGGATGCGCTCGCCGAGGCCAGGACGGGCCGCCGGTTCCCCGGCGACGGGGACCTGGCCCTCGCGGAGTTCACCCGGGCCCTGCCCGCCGGGACCCCGCTGTCGGTGGAGGCCCCCGTGCGGGATGTTCCCTTGGCCAAGCGGTGCATGAGCGCACGGGCGTCTCTCGTCCGTGTGCTCGCCGAGGCCGGCGCGGGGTGATGCACTAGGCTCCTGCCGTGGAAAACCATTCGGTCCGCGATCTCCCCACGATCGGGCGGCTGCCATGAACGCAATCGCCCTGATCGGGTTGTCGGGTTCCGGTAAGTCGACGGTCGGGCCGCTCCTCGCGGAGCGGCTCGGCCTGCCGCACCTCGATGTCGACCTCGTCCTGGAGCAACGGGAAGGGCGAACCATCCGGGAGATCTTCGACACCGACGGGGAACCGTATTTCCGGGCGCTGGAGCGTGAGATCACGATCGAGCTCCTGGCGGCGCCGGGGGTTCTCAGCCTCGGGGGAGGCGCCCCGATGACCCGGGCGATCGCGGACGCCCTCGACGGCCATCCAGTCGTCTGGCTGCGGGTGGAGCCCGAAAGCTCTGCCCAGCGGATCGGACGCGACGAGGGCCGCCCGCTCCTGGCAGGGCAGGACGCCGTGGTCCGGTTGCGGAAGATGCTCTCCGAACGCGCCCCGACGTATGCGCGGCTGGCGAGTCTCGCAGTGGACACCGACCACGCCTCCGTGGACTCGGTGGTCGATGCGGTAGCCGCCCACGTCGCATCGTTCGAGCCAGGACGCTACATAGGTGAGGTGATCCCGGTCACCGCGGACAAACCGTACGAGGTCCGGGTGGGGCGCGGGGTGTCCTTCGAGCTCTCCCAGGCGCTCGGCCCCCGCTCGCGAGTGGCCATCATCCACACCGCTTCCCTGACCCGGGAGGCCAGGAGACTCGGGAGCACCCTCGACTCGGACGTGGTTTTCATCGAGGTCCCCGCCGGACGCGAGGCCAAACGTCCGCAGACGCTGACGATGGCTTGGCGGAGGCTCTCCAGGGCGGGCCTCACCCGGGACGACGCGGTGGTCGGTTTCGGCGAGGGACCGACTATCGAGCTGGCGGGCTTCGTCGCCGCGACCTGGCTCAGGGGCATCGACTTCGTCAGCGTGCCGACGACCCTGCTCGCGATGGTGGACACCGCCATCGGCGGAAAGACGGGGATCGACATCGGATCGGGTGGGGATGTTGCGGGCGCATTCTGGGAGCCGGCGGCGGCGCTCTGTGACATGGATCACCTCACGGACCTGGGGCCGGAGTCGCTCCGAGGCGGCATGGCCGAAATGGCCAAGCACGGCTTCGTGGCCGATCCACGGACCCTTCACCTACTGGAGACCCGGACGCAGCGGATGTTCGACCCGGAGAGCCAAGAACTGGCCGAGGCGGTGGCACGGTCCATCCGGATCAAGACCTCCATCGTGAGCAAGGACCTGCGCGAGTCCCGTTCGGAGGGCACGCGGGTGGGCCGCGAACTGCTCAACTACGGACACACCCTAGGGCGCGCCGTCGAACGCCACTCCGGATGGGGGCACGGGGAGGCGGTCAGTGTCGGGATCATCTACGCGGCCACCCTGTCGCGCCTGCTGGGCCACTCCTCCCGGGCCTTCGCCGAACGGCAACAAACCCTGCTGGAACGGCTCGGGTTGCCCACCCGCTACCGCGGTGATGTCTGGCCGGCACTTCGGCGGGCGATGAACAAGGACAAGAAGACCCACGGCACCGCCCTCCGGTTCGTGCTTCTCGAAGACGTGGCGAAACCCCGGATCGAGGTGGCGCCCCCCGAGGACGTGCTCAGGGCTGCCTACGGGGAGGTTTCCGACTGATTCCAGGTCAGCGGGCCGCGCAGCACGTCCAGGTGGTCGGCGCCGTTCCCGGGGATGGGACCCCGGTCAGTTCCCTCTCCGGCGGATCCGGGGAACGGGCACCCGGATCGCGGGCGGATCGTCGCGGGTGAAGATCCACTCCGGATCGGTCAACATGCGGGCAGCCGACAGACCCGCCACCATGGCCACCACCCCGAGCATCGTCGCGATTCCCTGCGCGACGGCGCGGTTGACGTCCCCGGCGTCGAAGTACAGAAGGGTCCGCAGCGCCGACGAGCCGGGCGCCATGACCAGCAGGGTCGGGACGGTCATGAGGGGCATGATGGTCGGCATGGACAGTGTGTTCGATGCTGCCGCCCGGGATTTCACCGCTCTTGCTCCCCTGCTGTGGGACCGGGTCGGCCTGGCCGTCGTCAAAGCCTCACCTCCTGGCAGCGGGGAACACGTGCTGGATGCCTGCTGCGGCATCGGATCCGCGACACTGCCAATCGCCGAACTCGTCGGCTCCGCGGGACGCGTGGATGCCGTTGACCTGTCCGGGTCTCTGATCAGAGAGCTACGAAACCGCCTCGCGGAGTCGCGACACACCGCCCAAGTCGTCCCGCATGCCGCCGACATCACCACATGGAAGGGTGGCCCCTACGACCAGGTGTTCTGCATCCTCGGTTTACCCTTCCTACCCGATCCTGCTGCCGGGGCGAATCATCTGACGAACCTTCTCCGTCCAGGCGGGAAGCTTGTGATCGCTCACTGGCTCTCCTCCCCGGATTCACTGGACCTCCCCGCCGTGGGAACCATTCTGGCGGGCATTCTGAGGAAGTTGGGAGGCGCCCTACCTCCACCGCACGAAGGCCGTGCCCGCTTCAGTGACGACCTGACCCGTCCCGAGACCATGCACACCCGGATGGGCACGCTGGGCCTGTCTGCCGAGATCACGACGATTGAGCTCAGGGTCCCGCTCGATGCCGTGGTTCTCCGCCTGCTGATCGAAGGGTCGGCCTTCCGGTCGATGCTGGCCGACCTGGACGCAGTTTCCCGTGAACGCGTCCACGTGCTTCTGGCGGAGCAGCTCTCGGGAGAACAACTCAATGCCTCGCTGGTGGTGGGTGCGGGTCGGCGTCAGTGATGCCCACGACTGATCAGGGCGAGGCCGGGGAAACGGGCAAAATCGCTGTCGAAAAACCAGATGCTCGCGCCGTGCTCAATGGCAAGCGCAGCCAGGTGGACGTCAGTTACCAAGTTTCCTCCGCAGGTCCCCATCGGTCAGAAGCTGACCGAGAACCTCCCGGTGCCGCGGGCCGGGACAGGGAGCCACACCTGATCAGCATCGGGTCAGTCAGCAATGTGTTCCCACACACCCCACGGCATGTGCGGGTTCATGGTGACGCGCGGAAACCCGCATGGTTTTTCGCAACAAGGTTCAAGACCTCAGTTTCCGGCGTCGCAGCCCGGGAACCACCTCTCGCAGGTGCGGCGGGTCATCACGGGTGAAGGTCCATTCCGGATCGGTGAGCATCCGGGCCGCCGAGAGGCCTCCAACCATGGCGATCACTCCGAGCAGTGCCGTCATGCCCTGCGTGACGGCCAGGTCCGTGTGATTCTGGTCGAGGTGGAGCAGGCTCCGCAGGGCGAAAGCACCGGGGATGGAAACCAGGAGGGTCGGCACGGTCATGATGATCTTCTCAAGTCCGAATAGCCTTCCCAACAAGGCGCAGCCGAGGCCGATGATGAAACAGCCGGCGAACGTCGCCACGTGTTCCGCGACCCCAAGGTCGATGAGCTCCAGCCTGACGGCATTGCCCGCAACCGCGACCGCACCGGAGGCCATCGCGGCGCGTAGGGGCGAGTTCAGCATCATGGCCCACCCCACGACCGCGATGAAACTGGCCACCACTCGAATGGCCCACACCTGCCACGGCTCCACGCCGAGAGGCGGTGCGGTCTCCGCGGTGACCCCACCGAGATTGGCCACGATCCACACCCCGATGGTGATGGCAAGCAGGATCATGGACGCATAGGCGGCCCGGGGCAACCCCGCTGTGAGGTCCAGCCGGGTCAGTTCCAGGCCCGCGGTCACGAGCGGGAAACCGGGGATCAGAAAGATGGAGGCACAGATGAACCCCGCGGCCATGCGCGGACTTGGTTCCCCGAACAGCCGGTCCAGCATCCCGGTTCCCAGAAAATACAGTGCCGAGGCGGTGAAGGCAGAGACCATCACCACGGCCAAGTGGTTGATCTGCCAGCGCCCGAGCCGCCGGAACAGCAGATACGCCAGCGCAGAGGCGGGCAGCACAGTCCCGATCTCGCGCCAGCCACCGCCGGCGAGCACCGCGACGGAGGCGCAGGCCAGGGCGACCATGATTCCTCTCAACCATGCCGGGTACAGCGGATCCGCGTGGTCGATCCGGTCCAGCTGGCGGTCAAGCTCCGTCGCAGTGATCCGTTCCGGCATCTCATTGCTGAGTTTCTGCAGCATCGCGATCCGGTGAGCATTAACCCCCGGTTTGGGAACCTCGACCACTTTGGTGCGAAACACTCCACGGCGTTCCACCGTCATGGCCAGCGACGTGAACGTGATCGACGAGGCGATGTGTCCCAGCCCGAGGGCCTTGGCGGAACGCCGCATGAGCTGCCGGACCCGGAGCGAACTGGTACCGGCACCGAGCATCATCCCCCCGGCCCGCGCCACCGCGTCGGTTCGCCGGATCAGATGCCTGGGTTCCAGGGAGTCCTCGAACTCCTGATCGCCGTAGCACTCGGGGTCTGGTTGATTCACGGGCGGTGATTCTACGCGCCCGCTCCCCGGTCCGGGCGGATCAACCCAAGGCCCGTTCCAGCCTCGAGGGCTCCTCCGCCTCTCGTCAACGGCTTCTCCCCACCGGAAGGCGTATTCACTCGCCCGCCGCAGAGGTCGTGGAGACCACATCCCGGATCAGGTCCCCGGTCATCCGCCTTCCCGGAACGCCGTCGGCCGGTCAGAAACCCGGATTCGTCATCAGTCGGCGCGCGTCATGGAGTGGAGGCAGGCGAGACTGTGGGCCGCCACCATTTCTCCGTGCTCGTCGCGGACTAGGTCGTCGAGCCAGACGAGGTCCGCACGCTCCGGGAAGTGTTCAGCGACAACACGACTGATGACGTACACGGCGCCAGGCCTGGGTTCGGGCAGGGACGGTTCGACACCGACCCAAGTGGCGCCGACGGCGATGGGCACCTCCCACACCACCTGCAGATCGTCGGGGTTATCCGGATCAGCCACGCGCAGACTTCCCTGTCTCCCGTTGGAGAGCAGGAGCCTGGGTACCACGCCGGAGGCGGGAAATTGTAGCGTCCGGTCGGCGTCGAGGTCAACGACGACGTCATGGACGGTGAGGTTGGCCAGAACCGTGGCTGGTGCCCGTGCAACAACACCATTCCCTGTTCAGGGTTCCCGGGTGTGGGCCAGGGATTTGAGCTCAGACATGAGATGGTCGAATTCAGCTTTCCACGTCGACGACGCCCACGTGATGCTGAGGGCGCGGGCTGCTTCCTCAAGCTTCTCGCATGTCAACCGCAGTACGTCCGGATAGGTCACATCATCTCCACTCACTGCCTTGGAGTCCGTCCGGATGTTTGCGCCTCCAAGATCCTGGAGGACCATCTGCAAAGCGGACTTGACGATGTCGTCAGCGTGCGTCACGACCAACTTGTTCCGCACCCTGTAGAGGATTTCCAGCAGGTCCTGATGAGGGCCTTTGTCCTTCGACCTCTTCTTGTCGCAGTCCTTCGGGTAGGGGCGAGCAAGATTGATTGGATTTCCGCTCCCGCCCTCGAGGTTGTTGTTCCGGTGAAGAAGATTGCTCCCTTTCGTCTTGAAGTTAAGAGCCTCGGCAACGACGACCGCCAAGCGCATCTTGGTCAGTTCGGTGGCCTCTGTCCACAGGCCCGCTACCGTCTGGAGAAGATCGATGAGGACACCGGCTCCGCGGTCTGGGTTCTCCTTGTCGTTTGCGACTTCAAGGAGCTGCTGACGCAGCTTGTCACACCTGTCCGCCATCTCGTCCATGCGCCAGTCGCCAGCCGCGAGAACGCGGACAGCGCTGAGGAGGTTGAGACTCTTCAGGCTACTGATGGCTGCCTCACGCAGGGCGGTCTCGGCGTCGTTGTGCAGCGCGAACCGGTGGAGCTGGGAGACCGACTCTTTCCTTCCCTCCTCGTCGACCTTATCGACGAAGGTCTGGAGGAAGAGCGGGGTGGCGTGCTCCGCGCACCACGCCTGGGCCGCCTGGAGCGCACCCAGCACCGCCGCCTTCTGACCGGTGCCGACGATGACGACAGCCGCAGGATGCTTGGCCTCGAGTGCAAGAGCGACCTGACCGCTGACGCTCCTCATGATCACGGGTGTCGCCACGTACTCGTTTCTGTCGCCCCCTTCGTAATCGCGCTGGTCGACGAAATCGCGCTTGTCGACGGAGGGAGAAACGTGTCTTTTCCAGCCCGCGTGCACTTGGGTTCTGCGGGCCGCATCAGCAGCGTCGAGGGAGGTCTTCTTGGAGCCGGGATAGGAGGAGTGCAGGAGCAGGAACTCGGCCGGGAGAGACTCCGCGCCGTCGAGCATGGCGCCGGGCACCGCTCGACGGATCTTCTTGTCTGGTTCTTTGCCGAGGATCCGCTCAGTGACGCACATGCCGCGCGGCGCACCGGAACCACACGGAGCTATGAACAGAACCGATCCCCGCCCAGGTCTCCACTCAGGACGAGCAACCCAGTCTGGAAGATGAGAGGTAATCTCTTTGAGGGAAAGCGCCTGTTTGACGTCGGAGGCCGATGGTGCAGCGAGGTCATGGACCGCCCCCTTCCCGACATCGTTGAGCCACTGGTGCTCCAGCAGCCACCGGACCGATTTCGGGCATTCATCTTTGAGTTCCTGCTGGCGTTTCTGGGCGGCGCAGATGATCTCCCCCAGCATGGGCAACTTGCCCCGAGCTCTCTTCGCCACCGTCACGAGATCTTCCAGTGTGTGCATCCCAGCCTCGATCTCTTTGTGGTGGCAATCGAGGTAGTGCTTCTGCACCCAGGCGCGTGCAATGAGGCCGGCGCCGTTGTCCGCACGGGCCATGTCGAGGGCAAGAAGGGAGGCGAGGTCCTCATCCTTCAGGGACTCCGGGTTGGTGGCAAGTCGTTTCATGAGGTCGGTGAGGCCATCCAGGCTACCGACGTCAACCGACGCCCGACCGGAACTCCTGGCCAATCGTCCCTGTGCCCAATTCCTCGCCTGCTCAATGCATCCGAGGGAGCGCAGCCAGTAGAAGGGAGCGATGTCATAGGAACTGCGGTCGAGGAGAACGGCCGTGTCCTTCTGGGAGCCGGGTGCGACCGCGGCCCGCCAGTCCAAGCCGAGCTGGTCGGCGGCACCCATCGCGCCGAGCGCGATCATGGAGGCACCAGAGATCGCATTGACGACGACCTTCGGCTCGTCCCCAGTCTGGTTCTGGGAATCCACAAGGCAGCGGAGCCTCTCGGCGAGTTCCTCAACACCTGCCGTCTCCTGAAGATTGGCCTCACACATCTCCACACTGACGTCGAGCCGCAATTCCTTCCGGAGCCCGTCGTGGACACCCGCAAGACCCAAGGCTTTCTTGAGAAGCTCACCAATCTTCCACGTCCGTGTACCGGAATCACCACTCCGGCTCGCAAGGAGAAGGACCGTCACCACCCGCTCACCCTCGGCCGGGAAGAGCGCACGCAGGATGAGGGACAGCGGCGGGGCGCTGAAGCGGGAGCCTTCTTCGGGCGCCTCGAGCAGCACCTTGAGCAGGCCTTCTGAATCCTCGTCGTCGAGAAACTTCTCGACCTGTTGCTCGGCCTCCCCCTGGGCCTCCTGTCGCTCGGATTTCGAGAGCCCGACGATGTCGTTGCGCAGGTCGCCCTGCCCCACTGGATAAACGATGATGGTCATGTATCGCGTCCTCTCTCACAGCAGCATTCCTCAGCGGGCTGACGATTCGTGACGTAGGCGCATCTTCCTCACCACAGGGTGAGGCATCAGCCGTTCGGCTTGTCTTACACGCTCATAGTAGTGACGCAGGATGCATCCCTGTGGCACACTGCACGCGTCCAGATCCCTTCGAGAGGATCCCCATGTACCTCGTAATGCTCGAGACCAACGGGAACCAGCGCTACATCTTCTCCTCTCCGCGCCTACGCGAGAACATCGGCGCGTCCGCACAGCTCGTTTGCCTCAAGGAATGGACTGATAAGGCCTTGAACGAGACCGGAGCGAACACGGCCTGGGAGCAAAACGCAGCCGCCCACCTCACCAGCACCAGGGTCAGTCGTGCCAACGATGATGACGTGAGCGACCTGAACTTCATTACTGAGCACACCGAGTGGGTCAGTCGCGCATCCGGCAAGGTCATTTTCATGGTGAAGACCGAGACCTGCGCCAAGGCGGTCATCGGCCAGGTCACTCGGACCGCGCTGGCCCAGGCCCCGGGCATCGATGTCTCCGGCGTCTACATAAGCATGAATGACCAGAGCGCCGTCGATGAGGACCTGCTCAAAAAGGTCCACGCCGAGGCCGCAGCCTACGCCCTGCGTCGCTCACCCGCACAGGCCCGCTTCTCCCAGATGCCGTTCCTGGCCAGAGCAAAGGATTCATCTCTGCCAGCAGCCCCGCCGCTCAGCTGCATGCTTCCCGGCGGTCTGAAGGACGAGGCCGCGGACGATCTTGCCACTGCGCACTCTCTTCCCTCCCGAATCAAACGGTACCGGGCCTACTGGTCCCGCAAGGGACTCATTGACCTAGTGACCGACACAAACACGGCACTCAAAGAGGAGAAGGACCAGGATCGATTAGCCCCCGACCCCACCAAGCTTCGAGAAAAGCTCGAGCGCGCCTTCTCGATAGGCAAGGAGGACTGGTCCGCAAATACGTCTGCGCCTCACACCTCCGACGACAGTACTCATACCCCATCCGACACCAGCGAGCAATCCGCACAGCAGGAAACCAAGCCTGAAGAAGACCTCGAGCGCGCCGAGAAGGCGCTCAACGCTATCGAGTACCCTTTCCAGGACGGGCGAACCGGCAAAGACAACCGCGATACACATCCCACCGCCGCCCAAAGATCCATCACATCCCCGGGTCCCATCGCCCTCTCCAAAGTTGCCGTCATTCACATTGATGGCAACGGCATCGGTGCGATCATGCGCAACCTCAAGGCGGCAGTCGGTTGCGTGCCTCCGGAGGAGTTTGAGGGCCAGCTGGGCTGCGAACCACGAGATCCCGACGCCCTGCGCCGCTTCGTGCTAACCGTGAGTCTCCATCTCGACGCCGTTGTGGCCGACGCCTTCGCCACCGCCTGGTATGACGTCGCCCAGTGGGCCCGGAAAGACCGGTGTGCCGAACAGATCAACTTCACCGTCGTTCCTGTCGTGCCCGTCATCCTGGGCGGCGACGACGTCACCGTCATCACATCCGGCGACTACGCCCTGCCCTTTGCTACCTCCTTCCTGCTCCACTTCGAGGAGAAGACGGCCGCCGACCCACTCCTCAAGTACCTCCACGCAGTCAGCAAGATCTGCGACAAGGAGGGCATCTCCGATCCCGCCCCCATGACAGCCGCTGCGGGAGTGGCGATCGTGCGCCGCAACTTCCCCTTCCACATCGCCTACGAACTCGCCGAGAAGCTGGTAAGCCGCGCCAAAGGAGTCGGCAAGAACCAGGGCTGCTCCACCTTGGACTTCCACGTCCTGTTCGACACCACCGTCGTCGATCCTGACGATCAGCTCGGTGGTTACAGAAAATTCACCAAGCGCCCGTTCCGACTCATCAAACGGACATCGGATTCGGAGACACAAACGCCCATGGATGTGCCGTTCGGCGACCCCTCGGACGCCTCGGAAACTCCGGCGCCAGCCACATGGAAGGACACATGCCGCCGTGTCGCCAGGTTCAAAGGGTTCCAACACACGGAGGACGAGAAGGACAGGGTCGAACCCTTCCCCCGTACCCGCGCCGCCCGCATTCGCAAGCTCCTGTCTGACGGCAAGCAGGAAGAGGTGGTGAAGCACTGGGAGGCAGTGAAGAAGGAGGTCTCCGTCGACTCCGACATCGCGCGTGGCGGCTCTGAGTCACTGTTCGACCTGCTTGAGCTGGCCGATCTCCTGCCCAACTCTTACTTGCAGCAGGTCACGGGACTGGCACACCCCAAGGACAGCACACCCACCACCCCGACGTCGGAGGAGGTGCACTCGTGAGCAAGACCAACGCCTTCCCGCTCACCGTCGTCTTCCACTCCGACTGGGGCGTGTCCACCGGCACCGGCATCGCCGGCGGGATCGACTCCGTCATCGAGAAAGACCTGACCGGCAAGCCGGTGGTCCGCGGAACCGTATTGACCGGCGTCATCCGCGAGCAGACTGTCATCGCAGCACAAGCACTCGACGACGGGAAGGCCAACGGCCCGTGGACACGATTCGCCGGCGACCTGTTCGGCCCTGAAGCTGATGACGACGGCAAGGACCGTCGCCATCAGCGTCACGTCATCTTCTCTGACGCCACCGTGCCCGAGGGACAGGACGTTCCAATTCATGAGGTCGTCTCTTTGTCCATCGACGACGAGACAGGTACGGCTCGCGACGACTTTCTGCGCTTCTTCGAGCGCGCAGGCGCGTGCCGTCTTGAGGGCACGGTCACCCTCGTGGGCGAAGATGTCGACGGCCAGGAACTGACATGGTCGAATGAGCAGTGTGATGCCGCCCGCCTGCTACTGGCTCTATCCGGGCTGCTGGTGCGCGGCATCGGCTCCAACCGGTCCGACGGTGACGGCATGTGTGACATCCTCATCGGAGTCGACCCCGCACTGCACGCTGATGGCGGGGAGATCCTGAGGCAGGTGCGCCGGTGGTGCAGCCAGGCAATGGACCACCTCTCGCCTGAGACTCCAACCGTCCCTCGCGCCACACGTGCCTTCGCAATCCCCCACGTAGCTTCACGCACCACATCCTCACCAGTCGCTGAACCGGAACCTGCGCCCAGCTCCAGCGCCTTGCAATCACCCACGTGGTGGTCAACGAAGCTGACGATCAACCTGCTCACCCCGGTCGTGTCCTATGACGTGCCCATGTCCAATGAGGTACGTTCGCTGGATTTCCTGCGCGGCACGGTCCTGCTGCCCTGGGTCCACCGGCTCCTGCGACGCGCGCTGCCCGACGACGCTGCTGTCCGTGACGCCGTCGTGCACGGTCGGCTGCTCGTCTCCGACGCGCTGCCGATGGTGGGTGACGTCGTTGGCCTACCGACACCGCTCGCGCTCTCCACCCCGAAGGTGCGCAAGCCGAATCAGTGCTGGCGAGAGGTGACGAACCGGCTGAGAACTGGGGAGCCACAGGACGTGCACTCGCCACTGCGCAGCGGATTCGTTTTTCCCGGCCTTGAAGTGACGCCGCCGGAACCGTCGGACGGACACGATCCACTCGACAAGAACCTGACACTGTCTGGCGGCCTGGGAGCGCCGCCGCTCACCGGTCGCCAGGCCACAGCACACTCGACTACCACCGGGGCCGCAAAGGATGGGGCCCTCTTCCTCGTGCGGGCCCTGCCCGCCGGTTTGACGCTCCAGGCAACGCTGACGTTGTCCGAGGACCTGGTCAGGATCTCGGGCATGAAAGAGGCCCTCACAGCAGGGGCTGCACATGACGCACGCTTGGGATCGCGTCGGCTGAGCGGCACCTACGGCCACGCCCGCTGCACTTTCTCCCCACTCACCGAGACGGCCACTTCGCCTGTTGCTCCGAGAGAGACCACCCTGTGGTTCACCTCCGATGTCCTGGCACGCTCAGCGGTGCTGGGGCCCGGCGGCAGCCAACAGGATCTGGTTGATGCCTTTGGCCGCCTCGGCGCGCGCCTGGAGGTCTGCCGGCAGACGGACGACCGCTTCACCGCCGGCATCCGCCATCGTCGGATCGACTCATGGTCGACGGCGGGAGGCCAGCCCCGCCCTACGCGCACGGCAATCCAGGCCGGTTCAGTGCTGCGCGTCTTAGTCCCCGACGAGGCCGCCGCCCTTGCGCTCACCCGCCTGACCGTCACCGGCCTCGGTGACCTGACGGCCCAGGGTTTCGGGCGCTTCGTCGTCGGGCACCCACTGCTGGATGAGAAGATTTTCAGCCTCGGCGACCTCCGCCGCTCCGACTTCATCGGCAGCACCGACGCCGCAACCTCCCAGGAGGAGCAGTCATGAGCATCATCCGCTACGAGCTGACGATCCATCTGACAACCCACTCCCCCCTGCACTCGGGTGGGATGGATGTGGTGGCTGACCCCACGCGCGAAGGCATCGACCGGGAGGCGGTCGCCACGAGATTCGCCCGCGACGCCCATGAGCGCCCGATCCTCACCGGACGCTCTGTCAAGGGTGCCGTGCGCACCGCTTGCACCCGATACCTGGAGAAGAATCCGGAATCCGACGTCGCCCAGTTCCTGACCAAGGAAACCCAAGCCAGGCTGTGGGGTGACAGAGGCAAGAAGGCGCCGAACGGCACACCCCTGCGGTCCTCCGCCCTGACCTTTCACCCCGTCGAGATTCCCGAGGAGGCCCTGGCGGGTTCTCGGTCGGGTGATTCCTCCGAAGCTGAGCGGCAGGCCGAGACCGACCTGCCCCGCAGGGTCGGAATCGCAATGAACCGCTACTGGGGCGCCGTCGGCGACGGGGCGCTGTTCGTCCACGAGTTCGTGCCTCGGGGTAACGCGCTGACGCTCGTTATCACTGCGGAAGGCATCGACGACGAGGCGCCGACGAAACGCACGAACTCCGAGGGCGGCGCCGACGGCACATCAAAGGAGGAGGAGCTGGCGGGTCCTCCAAGGCCTGCAACTGCGACTGAGGTCAAACAGCTCCTTAAGCTCATCGTCGGGCTGTTCAAGGCCGGGCAGGTCTCCTTCGGTGGTCGACAGAGCGCAGGCTGGGGACGGATCGCGCTCAACGACGGACGACCCACGAACGAACGCTGGCGACTCCGGGAGTTCAGCCCCAACACCCGAGAGGGTCTGAAATCCCTGCTGTCCGACTCCCCCTTGCCGAGCACAGAACTGAAGCCTGTGGACTGCGGTCCTGCCAAGCGCACTCGCATCACAGTCACGTGGAAGAGTCCCACGGGGATCCTGGTGGCAGACCCAGGGCTGTCCAAGCAGGACAAAGCCAACCTCAAAGAAGAGCGCGAGACCGCTCTCACTGAGGGGAGAACCTTGGACAAGAAACCCGTCCCCACCGTGCCGCTGCGCGATGCTGGAGGCGAGGACGGTCCGCTCGTCCTTCCCGGGAGCTCGGTGCGCGGGGCATTGCGCGCCAGGGCCTCTCGGATCGCACGCACGGTTCTCGTGGGAGCCCTTGGGCAGCGGCTCGACAACTGGTCGAAGTCCGGGGTCACGGTCCACGACCAGCTGGCAGACGATCCCACTCTCGTGCGCGACTTGTTCGGCACCACTGAGCAACGTGGCGCCCTGACGGTGCTCGACACCCAGGCAGCGCCGTCAGCCAATCCCCGCACGGTCACTCACAACGCAGGTGACCGCTGGACCGGCGGCGTGGCCGAAGGCGCCCTGTACGGAGAAGAAGTCCACGACGACGCCTGCTGGAACGACATCGTCCTGGAACTGGACCCCAACAGGCTGCCCAACGACCAGAACCGACGTCGTGCCGCTTGGTGTCTGCTGGGCCTCGTCTTCGCAGAGCTCTCCACGGGCACGCTCCCGCTGGGCAGCAGGGGAACTCGTGGGCTGGGACAGGTGGAGGTCACAGGCCTCACGGTCGAGGGACTGGAATTACTCGGGCTCCCCGGTGACGCTTCCTGGACGTTCACGGCAGGCAAAGGCCAAAGCGGGCGCGATGCTGCAGATGCCCTGTTGAAGCACCTGCGAACGGTCAACGAGATGATCGAGCCGAACGGTGACACAGATACTGCCGGCTGGTCCTCCTATCTCATCGAGACCGGGAGGAAGAACAATGCCTGACAAGCTCATGATGCCTTCGCTGCGGGAAGCAATGTGGTCTTCGTCACCCGACCCCAACGCCACCCTCGACGATGTTCTGAAAGCCGCCGCTTCTACCGGTTCCGTCGCCGGAATCGCCTATACGACGGCTGGGGCGCACGCCATTACGTCCGTCTCCGACGGAAAACTACACAGCTCCGGCGGCGATGTTGAACGAGCGGCCATCTACGAACTGCGGCTGTGGGAGGTCGGCATCACTGATGACCGTGAGGTCCTTGCCCACGAGTGGCGGTGGGTCAATGGCTCTGGTACCGCCGAGATCATCGTCCACGAAACCTCGAGTAGTAAGGAAAGCACCCCCAAGTTCAAGCCGTGCTGGTACCGCCACAACGCATACCTCCAACACGGTGCGGCACCGCTCAAGAACCCTCAGACGATGACCAGCATCGAAATCTTCACCGAGCAGGAATACGGGAACACCGTGTTCGTCGATGAGCTCATGACGGGAGAGTGGGGCTGACATGCCGGGCAGGACTGAGGACTTCAGGCATTTCCACTCCGCCGTCAATCGGATCCCTGTGCTGCGGCGGTCCGCGCAGGACCAGGCTCGGCGCAATGCCCTTCCCCCTGACCTCTTCCTCGACGGGCCTGCACCCTCGCATGACCATCTCGATCCTGAGTTCTGGTCCGGCTCCGTTGACCTGGAGATAAAGCTGCACACACCACTGGTCTTCGGTGAGCAGACCACCACGGAGGAAACCTGTCCAAGAGGACGGGCTGAGAAGCGCCATTTCGTTGACCTCCCGCTCAACGCCGATGAAACGGTCCGCGTTCCACCAACCATGGTCAAGGGCATGATCTCTCGCGCGTACGAGACGCTCACCTGCTCGCGCTTTCGTGTCTTCGGTGACGTGGAGAACCAGGGTGGCTTCCGTCGGACCGCCGATGATCGCTCCGTGCCGCTGACCTACCGAGGTGACGCCGCCAGCGCTCTCGGGCTGGTCCCGATCCGCATCACCGGGGAGGATGAGGATGGCCTCATCGGTGCCCTCTATTACGGCGACACCAAGGTCGCTGAGGACTATCGCAAGGGCGACCTCGTCTACCCGACGATGCGTGCAGCGGCGCTCCGAGGAACGTCTCGCGGCCCTGCGGACCCCGTCGTCCCCCGGGACCGGCTTGACCGCCTCGCCCCGCATGGCAAGAAGATCGTCTGTGACATGGCCTTGTGTCTGCACGGAGATGCCCAGAAGGGTGCCCGGTACGCCTACTGGTTGGTCACGCACATCCACGACGAGAACACCGGCCAACCGATCGAGATCTTCCGCATTCCGGACTCCATCACCAAGACCAAGCACCTCGACGGCGTCACAGGCTACGTGTGCAGGACCGCAGCACCGAATCAGTCGCCAAGAAAACTGTTCCCCAGAAAGCACGACGAGCGCGTATTCTTTGACATCTCACCTCACGGCCCCACACCGGTGCGCATCTCGTCTCGGGTGCGCGAAGCGTACCGGGCCGTTGTCGAGAGCTATGTGGCTCAACGCAGCAAGGATCCGAAGAACAAGAAACAGCCGCCCAACCGGGCTACTGATGCCGTGCACCGCGAACAACGAGAGGCCGTGAAAACGACAGGAGTCTCACACATCGCCGTGCCAACAGCGACTGCGGACGTGTGCGCCGCAGCGTCGCTAGCAGTCGGCACGGTCGCTTTCGCGGTCGTCGACAACTCCAATGACGCTCCGGTCGTCGTCGAGATCATTCCGACTATGATCGGGCGCCACGCCTATCAGCGTTCGCCGCTGGAGCTCGCCAAGACGCAGGAAGTCGCCCCGCTCACGAAGGCTGATGACGCGTCCCCTGCCGACCGCCTCTTTGGATACGTCGTCCAGGACAAAGCCGGGAAGGGCGGGAACGTTGCCTTACGCGGTCGGATCAGCATCGGCCCGGTCGACGGAACACAGGCGACCATCGTCTCCAACAAGTCACAACTCCTCACTCCCCTCCTCGCCCCGAAACCTGGTTCAGCCCGCCGCTACCTGACTGACCACGAAGGCAGGACTCCTCGGCGACACGATGGCAACTCCGACGGAGCCCTACCGCGCTCTGATCTCTTCCGAGACGGCCAACTCCTCGGGGCCGCCGCCTACCCCGTCCATCGGAAGATCCTCGACCAGAAAGGGTTTCCGGCCACCGCCACCGAGGACCCCGTCATGAATGGAAGGCCTCAGAAGAACTTCGAGACTCGGATCACAGCACGCGACTGGTTGGCGACCGGCAGCGTGCTGACCACCACTTTGACCTTCACCAACCTCAGTTCTGACGAGCTCGCAGCCCTCCTGTGGGTCTTGACCCCGGAGAACCTGGTGCCGGCATCCGAACAGGACGATCAGCGCTCGAAGATCGGCTACCTCCGCATGGGACTCGGCAAACCCTTCGGGCTGGGCACCCTCGAGGTTCGAGCCGTCGAGGGGAGCCTGCGGGCTCAGCGGAACGGCAGTCTCGCGCAGGACTACGCATCGCTGCGAGGCTGCTTGGGGGCGGGCAGCGTGACCGCAGACCCGAGTGAAGTCGTCTTCGACACCACGATGCCTTCCGTCATCACGGAGCACCCCTGGGTCCAAGCAATGCAGCGTGCGGCCTACGGCTACGCCGACGACACGAAGGTCAGGCACATGAGTCTGAACGAAAACAAGGAGAACAACCAGACAAACGGAACAACGGGCGAGCCCCGTCCCGGCAAGGGCGTCGCCCCACGTGACCTGTTCGGTTCAGACTCAGGCGAACCCATTGTCGTCACCCGGAGGCCGAAGGGTCCGACAAGAAACCCACGAGGCGGGAACCGTCCCCGGCGGAGACAATGATGACTGCCTGGCACCATGCGTACAGCGGTGTCCCCACCACGAGGAAACACCGGAAGAACGGAAAGAATGGCCTCGGCGGGGATTACCCGCCCGTCAGGCATGATCACCTCCTGCCGAATGGCCTCTCGGGCAAACTGCACGTGTCCATCAAGGTCGCGTCCCCGACCGTTCCCGGCCAACGCACCGCGAAAGAGCAGGTCGTCGTCTCCTCACGCAGCGGAGCTGTGGGTGGCGCCATGGACTGGGAGGATGCGACCATTCCCGCAACCACCCTCAAGGGTGTGCTGTCATCCGCCTACGAAGCGGTCACCGCATCCCGTATGCGCGTCTTTCCAGGCAACGACCACGTGCTCACACACCGCCGCACATCTCAGGAAGCGGCGATTCTCTATCCCGTATTCCTCGTCGCGGATCAAAACGCTTCCGGAGGAACTGGTCTTCGGGCACGAATCATGCTCGGGAGGAATCGGAGGCCCAAGAACGGCACGTGGGATCGTCTTCCGTGCCTGTGTGCAGCCGTTCTTCCTGACTCCGAGAAGTCCCGCACAACCCTGTATGACACATCAGGTCAGCTCATATACTCCGGAGCCGCCAAGAAAAGAAAGCGGAAATACCACAACAAGAAAGGTCCGCAACACGTACAGGAGCGCCTGTCACAGCTTCGGGACGCGACGCCGCACGGCTCACACGTCACCTTCACCGCCCAGGAGGAGGACTTCTACAAAACCAAGCGATTGATCGTCTCCTCAGTCAAGGGCGAGCGCTTCTGCGGGACCGTCGGCCACAGCAAGAGTCACGGCCCCAAGGACCCCCCATACACCGGCTACGTCGTCCGCCTCACCCCAGAGGGCTCCGACCCTCTCATTGACACCAAATACAACGAGTTCATCTTCTTCGACACAAAGAAGAACAGGACGTACCGGGATATTTCAGCGCAAGTACTCACGAACCTCATCGAGGTCATCCACAGCTACCTGGAGAACATCCGCACCCTCAAACGCCAGGAAGCGCACCGTCGCAGCGCCGACGCACAGAAGGAGACCAAGACCCGCCGCTCGGACTCCCCACACACCTGGCTCATCCACTCGATCCTCGACAGGGAGAATGGCGGACCGGGTTTCTCGGCCAACCGCGAGGAGATCGAGCGGTACGTGAGAACGCTAGCCTCCAACGAGCCCGGGCTCCCCCTCTTCGCCTCAATCGACAACACGAAGGGCACTGTCACCGAGTTGTCCCTGTCCCAGATGGGAAGACACGTCAGCAGCGAGGCGTGTACACCTGCGGAACTGGCCGAGGCCGGCAGCATCGCCCCTGCTAAGGAATATTCTGAGGCCTCCCCCGCCGACCGCATGTGGGGGTTCATCGCTGACAGGAAAGAAGATGCCCAGAACCAAGGGGCAGCGCATCATGGTCGCATCACGATCCATCCCATCAGACCCGCGAAACAGCCAGAAGGCGCCACGTGGCTCAGGCTCTCCGAGGACGGACACACGGGCTGGAGCCTTCCGCCCTTGGCGAGTCCCAAGCCGTCTACGGGCTTTCCCTATCTGCGCAAGGCGGACGGCGGCCCTCTATCAGAGGAGACAACCCGTGACGAGACGTACAGGCCAGGCCAGCTCCTCATCCGGAAGGTCTATCCCTCCCACCGCCTGCGCATCGGCCAGCAACTCGATTCCGTTCCAGGCGTCAAGACACTCACCGGGGCACTCGGCTCGAGCCAGACCGTCATCGGCTCCTACCTCGCCCCAGGAGCAACTTTCACCACGACGATCAACTTCGAGGGGCTGACGGCGGAGGAACTAGCCGTACTCGTGTGGCTGCTCACTCCGGAAAGACTGGTACCCCGCAATGAAAAACCGACCGACGGCGACAATCCCTCCATCGGCTTCCACCGTCTCGGCTTCGGTAAACCCCTCGGCCTGGGAATGGTAGAAATCCGGGCAACCAACGTCGTCGTACACGACGGCCACAAACTCGCTGGGATGTATCGCGACCTGACGGGCTGCCTTGGCCTTGAGCGACTTCAGGAGATCGAGGCGTCCAGCACTGAACGGTTGACGTCTCTGCTCAATGCATTGCCTGAGGGCTTCGAGTCCTGGCTCGCCGTGCGCGCCTTCGTCCGTTCCTCCTACGGATGGAGTGATGGTAAGCCAGTCCAGTATCCCAACGCGGACCACACCACCGGAGAGGACGAAATCTCACCGATCACGACGTGGTTCAAGAACCGGGAGGAGAACCGCGTCAAGCACAAGCTGGATCAGCAGAAGAACCCCCTAGATTCCAGTTACGACCTGCCCGATCTGACTGACTGAGACCGATACAGATCCTTCCGCACCGCACCGCAAGCCACCAGGCGGCCCCGTTGTTAGGTCGGGTCTGTTTATGGGCTCTTCGCAGAAGTGAGCGGATGAGGGGCCCTGGAGTTGGTGGCTCTGGGGGTGTGTGGAGCCCTCAGGCTGTCAGGATGAGGGTGTTGAAGCCGAATCTGAAACCCGAGGGTCCTTGCGTGAAACGTTACCTCACCCTGCCTCGACACGTTCTGCCGTTTGGACCGGCTCGGGTTGACCGTGACCGGTCAGCAGATCGAACCCGACCACACCGTGCTGCGCTGCCACCCCACGACACCGCCGTCGCGGTGTCCGGCCTGCGCCAAGGCGGGACTCCGGCATGATGCGGTACTGCGCCGGTTAACACATGTGCCGTTCGGGTGGAAGCCAACGGTTTTGGAGGTGGTGGCCCCCCACTACCGGTGCCGGCCGTGTGAGCGGGTCTGGTGAGGCACCCGAACCGGCGACAAGTACGTCACGGTCATCATCGACTTGACCCCGACAAGGAAGTGAGAGGCTCCCGGCCGCAGCACCGGTGTACGCTGCGGAAGAGGTCACCCGAAGCAGGAAAAGCAAAGCATCGTTCGAATGTGACCGACAACCATTCACTTTCCGAGTGACTAACGCCCAGCTTGAGCCGCGTCAAGCCACGCGACACGACATGTCTTCGCCGCCATCCAGCAAGCCCGCGCCTACATGAGCCTTGGTCCCGTCGCTTGAGCCCGCGCCTCATGCGCCCGCGCTCAGGGCCTAGCGCACAACAAGCTGGTGGCTCTCCACGCACGCATCAGCTGCCGTAGCACGACCGTGAGCGACATCATCGATGTGCCCGAGAGCTTCAACTTCGCCTCCCCCCAGTGGCATCTGCTTCACCGTCCGCTCCGCCTGAGCCGAGTGCACCCGGCTTCCCAGCGCCCTCAGCGCCGGAAACCCGAAAAGCTCACGCAACACCCGTGTGCCCGCGTCGGGGACAGCACTTCACGAAACAGACGATCAGCCACAGTCGGGATGCCATCCCCAAGCTCGTCGACATCGCAAGGGACGGGGATTCAGAGCTGAAGGTGCAGCCGGAGCGCCTCATCCAGTTGGGCGACCAGGCGGGCGGGAAGGCGCCCGATCACCGGGCCGATGCGGTCGACTGACACCGCTCGGACCTGTTCGGCCTGGGCCTTGGAATCCAAGCGGATGCCGACCTCATCCGCGGTGAGAAGCACCTGAAACGGAAAGACCCGCGCGGTATTACTGGTGACGGGGACGACCGTGACCACGCCTCGCCCGAGTCGAGCGGCGACGGTGTTGGCGCGGTCGTTGCTGACGATGATCGCCGGACGACGCTTGTCTGCCTCTCCCGCCCGTGCGGGCTCCAGATCGACCAGCCGGATCTCGCCGCGGAGCACTACTTCACCCCGTCGGCGACGGTGGCCGCCCAGGCCTCGGCCTCTCCGGCGTCCTCCCACTCCTGCCAGGCAGCGGTGTAGGCATCCTCCAGGTCGGGATCGCCCAGCAGCTTGATGGCCTGTTGGATCGCCGCCGATCGTGACTTCAAACCCGCAGACTGTGCGTACTTGTCGAGCACGGCGACCTCGCTCGGCGACAGACTCACGCTCAACTTCACCTGACCCATACCACCATAGTAGTACCAGCAGTACGACTACTTTGCCCCCGTGGCGCTCGGGATCGAGAATCTGACAAACCGCCCAGTTGAGGATCAGAGCTTCGTGGGGTACGGGCAGCGCCCGTACCCCACCGCTCGCCGTCGGGTCAGCTGCAGCCGCTGGTGGAACCGCAGCCCTCACAGACGTAGCAGGATCCGCTGGGGCGCATCTTGGTGCCGCAGGTCATGCACAGCGGGGCGTCCACCGCCCGCCCGGTCATCGACTCCATCAGCTCGGCCGTGGTGTGGGCGTCGATCAGGGAGGGCTGCCGGGCGCCGTCGACGTTGAAGTCGTCGTAGGCGTCGTTGCGCAGGCTCTCCGCTTCGGGCATCTCGGCCTCTTCCTCCTCCGAGAGGTAGGAACCGGTCTCGACGTAGCGGGCACGCTCGGCGGCGGTGTAGATACCCAGGTCGGCGCGGTCGTCGAAGGAGAGGTAGTCCAGCGCGAGGCGGCGGAAGATGTAATCCATGAACGACTGCGCGATGCGGATGTCCGGGTCGTCGGTCATGCCCGCGGGCTCGAACTTCAGGTTGGTGAACTTCTGCACGAAGCTCTCGAGCGGCACCCCGTACTGCAGGCCGATGGACACCGCGATGGAGAAGGCGTCCATCACGCCGGCCAGGGTGGAGCCCTGCTTGCCGAGTTTCAGGAACACCTCACCGAGCCGTCCGTCCTCGTACGCGCCGGAGGTGATGTACCCCTCGGCCCCGCTGACGGAGAAGCTGGTGGTGCGGCCCTGCCGCGACTTCGGCAGACGTTCCCTCTTGGGCCGGTAGACGACCTTCTCCACCACCTTCTCGACGACCTTGACGTTCTCCTTGTCCTCGGTCTTCTTGCCGTCGGAGAGCGGCTGGCCGACCTTGCAGTTGTCCCGGTAGACGGCGAGCGCCTTGAGGCCCAGCTTCCAGCCCTGCCGGTAGACGTCCGCGATGTCCTCGACGGTGGCGGACTCCGGCAGGTTCACGGTCTTCGAGATGGCCCCGGACAGGAAGGGCTGCACCGCTGCCATCATCCGGACGTGCCCCATCGGGGCGATGGCCCGCTGCCCCATGGCGGTGTCGAAGACCTCGTAGTGCTCCCTGGCGAGCCCCGGCGCGCCGATCACGTGTCCGTTCTCGGAGATGAAATCGACGATCCTACGGGCCTGCTCATCGTCGTAGCCGAGCTTGGCCAGTGCCCGCGGGATGGTCTGGTTGACGATCTGCATGGAACCGCCGCCGACGAGTTTCTTGAACTTCACCAAGGAGAAGTCGGGTTCGACGCCGGTGGTGTCGCAGTCCATCATGAAACCGATGGTTCCGGTGGGGGCGAGCACGGAGGCCTGGGCGTTGCGGTAGCCGTTCTCCTCGCCGATCGAGACCACCTGCTCCCATTCCCGGGTGGCCACCGCGTGGAGGTCCTTGTCGGCGGGCATGACGAGCGCGGAATCGTTGGCGGCGCGATGCTTGCGCATCACCTTCTTGTGGGCCTCGGCGTTGCGGGCGTATCCGTTGTAGGGCCCGACGATCCCGGCCAGTTCCGCGGAGCGGCGGTAGGAGGCGGCGGTCATGATGGAGGTGATGGCGGCCGCGGTGGAACGCCCCCCGTCGGTGTCGTAGCCCTTGCCCATGGCCATCAGCAGCGCCCCGAGGTTGGCGTACCCGATCCCGAGCTGCCGGAAGTTGCGGGTGGTCTCGCCGATCGCTTCGGTCGGGAAGTCCGCGAAGCAGATGGAGATGTCCATCGCGGTGATGATCAGTTCGACGGCGCGCACGAAGGTTTCCGCGTCGAAGGCCCCGTCCTCCCCCAGGAATTTGAGCAGGTTGAGGCTGGCCAGGTTGCAGGAGCTGTTGTCCAGGCTCATGTACTCGGAGCACGGGTTGGACGCGGTGATGGGCCCGGATTCCGGGGTGGTGTGCCAGGCGTTGATGGTGTCGTGGTACTGGACACCGGGGTCGGCGCACTCCCAAGCCGCCTTGGCGATCTTGTGGAACAGTTCCCGGGCGTCGACCTTCTCGATCACCTCTCCGGTGGTGCGGGCGCGCAGCCCGAACTCGGTGCCCGCCTCGACCGCGGACATGAACTCATCGGTGACCCGCACCGAGTTGTTGGCGTTCTGGTACTGCACGGAGGTGATGTCCTTGCCACCGAGATCCATGTCGAAACCGGCATCGCGCAGCGCCCGGATCTTGTCCTCCTCACGGGCCTTGGTCTCGACGAACTCCTCAATGTCCGGGTGGTCGACGTCCAGGACCACCATCTTCGCGGCGCGCCGGGTGGCGCCACCGGATTTGATGGTTCCGGCCGAAGCATCGGCGCCGCGCATGAAGGACACGGGTCCGGATGCGGTGCCGCCGGAGCTGAGCAGCTCCTTGGAGGAACGGATGCGGGAGAGATTCAGACCGGCCCCGGAACCGCCCTTGAAGATGAATCCCTCCTCCTTGTACCAGTTGAGGATCGACTCCATGGAGTCGTCGACGCTGAGGATGAAGCAGGCGGATACCTGCTGCGGCGAGTGGGTGCCGACGTTGAACCACACCGGCGAGTTGAAGGAGAAGTACTGGTGCAGCAGCAGCCAGGTCAGCTCCTCCCCGAAGATCTCGGCGTCCCGGTCGGTGGCGAAGTATCCGTTGTCCCGCCCGGCCCTGACGTACTGCCTGACGACGCGGTCGATGAGGGTCTTGAGGCTGGCTTCACGCCGCGGAGTGCCGAGGGCCCCCCGGAAGTACTTGTTCGTCACGATGGTGGAGGCGTTCACACTCCAGAAATCGGGGAACTCCACGCCGCGCTGCTCGAAGACCACCTCACCGGTCTTCCAGTTGGTCTGGACCACGTCGCGCGACTGCCAGGTGACCTCGTCGTAGGGATGCACACCCTCGGTGGAGAACACCCTCTCGATGGTGAGACCCACCCCGAGAGCGGGCTGTTCACCGGGGCGTCCCCGGTTGTTGGCGGATTTGGTCACAGTGGTGGTCATTTCTTCCTCACTACGAGAATGGCGGAGATTGATCGGCTCAGCCGATCAGGGGTTCCTGTGAGTCGGTTTCGCGGCGGCGTCTGCGCCGCGGACCCCTGACGGGTTCGGGTAGCAGCGCGTCACCGGTCGGCTGGCGGCGTTTCATGGAGTCGACCTCGTCGATGAAATCGTCAACGGAATCGAAATTCTTGTAGACCGAGGCGAACCTCAGGTAGGCCACGGGGTCGAGCTCCGCCAGGGGGCCGAGGATCGCGATGCCGATGTCCTCGCTGGTCAGTTCGGCCTGCCCGATGGAACGCAGATCCTCCTCGACACGCTGACCGAGGGCGGCGAGCTGGGCCGCAGTGACCGGGCGGTTCTGGCAGGCCTTGGCAACCCCCCGGATCACTTTCTCCCGGCTGAACGCCTCCACCACCCCGGAGCGTTTCAGGACGTAGAGCTGGATCTGCTCCACGGTGGTGAACTTCCGCTGGCAGGAGCAGCACACCCGGCGGCGGCGGATGGCCAGGCCGTCGTCCGTCGCACGCGAGTCAGACACCTTGGTGTCTGCGTGACGGCAGAACGGACAGAACACGGCAGAGTCCTTTCAAGTGGCCCCGTCCCCTGGGGCGCGGCTTGCGACGCTGCTCCCCCTAAGCCCCCTTCAACACCCAATAAATACAACGTGTTGAGTAAAAGCGGGGTCGCAACTACTAGATGTAGGAACCATATGCCGATGACCCTGCGCCGTCAAACACCGACGGCGTGTCGCTGGGAAGTCCCGGAAAACTTCTCAGCGACCCGTGACGTGCGCCCAGGCGGGATCCCCCGCGGTGGGCGTCGGGGTCGGGTCGGGCTGGTTGAGGGATGCGATTCCCGGCGCCGCGACGACGAAGGAGAGCACCACCAAAGCAGCGAAGGCCACCGACTTGAGGCGCTGCGCGAAACGAGATCCGGGGCGAACAACCGCACAGGAGGAACCGCCAAGGGAACCGCGTGTCGCGGGGCTGCGGGACGAACGGACACGGGGCGCGGGCTGGGCGGGACGGCCGGCGGGGCCTCCCGCGCGGCGCCCCCTGCGGGAGCGGGCGAGTGTGGTCATCTCAGCGGCTTCGATGCTCATGCTTCCTCCTTTTGCCACCACGGCCGCCATCCGCGGCACGTCGAACCTGTGTTCGAAACGCTACAGGAACCCGCACGCAGTTTCAAACACCTTTTCGATTCCCCTTGCGTCACGGAAGGAGTCAACACGCCGGCACCGACATTTTCGCTCCGCACCGCCACCCTCGAACAGATGTTCGTATTCTGGGGTAGGATGGCGTCATGGCAGACGAGACCCACGAGGAAACCGCGGAGGCCACGATCATCCGGCTTCCCTCCCGCAAGACTTCGCGCGCAGGACGTCCCAGCAAGGCACAGGCGGCCGCCGACGTGGCGCGCATAGCCGAGCTCTCCTCCCCCTCGGGTGGGACCGGCAACCTCACTCCTCGCCAGCAGCTGCTGCTGAAACTGATCCGGGACGCCGTGGAGGCCAACGGCTACCCCCCGAGCATGCGCGAACTGGCCGAACGCGCCGGTCTCGCCTCGACCTCCTCGGTGGCCTACCAGCTGAAGGTGCTCGAGAAAGCAGGTTTCATCCGCCGCAACCCGAACCGGCCGCGGGCCATGGTGGTGACCCTGCCGGATACCGTTGCCCCCGAGGCACCCGCACCGGAGCTTCCCGACCCCGAACAGACCCACACCTCACGTCCCGAGGCCGTCGAGACGCCCCTACTGGGCAGGATCGCGGCGGGCGGCCCCATTCTCGCCCAGGAGCAGGTGGAGGACGTCTTCTCCCTGCCCAGGCAGCTGGTCGGTAAGGGCACGTTCTTCATGCTGGAGGTGCGCGGGGACTCCATGATCGACGCCGCCATCTGCGACGGCGACTGGGTGGTGGTGCGGCAGCAGCCCGATGCCGACAACGGCGACATCGTCGCCGCGTTGCTCGACGACGAGGCCACTGTGAAGACCCTGAGCCGCAGGGGCGGCAAGGCCTGGCTGATGCCCCACAACGCCGCCTACTCCCCCATCGACGGCACCGGCGCCTGCATCATGGGCAAGGTGGTGGCGGTGATGCGGCGGGTGTGAGACCGGTTCAGGAGGAAACCTCCATGGCTGGGCGCGGAGATGCCATCCGCCCGGCGGATCCTGGCCCTTCTTGGTTCCTTGGGAACAGGTGCGGCGCGCCAACCGCACCTGGTGTCATCGCTTCGCGGTGATGCGGGAGTGCACCTGGTCCAGGTCGTCGCTGATCGGTCCGCGCATGTTGGAGATGCCCGGGTTGTCCGCGTAGCGGGGCAGGACGTGGACGTGGAGGTGGAAGACTTCCTGCCCGGAGTCGGCGCCGGCGTTGCTGAGGATGTTGCAGGCGCTGGCGCCCAGTTTCTTCTTCAACAGATTGCCGACCGCCCCGATGGCGGGGGTGATCTCTGCCAGTGCTGTTGGGTCCTCCAGAGCGTCGGCCACGTGGCGGCGCGGAACCACCAGGGTGTGTCCCTGCTGCCACGGGTTGATGTCCAGGAAGGCGACGGCGGTTTCGTCCTCGTAGACGAACTTCGAGGGGATCTCGCCCTCGATGATCCGGCAGAACAGGCAATCGCTCATGGTCTTCAGACTCCTCGTACCTCGAAGCCGGCCCGGGCCAGCTCCTGCTTGACCCCAACAATAGTGAGCCTCCCGTAGTGGAAGACACTTGCCGCCAGCACCGCGTCCGCACCGGCGCGGGCGGCCTCGACGAAGTGGGCCGTGGTTCCCGCCCCACCGGAAGCGATCAGCGGCACGTCCACGACCGCGCGGACCGCGCGGATCATCCCGATGTCGAAACCGTCGGTGGTGCCGTCGGCGTCCATGGAGTTGAGCAGCACCTCCCCGACACCCCGATCCACTGCTTCCTTCGCCCATTCGATGGCATCCCGGCCCGCCGGTCTGCGCCCGCCGTGGGTGGTGACCTCGAACCCGGAGGGCGCCCAGTCCGCGCGCCGGGCGTCCAGGGACAGCACCAGCACCTGGTTGCCGAAACGCGCCGCGATTTTGTCGATCACCCCCGGATCGGCGAGCGCCCCTGTGTTGATGCCCGCCTTGTCGGCCCCGCAGCGCAGCAGCGCATCCACGTCGGTCACCGACCGCACCCCGCCTCCCACGGTGAGGGGGATGAACACGGTCTCCGCGCACCGGGTCACCATCTCCCGGGTGGTTTCCCGGCCCTGCGCGGACGCGGAGATGTCCAGGAAGGTCAGCTCATCCGCCCCCTCCGCCCCGTAACGGGCGGCCAGCTCCACCGGATCCCCGGCGTCCTTGAGATCGCGGAAATTGACCCCCTTGACCACCCGTCCGTCGTGAACGTCCAGGCAGGGGATCACGCGCAACGCGACTCCCATCAGTCCTCCTCGATATCGGTCTCGACGACCCCGCGGCGCATCGCGGCGATCGCCTCCCGGCAGGTGCGGCGCAGGTCCCCGGGACCGGCGGCCGTCGCGATCTGGCCGGCCAGGTCGACGACCTGCCGCACCCAGCGCACGAAATCACCGGCGGGCAGGCCGCTGATGCGCAGCACTTTCGCGAGTTCCTGGCCGCTGGCCCAGCGCCACGCCGCCTCCGCGAAACCGATGTCGGGTTCGCGTCCCCGGTCGCGGCGGTGGTTGCGTTCCAGCGCCCCGACCTCACGCCACACCGTCCGCAGCGCGGACTGCGCCGCCTCGCTGGCGGCGTCCGGCATCCGCGGGTGCCGTTGGTCGCGGCCCGGTCGCGACTCGTAGAGCAGCGACGACAGCACGGCGGCCAGCTGTGGCCCGTCCAGGTCCGCGAACACGTCGCGGCGGATGCACTCGGCGGCGACGAGGTCCAGTTCGTTGTAGATGCGGCGCAGCATCCGTCCCGCGTCGCTCAGTTCGTCCCCGTGCAGGTAGCCGAGGTCGGAGAGCACCCCGCAGACCCGGTCGAACTGCACGGCCAGGGAGTTCGCGCGTCCCGTCAGTTCGGCCTCTCTGCGCGTGGCCTCCCGTTCGAGACGGATGGCGCGTGCTGCTGCGACGGCGTGCAGTTCCCGGTCCTCGCAGCCGTGGCAGGGGTGCCGTTTCATTCTGCGCCTCAGCTCCGCGATCCGCTTCGCCTGTTCCTCGTCGGTCGGGGTAGGTTCGAAAACCGGGGTTTCGGGGTCGACGGATTCCAGCCTGGCCGACAGCCCCGCCAGGAGTTCCCGGCGCGCCTTGCGGTCCTGCACGGAGAAACGCCGGGGTACCCTGACCCGGGAGACGGGGGTGGGGGCGCCGGGCAGGTCGTGGGGCCGCAGCCGCAGCACGGTGTGATCGGCGGCGATGACCTGCACCCACGGCACCCCGTCGCGACTCTGTTTCTGCCCGACGGCCAGGGCCACGCACCAGCCCTGCCTCGGCACCCAGATCACGTCCCCGGGCATGAGCTTCGAGATGGCCTCGGCGATGTCGTCGGCGCGCCGGGCCCGGCGGGCGGCCGCGGAGGTGCCCTCAAGCTGGGAGATCTCCTCCCGCAGAGCCGCGTATTCCATGAAATCCCCCAGGTGGCACTCGGCCTCGGCGCGGCTGGCGGCGATTTCGCGGCGGCGGTCGCGGTCCGCTCGGCTGGCCTTGACCACGGTCTTGTCGATGGTGAACTGCGCGAACGACTGGTTCAGCACCTCACGTGCCCGCTCCCGGCCCAGCGACGCGGTCAGGTTGACGGCCATGTTGTAGCTCGGCGCGAAGGAGGAACGCAGCGGATAGGTGCGCCTCGACGCCAGGCCCGCGACGGCTCGCGGATCCATGCCGGGCTGCCACTGCACGACGGCGTGTCCCTCGACATCGATGCCGCGTCTACCCGCCCGCCCGGTGAGCTGGGTGTACTCCCCCGGGGTGATGTCCACCACGGCCTCGCCGTTGTACTTGACCAGTTTCTCCAGCACAACGGTCCGGGCAGGCATGTTGATGCCGAGCGCCAGGGTTTCGGTGGCGAAGACCAGTTTGCAGGCCCCGGTGGCAAATCCCTCCTCCACGATCGCCTTGAAAGCAGGCAGCTGCCCGGCGTGATGGGCGGCGATCCCCGCACAGAGGGCGCCCCGGAAGTCCTCGTAGCCGAGCGCGTCCAGGTCAGTGACCGACAATCCGCTGACGTGCCGGTCGGCGATCTCCCCGAGCAGGGCGGCCTCGGCGCGGGTGGTCAGGTTCACCCCGGCGGTGAGCAGCTGCTCGACGGCGGCGTCGCACCCGGCGCGACTGAAGATAAACCAGATCGCGGGCAGCAGCCGGGCCCTCTCCAGGACCCGCGCCACCTCGGTCCGCGAGGTGCGGTGCCCCGCGAACCGCGGATGGACGTCACCGCCGAAGGAACCGGAGCCGCGGGGTCTCTTCCCCCGGCCGGAACGCCCGCGGGGCCGCCGGGAGTCGTCACGCACCCGGGTGGCCTCGGCGCGGGAGACCTTCAGCAGCTCCCGGTTCACCTTCGCCGCTCGCTCGCCGGGCAGTTCCCTGGCGGTCGGGGCGACACCCTCGAACAGGTCCACCAGTTTCGTTCCCACCAGCACCTGCTGGTAGAGGGGGACGGGACGTCTCTCGGAGACCACCACCTCGAAACTCCCCCGCACGGTGCGCAGCCAGTCGCCGAAGTCCTCCACGTTGCTGACGGTCGCCGACAGCGCCGTGATCTGCACCCGAGGGGTCAGCCCGAGGATGACCTCCTCCCACACTGCGCCACGGAATCGGTCGGCCAGGTAGTGCACCTCGTCCATGACGACGTGACCCAGGTTGTTCAGCCCCGTCGAGGAGGCGTAGATCATGTTGCGCAGCACCTCGGTGGTCATCACCACCACCTGGGCATCGCCGTTGACCGAGGAATCGCCCGTCAGCAACCCCACCCGGTCCGCGCCGTGCCACGCCACGAGGTCGTGATACTTCTGGTTGCTCAGCGCCTTGATCGGGGTGGTGTAGAAGCATCGTGTGCCGGTCTCCAGGGCCAGCCACACGGCGAACTCCCCCACCACCGTCTTGCCCGCCCCGGTGGGCGCGGCCACCAGCACCCCCGAGCCCGAGGCCAGAGCCTCGCAGCCGGCGATCTGGTAGTCGTCGAGCGGAAAGGAGTAGAGCGCGGCGAAGCGCTGCACCTGATCGGTCACCGCCCCAAGGTAGCAGGGCGCCTCAGGCGACGAAGACCTTGAGCACTCCCGGCACGCACTCGACACGCACGGGCACCTCGCCCAGTTCCTCGCCGTCGCCCATCACGAACAGCCCCTCGCCGGCCAGTTCGATGCTGCGCGCCGGGAACTGTTCCACGCAGGGGTGTTTGACGAAGGCCCCGGAGTACATGGAAGGCAGCAGCCTGAGCAGGGTGGTCCGCGATACCGGGCCGACCACCGTGACGTCGAGGAGACCGTCGGTGGGGTCGGCCTCGGGGGCGATGCGCATGCCGCCTCCGAAGATTCCCGTGTTGGAGACCGCGACCAACATCGCCTCCTGGCGGCGGCGCACCCCGTCGATGATCATGTCGTAGTGCAGCGGGGAGAAGGAGGCCAGCTCCCGCAGCGCGATGTAGCCGTAGCTGAGGGCCCCCAGCCGCAACCTGATGTGGTTGGTGGAGCGGTTCACCCGGGCGTCGTAGCCGGTGGAGACCACCGCGCCAACATAACGCCGGGGAAAGGTGTCGTTGGAGATGTGGGCCAGGTCGACGGTACGGGTCCGGCCCGCGACGATCACCCCGACGGCCTCGTCCACTGTGCGGGGCACGCCGACGCCGCGCGCGAAGTCATTTCCGGTGCCCGCGGGGATCAGCCCTAGGGTCGCCTCGGTGCCCGCCGCTGCGTTGAGCCCGAGATGGGCCATGCCGTCGCCCCCCATCACCAGCAGCGCATCCCCGGGGCGGGCCTCCAGGGCCGCGGCGCGGGTCAGTTTCTCGGCCTCAGTCCACGAGTTGGAGGAAATGATGTGCAGTTCCGCGGTGGGAACCTGCTCACGGAGCCTGCGCGCCACCTTGGGCAGCATGCGGCCAGCGCGTCCCCCGCCTGAGCGCTCGTTGACCACCAGGGTCAGCAGGCGCGGTTTCGCCAGTTGGTTCACTTGCCGTCATCCACGTCTATGTTGAATTGTTCCTCCTCCGCGGCGACGATGCCCTTGCGTTTGTCGAGGCCGCGGCAGACCATCTCGGAGAGGTAGAACAGCAGTGTCATGGGGACCGCCATGCAGAGCATGGTGAACGGGTCGGTCGACGGGGTGGCGACCGCGGCCAACACGAAGGAGCCGAAGAACACGCCCTTGCGCCACTTCTTGAGCTGGTGGCCGCGCACCACATTGAGCAGGTTTAGGGCCACCACGATCACGGGCAGCAGGAAGGACGCCCCGAAGATGAGGATGATCTTCAACTCCAGGGTCACGAACTCCGCCATGTCCTGGTAATTCATGATCCCCAGGTCCTGCGGCGTGAAGCTCAGCATGACCGCTATACCCTTGGGCCAAACCCAGTAGCCCATGGCGCAGCCCGCCAGGAACAGCGGGATTCCCGCCGCCATGAAGTACAGCACGTACTTCTTCTCCTTGGCGAGCAGGCCGGGGGCCACGAAGGCCCAGATCTGATAGAGCCACACGGGGATGGTGATGATCAGACCGCAGACGATCAGAATCACTACTCCGAGGGTGAAGGGCCCGGTCACCCCGGTGTTGGCGAGCTGGAGGTTCGCCTCGGGATTCGCTGCCTTCACGTCCGCCCTCGCGACGTTGTAGGGCTCCATGATGAACAGCACCAGCGGCTGGTAGAAGAAGGCGCATCCGATGGCCGCCAGGACCAGGGCCAGGGCCGAGATCGTGACGCGGTAGCGGATCTCGCGGAGGTGATCCCCCAGCGACATGCTGCCGTCCGGGGACTCCTTCTTGGGCGGGCGGAACCAGCTGGACCGACGCGGTTTCGCCTCAGCACGACTGGCGTCGGAACTCAATGTGATCAGTTCCCCGTCTCGGCTTCACGGGCGTTCAGCGCCGCCTCCCGGGCCTTCAACTCGGCTTCCTTGAGGGCCTGCTCGCGGGCCTCCAGCTCTCGCTGGCGACGTTCCAGGTCCGCGGCCTTCTCGTCGACGATCTCCGCCTCGACCACCTCGGGTTCGGAGGACTTGTCCTTGTCCTGGTCGGGGGACTCGGCGGACTTGACCTCCTCCTTGAACTCCCGGATGGAGCGTCCGACTCCCTTCCCGAGCCCCGCCAGGCGGGAACCGCCGAACAGCAGCAGGGCGACGAGCAGGATGATCAGAAGTTCCGGGAGACCAATGTTCGGCATAGTGCAGTTACCTCGTTTTGGATTCGTTCGTTTCTGTGAAGCTTACTCGTGGTGCTTGTGGGGCAGCTGAACGCTCGCTGTGAGCTCCTTCAACTCCTCGCGACGTTCCTCCAACACTCGCGTCTCCACCAGAACGTCGTCAATTTTGTTCCGAACCCCGACGGCGAGCACCACCAGGACCACCACCCCGGCCGCCGCCAGGCAGCCAAGAACGATTACCCAGATCACACTACGCGATCGTACCCGACCCGGCCGGTAGATCCGGTCAGGTTTCCTCGCGACCGTATGCGCGAAGCGCCTCCCGGGCCTGTTCCGCGGCCTCAGTGACGGCTTCCCCGTCGCTGACGATCACCACGTCCTCACCGAGCCGCAGCAGCAGCGAGACCAACCAGTCGCGGCTGCCGACGGGAAGCACCACCTTCAGCCCGGTGACGTCGGACTCGACCGAATGGGTCGGGTAATACTCGGGCACCCAGGCCGCGCCGGGCCCGAGGGACAGCTCCACCCTGCGTTCGGAATCGGCGAACCAGGACCCCGTGGCCTCCTCCAGGCCCTCCCGCTGCGGGGACGTCTCGTCAAGCATCACGACGGCGCGGATCCGGTCCATGCGGAAACTGCGCCAGGCATCCCGCAGCCGGGACCAGGCGTCGAGATAGGTGGTGCCGTCCACCACCCTCAGGCGGGCGGGTTCCACCTCCACCACGGCCCGCCCCCCGGTGCCTTCATGTTCTATCCGCACCACCCGGCGTTCCTCGCAGGCCCGGGTCAGGACGCGGCGGATCTCCTCGTCGCCCGCGGTCAGGGTGACCTCGATCCCGGTTCCCGCCTGTCCGCAGGCCTCGCTGAGCTTCGCCCTGGCGCTGGCGGCAGCATCGGATCCGAGCTCGACGAGCGCTCCCAGGGCCACCATGAGGCTCGCCGCCTGGACCGCGGTCAGGGTCATGGGACGGGCCAGCACGTCGGAGTTGTACAGGTAGATCTCCCCGTCGGCCCGGACCCCCTCGATGTCGATGTCGAAGAGGTCGTCGGTCAATCCCCCGGGCAGCCCGCAGAACTGGATCACCTCCAGGTCCCGCAGGATCACGGCGGGGGTGGTCCGGAAGTCGCGGGCCACCTCGGTCACCGTGACCCCCGGGTTCTGGGTGAGGTAGGGCACCAGCTGGATGAGACGCTGCACCTGATCCGTCGACCTCATCGGGCCCACCTCCCCGCGACCGCCCGGAGCCGGGCCACCACGTCGTCGACCAGTTCCTCCGGCGCCAGGGCGATGGCATCCGCACCCAGCGCGCAGATCTCACCGACGAGCACGGGCGTCAACGGCAGCTCGTAGACCTCGAAACCCTCCGGGTCACCGGCCATTGGAGCGGCCAGCCGGCCGTTGCGCACCAGGTCGTGTCCACGCCCGGGACGCAGGGCGACTCTGGCCGAGGGACGCTGCTCCGATGATGCGAAGTCGATGACAACCGTCTCCGGTGGTTCGTAGGCGGCGCTCTCCCCGACCGCCCGGGGCGGGGCCGTGAGCCGGGACAGCTTGAAGTGGCGTCTCTCCGCGCGGTCGAGGTCCAATCCGATCACGTACCAGTGCCCGCGGCGCTGCACGATCCGCCACGGCTGGAGTCTGCGGGGTTCGTCGCGGTATCCGAACCGCACCTCGCGCCGGTCCCGCAGCGCCTCCCACCACACGTCGAGACCGTCGATCGCGGTGAGCTGCGGTTGCAGGGTCAGCAACCGGGCGGCGTCCGGGTCGGCCCCGGCGGCCCGTAGCGTGGCGAGCGCCACCCGGGTGTCGTCCGCCGCGACGCTGTCCTGCCACACGCGGGCGGCGGCGCCCAGAGCGGCCAGTTCATCCGTGGTGAAGGAGATGGGCGGCAACTCGAAGGCGGAACGATCCACCCGGTAGCCGGGTTCTCCCCCCTCGGAATCGTGGGAGCCCGCCTCCACGGGGACCCCGATGCTCCGCAGCTCGGCCTTGTCCCGCTCGAATGTGCGCTCGAAGTTCCGGTCGTCCAGCCCGCGGTACCCCTCGATGACCTGCCGGATGCGATCACGCCCCACCCAGCCCCGGGTGCTGAGCAGCATGATCAGCAGATTCAGCAGCCTCTCTGATTTGCTCGCCGACATCTCATCTCCCTGGTGGCCTGGTGGGTTAGAGGGTACCGGGGACTGCGCCCCGCAACAATGGGGGTATGCCGATCGTCGACCGTTACGCACCCTCCCCGACCTCCGATCTGCACCTCGGGAACCTGCGCACAGCGCTTGCCGGATGGCTGCTGACCCGGCGGGAGGAGGGACGGTGGCTGCTGCGCGTCGAGGACCTCGACGCGGCCCGGGTGAGGGCGGCCGGTGGGGCCGCTGACCGGCAGCTGTCCGACCTCCGGAGGCTGGGAATGACCTGGGACGGCGAGGTCGTGACCCAGTCCGAACGATTGGACGCCTACCGCGACTCCCTCACCCGGTTGCGGGACCGCACCTATGAGTGTTTCTGCACGCGCAAGGAGATCGAGCAGGCCGTATCCGCCCCACACGGTGAGGGTCATCGTCCCTACCCGGGGACCTGCGCGCGGCTCTCCGCGGCCGAGCGGGCGCGGCGCAGGCGGCAGCGTCCGGCTGCGATCCGCATCCGCGCCGAGGGTGCCCGGTTCACCGTTACCGATCGTTTCGCAGGCGAGGTGACCGGTGTTGTCGACGATTTCGTGCTGATCCGGGGTGACGGGGTGCCCGCGTACAACTTCGCGGCCGTGGTGGACGACCTGCACCAAGGGGTGAACCGGATCACCCGGGGTGCCGATCTCCTCGATTCGGCGCCCCGCCAGGCCTGGCTCGCGACCCTGCTCGGCGGCCGGCCGCCGAGCTACGCGCACATCGGTCTGGTCACCAATCCTGCCGGGAGGCGCCTGGCGAAACGCGACGGGGCGGTCACCCTGGCCGACCTGCTCGACCGGGGCTGGCGGATCCCCGAAGTTCTGGCTGAGCTGACGGCCTCGCTGGGGCTCGGACGCCACGAAACGCCGGAAGGGGCCCTGGCCGTTATGCCTGAGCCCCTTCCCGATACCTTCTGCGCCCCCGTCACTTGGACGGGGAACGGTTTCGCCAGTTCTGCTACGACGCTGCCTTGACGTCCAGGATGTCGATCACGTAGACGAGGCCCTCACCGGCCTCCAGTCCCTTGCTGGGCTCACCGTTGGGGAACGAGTCCGCGGATGGCACCACGAGCATCACCCGCGACCCCGCGGTCTGCCCCAACAGGCCGGTCTTCCAGCCGTTGATCAGGGTAGAGAGCTTGCCGCTCTGGGCCCCCCGCCAACCGTCCAGGATCATTTTCCCGGACTTCGCCCCCCAGGCCCGGTACTTCACCGAGACAGTGGAATCGGCCTCGATCGTCTTGCCGGGGCCCTTGATCAGCGGCTGCACCACAAGCTGTTCGGCGTTGACACCACCCTCCGGGAACGTCACCTCCGGTTTGCCTTCGGTCATGGTCACCGTGGGCAGCCCCGCGGCTGGTGTCACGGCCTCACCCGTCGCCTCATCGTAGGAGGCGGCGATGATGTCGACGACGAACACCAGGGAATCACCCGCCTGGATGCCGGCCTGGGGATTGCCCTGGGCGTAGCCGTCTGCCCCGGTCATGCCGATCAGCACCCTGGAGCCGACCTTCTGTCCGGTGAGGCCGTTCTTGAACCCTGCGATGACCCCTCCCATCGAGAAGGTGGCTTCCTTTCCTCTCTGGAAGGAGCTGTCGAACACGGCCCCGGTGCGCCCGTTGACACCGACGTAGTTGACGGTGACCGTGGAGTTCGCGCCCACGACCTGGGCGTTGCTGCTGTCGCGCAGCACCTTCGTCTGGGTGCTGCTGATGGCCCACGGCGCGGGAACCGTGATCTCGGGAACGTCGGCGTCGGAGACGGTGATGGCGTCGAGGTTCTCCGAGGGAGTGAGGCTTCCCGTGGGAAGCGGGTCCGGGGACGAAGCGGCATCGCTCGGGGACGCGGCGGGTGTCGTCGCCGCATCATCCGTGTTTCCCCCGGAGGGATCGGTGGTCGGATCGCCGGAGCAGGCCGTCAGGGCCACAGCGAAAAGCGCGGCGGCGGCGAGGGCCATCCGTGCTCGGGTCATCACTTCACTCAAACGCACCCGGCAAATGTTACCCCAGACCGGTTGCCACGCTCCTCACATACCCACCAGATCGAGCAGCGCTCCCAGCTCCTCGCGGGTCAGTTCGCGGGTGGTCCCGATGGCGAGCTGCCCGAGCCGGACGGGGCCGATGCCGGTGCGCGCCAGCCGGTCCACCGGGTGACCCACGGAATCCATCATGCGCCTGACGATGCGGTTGCGGCCCTCGTGGAGGGTGATCGCCAGCAGCGAACGCGACTCACCGCGCGAGAGCAGTTTGACCCGATCGGGTTTGACGGGACCGTCCTCGAGTCGCAGCCCCTTCTCCAGGCGCTGAATGGTCCGTTGGTCCACGATGCCTGCGACCTCTGCCACGTAGGTCTTCGGAACCTCGAAGCTGGGGTGGGAGAGACGGTGCGCGAATTCACCGTCGTTGGTCAGCAGGATCAGGCCCTCGGTGTCGGTGTCGAGACGCCCGATGTGGAACAGCCGTTCCGATTTCCGCGGCAGGTAGTCCACCAGGGTGCGCCTGCCCTCCGGGTCGTCCATGGTGGAAACCACCCCGCGAGGTTTGTTCAGCACCAGGTAGCGGTGCCTGCGCGGCGGGGGGATGCGGGCCCCGTCGACCCGGATCGTGTCGCGTTCCGGATCCACCCGGCGTCCCTGCGTGGAGACCACCTTGCCGTTGACCTCCACGCGTCCCTCGGAGATCAGGATCTCGCTGGCCCGGCGCGACGCCACCCCGGCCGCCGCCAGCACCTTCTGCAGGCGGATGCCCTCCGGCTCAGTCATGTTGTTCCTCGATTCCCGATGCTGCGCGAAGTTCGGCCTCCAAGGCTACGGCGTCGGGCAGCAGCGGCGCCAAGTCCGGCAGCTCATCCAGCGAGTCGAGCCCCAGCTTCTGCAGGAACAGCGACGTGGTGGCGAAGGTCATGGCCCCGTTCGGTTCCTCCCCCGCCTCGGTGATCAGGCCGTGGGCCAGCAGGGTTCGCACGACGCCGTCGACGCCTACGCCCCGCACCCCGGAGACCCGGCCGCGGGTCACGGGCTGGAGGTAGGCGATGACCGCCAGGGTTTCCAGCGCCGCCTGGCTGAGCCGGGCCCGGGTTTCCGCGACCACCGCGGCCTCCAGCACCTCGGCGAGATCCGGGGCGGTCGCCAGGCGCCATCCCCCCGCGACGCGGCGCAGCTCGAAGCCCCGTTCGGTTTCCCGGTAGAACCGGGTCAGCTGTTCCAGTTCCGCCACCACCTCGTGTTCCGGTACCCCCAGCTGGGCCGCCAGGTCAGCGGCGGGAACGGGATCGGTGGCCATGATCAGCAGCGCCTCGACGGCGCGGGCAACACTCACGTCTGCTCCTCGGGTTCGTATTCGTCCACGACGATTCCCGTGGTTTCTCCCCCCGACCAGCGGATGCTGAGCTCCGCGAGCGGACCGGCCTGTTCGAAACTGACCCGTCCGGCGCGGAACAGTTCGAGGATCGCCAGGAATCGCACGACGGTGGTCAACCGGTCACAGCCCGCTACCAGGGACCGGAAGGTGAGCTGCCCCTTCCCGGCCAGCAGCCGGGCGACGATCCCGGTCTGCTCCACGACGCTGACACGGCTGCCGTGCAGGTGGGTGAGTTGCACCACGGGAGCCGGTTTCGGCGTCAACGCCCGGGCGGCCAGCCGCACCAGATCCTCGGGTCCGATCGGCAGCTCGACCTGGACCAGGACGCCTCGGAATCGTTCCTCCAGCCCGCCGGGGCGCCAGTGCTGACGGCCCGCCGTGGCCATGGTTCCCTCCACCCAGGCGGCCAACTGCTTGAAGGCCCGGTACTGGAGCAGCCGGGCGAACAGCAGGTCCCGGGCCTCCAGGGCCGCCAGATCCTCGGGTTCGGTCACTTCACCGCCCGGCAGCAACCGGGCCGCCTTCAGATCCAGGAGGGTGGCGGCCACCACCAGGAAGGAACTGGTCTGCTCCAACCCCAAGGCATCGCCAGCGGCGCGAACATGGGCGATGAACTCGTCGGTGACCTGGCTCAGCGCCACCCGGGTGACGTCCAGTTCGCGTCGGGAGATGAGCTGGAGCAGCAGGTCGAACGGCCCCTCGAAGTTCTCCAGGTGCACGTCGAAACCCGGGGTGGTCTGCGGCGTCTCCTCGGCTCGGGCGCGAGGTCGTCGGCTCACTTCCGGTTGAGCTCCGTCACCACCGCCGACTCGGCGCCGTTCTCGGCCAGGTCGAGCAGCGCGAGGGCGACTGCGGTGCGCACCAGGCGCCCCCGGTCGAGGTTTATGCCGTGCCGCCTCTTCAACTCCAGCGTGGCGTCCTCCAGCGCGAACAGTTCCTCGGAGGAGAAATAAACCGTGATCTTCTGGTCGTGTTTGACCCGGCCCGTCGCCACGGGCCGGGACGGTTTCCGCTGTTCCGGTTGTGTGCGTTTCCCGGGTTTTTCCTTCGGTTCCGGTTGCGGGGCCTGAGTGGCCGGGGTCACCGGCTCCGGGGCCTTTGTGGGGCGGAACAGTTCGCTCGCCCCGGGCAGGCTCGCCCTTTTGTTCACCGGCACTTCCTCAGCACCTCTCGCGCCAGCATCCGGTAGGCGTCGGCTCCCTTGGAGGCCGACGCGTAGGTGGTGATGGGTTCACCTGCGACGGTGGTCTCGGGGAACTTCACGGTGCGCCGGATGACGGTGTGGAAGACGTCGTCGCCGAAGGCCTGGACGACTCGTTCCAGCACCTCTCGGGAATGGAGGGTCCGCCCGTCGTACATGGTGCCGAGGATACCGAGGATCTTCAGGTTCGGGTTGAGCCGGTCGGAGACCTTGGAGATGGTATCGGTCAGCAACGCGATGCCGCGCAGGGCGAAGAACTCGCACTCCAGCGGCATGATCACGTAATCGCTGGCGGTCAGGGCATTGATGGTCAGCAACCCGAGGCTGGGGGCGCAGTCGACGAGAATGAAGTCGTACTCGCCGCGCAGCGGCTCCAGCAGCCGGCTGAGGGTCTGTTCACGCGCCACCTCGCTGACGAGCTGCACCTCGGCGGCGGACAGGTCGATGTTGCTGGGGAGGATGTCCATCCCCTCGACGGAGGTGGGTTGGATCACCTCGTCCGCCATGTACTCGCGGGAGAGCAGGAGGTTGTAGACGCTGCGTTCCAAGGTGTGGGGGTTGACGCCGAGCCCCACGGAAAGCGACCCCTGCGGGTCGAAGTCGACCAGCAGCACCTTGTGTCCGAGTTCCACCAGCGCGGCCCCCAGGTTGATGGTGGTGGTGGTCTTCCCGACCCCGCCCTTCTGGTTGCACATCGAGATGATGACGGCGTGCATGTCCCGGCCGGGTGCGGGTGGCGCGGGAACGGGTAGATCCGGAACGGGCCGCCCGGTGGGCCCGAGTTCCTCGGGAAGGGTTGACTCCGCAGGAGCGTCGGGAACCTTGAACAGCTCGTCGGCCACTTCGCCTCCTATAAATGTCGACAAGTCCATCCTAGCGATGCCGGGGCCGCCGCGCTTGCGCTTCGGGGATCGCGTCGGCCCGGAGATTCGTCAGGCGGCCATCGCGGGAGCTCCGGCCGCCCAATGCCCGCATGCGCCGGCTCGGTCGGTGCCCGGTTCCTCATCTCGCCCGCGGGTGCGCCTCCAGGTAGACCTCGCGGAGACGGTCCACGGTCACGAGGGTGTAGATCTGCGTGGTTGCCACCGATGCATGCCCGAGCAGTTCCTGCACCACCCGCACGTCGGCACCGCCCTCGAGGAGGTGGGTTGCGTAGCTGTGCCGCAGCGAGTGGGGGGAGACCTCCGTCCCGATTCCCGCAGTCCTGGCACATCTGGAGACGATGGTGAACGCCGAGTTGCGCGACAGGCGCCTCCCGAGGGTGTTCAGCAGCAGTGCTCCCCCGCCGTCACCCTTGACAGCGAGCCCCGGGCGAGCCCGCACCAGGTAAGCGTCGAGAACCTCCCTGGCGAAGCTGCCGAGGGGAACCACCCGCTCCTTCCCGCCCTTGCCCCTGAGCTTCAGACCCGCGCCCTCGTCCGCCATGGCTATGGTGGCGTCGTCGACGTCGAGTCCCGTGATCTCCGAGATCCGGGCGCCCGTGCCGTAGAGAAGCTCCAGCAGGGTGGCGTCCCGCAACCCGATGGGATCCTCCCGGTCGGGGGTGGCCAGCAGCCTCTCGATCTCGGCGACGCTGAGCGCCTTGGGGAGTCGTTTGCCCAGTTTGGGAACCTGGATCTCGGCGGCGGGGTTCTCGGAGGTCATTTTCTCCTCGTGGGCGAAGGCGTGGAGGTTCCGCACGCTGACGAGGGCCCGCGCCACCGAGGCCCCCTTGAGTTCCGCGGCCAGTTCACGGACGTGTTCGCTGATCTCCACGGGGCTCACATCCCCGAGGTCGGTCACGCCCCGGTCCGCGAGGAAGGAGAGGTAGCGTTCCAGGTCACGGCGATAGGCGGCCACGGTGTTGGCCCGCAGTCCCCGTTCCACGCGCACGTGTGCCAGATACTGCTCCAGCGCGTCCTCGGCGGCGCTCACTCAGCGACCGGCCCTGATCGGCCACGGCGCATCGGCGGGACGCAGCTGGCCGATGCGCCCGGACAGCCTGGCGGTTTCGAGGGCCAGGATTCCCGCCACCAGCGTCGGGGACTGGCACTGCCCCGCCAGCACCGCCGCCACCAGGTCCTCGCGCTGAACCCATTCGGAACGCATGTGCGCCTCCTCGCCCTCCAGGACGAAGCCGTCCGGGCGGGAAGTGTTGCGTGGGTCGCGGGCCAGGTAGATCCGCAGCGATTCCTCGCAGGCCCCCGGGGTGGTGGTGATGTCCACCAGGACGTTCCAGCGCCCGGCGGCCAGTTCGGCCTCCTCCGCGAGTTCCCGCCGCGCCGCCGCCACATGGTCCTCGCCGGCCATGTCGAGCAGCCCGGCCGGGATCTCCACCAGTTCATACCTCACGGGGTGCCGGTACTGGCGCACCACCGCTATGGTGTCGTGTTCCTCATCCCAGCAGACCACCGCCACCGCGCCCGGGTGGGTCAGGTACTGGCGTGCGATGACCTCCCCGGAGGGGGTGGCTATGGTCTCGTCGACGAACGCGGAAACGCGCCCTCTCCCCAGCTCGACTCGTTTCCTGACCTCCCACGCGACGGGTCGATCCCAGCTCATCCGGTTCCTCCTGGCTGCCGTTCTGGTGCGGCGTCATCCGTCCCGCACCCATCAGACGCTACAGCCACCTGCCAGTCCGGTTTCGGCCAGGGCGGCACGGGTCTGGTCGTTGACCGTGGCCACCCAGTCGTCGGCGTCCCTGCCGCCCTCGACGGGAATGCGGGCGAAATCACCCGGAAGGTCACGGAACCCGGCCAGGTCCAGCAGGGATGTGCCGTCGCTGAGTGAGGTTTCTGGCAGCGTCCTCCAGGCCAGCGAGTAGAGGGTCACGGGGTTGCGTGGCAGCCGCCCCTGCAGGGCCCGGAACACCTCGCCGCCACGTCGCTGCCGCCCCGCTGCACCCTCCGGATCGGCGGTCCAGGTGCCGTCGACGAGGATCTCCCCCTGCCTGCTGCGCACGAAACCGAGCGCCGTACGCCCGTCGAGCCGCTGGGTTCCCGCGGGCAGGTCTATGTGCGCGTGTTCGTCCCGCAACGGATGCTCCAAAGTGACGTCCACTCCCCCGACCGCGTCGACGAGGGTGACGAATCCGCGCAGGTTCACCACGACCACGTGATCCACGGGCATGGCAAGGCTGCGACACAGGCCGTCCACGAAAGCCTGCGGGCCGCGCAGCCAGCTGGTGGCCAGGCGGTCGTATTCGTTGGGGGCGACCTCGACGACGAGGTCGCGGGGAATGCTCGCGGCACGGATCTGTCCTCCCTGCCGGTGCAGGGCAAGGATCAGGTCGGCGCGGGCACCGTGTTCGTCGCCGAGTTCCCCGAAGTCGGTGGTGCCCTCGGGTGCCAGGGAGCGGTCGTCGATCCCGACCACCAGGAGGGTGCGCCCGTCGTTCCGCGATGCGTGGAGCCTCACGTCCAGGCGGTTCGCCCGGGCATTCAGCAGCGCCCCCGCGGTGACCAGGCCGACCACCACCGCGAGGATCAGCACCCCGGGTTTCCAGATCCACCCGGGAACGGCAAACCGCCCCGGGCCTTCCGGCACGGGGCGGTTGCTGGTCGGATCAGATTGCGGCACCGGTGCGAGGCAGACCGGGCTTGTTCTTCTTCCCGCCGTTGTCTCCGGGCTGGCCGCTCTTCTTCAGGTCGTCCTTGTTGACGATCGTGACGTTGGCCAGGCCAACCTCGTTGTCGTTCTTGACGACGACGTAGTGGCTGCTGCCGGGGGTCACGTCGCCGCTGAGGACTGCGTTCAGCTGGGCGGAACCGTCAGCGGCAACGGTGGTCTTGCCGAGCGGGTAGGGCTTGGAGTAGAGCGTGACATCGAGCTCCTGGCCGGCGGTGAAACCGGTGGCTCCAACCGCGATGTTCCCGCCGGGAGCGGCCTTGCGAGCCACGCCGTCGCCGGTGACGGTGACCTGCGGGCCGACGGCCTTGGTCAGGTCAACGGTGATGGTGGTGTTGGTGGACTGGTCCTGGTAATCGAAGCAGGTCAGCGACGTCGGGGTCTGCCCCTGGGTGCTGGTGATCATGTACCCGAACTCGGACGGCTGGTCCTTCAGGTTGATGGTCTCGGTCTTCCACTCACCGACCTTGATGACCGCCTTCGCGGTGTGCTCGGGGCACTTGGCCGCGAGATAGGCCGAGGAATCACCCTGGGCTGTGTTGACAGCACGGACCGTCAGCGAAGGCGCGACGCCGTCATCGGCGGAGGCCTGGTTGATCCCGGTGAACCCGGCGAAGGCCAAGGTCAAGGCGGCTGCCCCGGCAAGGACACGCTTCTTCATTTATCTTCCCCTCTGTTTCGCGCGGCCCAGTGCCACGCACGCGACTTACGCTATACCATTGATGGCCCATTCGGATAGCCGAAAGGTCGCCTCAACAGATGCCACCTGCCGCGGTCACCCTTGCTCCGCGCCGGGCAAAGCCGCTCCCCGGATGCGGGCGGTCCGGCGCTATCTCTACCGCATGCCGGGACACCAACTGCCACACCGCCCCGTCTTTAACGCGGTTCACAAGGGGGTTTACCGAAGATGAAACCGCCGGTCAGTGTCCCGTCCGGGGCAGGCCGGGTTTTAGCGCCACCCGTTTCGCCGGCATCTGCCCACCGGTTTTCCACGCCTTTCCCCGCTGCCCGCTCCCGGATTGTGCGGATCCCTCAGTGGCGGAGGTATCATTCTTCGCCCCGGATTTGTTCTTCAGGATGAAAGAGAAAATCGCCCGCTGCGCATTCTTGGCCCGAACCGTCAGGTGATGCTTTCCGGGCGTGGCATCATCGGGAATCTTCGCATCCACGTCGGCGCTGCCATCCGAATTCGTGGTGCCGGTCCCGATCCTGACGGGCTTGGAGTGCATGTACACCTCGAATTCCTGGTTCGGGGCGAATCCCTTGAGGGATACCTTGATCGTCCCGCCGGGCTGGAAACCCTGCTGGTCGCTCGTGGCGGTGACGGTTGGCTCGGTCGGCTGGTCCGCGTCGACAGCGACGCCGCTGCTCACCGCCTCCCCGTCCGAGTACTTGCAGGTCGCCACCACGTACTGCTGGCCCGTTGCTTCGTAGATGTGTTCGAAGGTGCCGTTGTTCTCCAGCGTCACGGCCACTTCCTTCTCGACGTCCGGTGCCTCGCCCGGTCCGTCCTCCGGGGCCTTGGTCTCGGCCGTTCTCTCCTCGACGGCCTCCGGCTGCGGCACCTTATCGGAGAAGAAGCGCAGGACGGCCCCGGACGCGTTGCCACTGCACCGTCCTCCGAGCCACACCGGGGATGTGCCGTCCGCCTTGGCGCCGACGGCGTACAGGCTCAGGGTTGCAGAACCCTCGGCCCGCGCGGCGGGGGCCGTCAATGTGCCCAGCCCGAGACCCAGGACCGAAATACCGACCAGGATCCGTTTTCTCATGCCCGTTCCTCCCCGGTGCACGCACCTTGGCGCACCACGGGAGGAAAGGCTATCCGAAAGTTAGTATCCGCCACAACCGGGCTGACGAAAGACGCAACCGTCACCCCTCAGTCCTGCGCACCCGCAGGTCCGCCTTGTTCCATTCCTTCACGAGATCCGGCAGGGATTGGGGATGCACCGCGACCGTGAGATCGATCAGGACGGTGGTTTCGAAACCGGCCAGCGCGGCATCACGGGCCGTGGCATTGACGCAATAGTCGGCGGCTATTCCGCAGACATCGACCTCGGTCACGCCGCGTTTCCTCAGGAAATCCTCCAAGGGTTCGCCGGTGGCCTCGTCGGTTCCTTCGAAACCGGAGTAGGCGGCCTCGTTGCGCCCCTTCAGGAACAGGCCGTCCCACTTCGTGAAGACCAACCCGGGATGCTGCTGCGCACCGGGGGTACCCGCTACGCAGTGCGGCGGCCAGGAGTCCTTGAAATCCGGGGAGTCGCTGAAGTGCCCGCCCGGATCCACGTGGTGGTCCCGGGTGGCAACCACCACGTCGTAGCTGTGTTCCCCCGACAGCAGCCGGTTGATTCTCCCGGCCACATCCGCACCCCCGGCCACGGCGAGGGCCCCTCCCTCGCAGAAATCACGTTGTACATCGACTACCACCAGTGCACGGCTCATGCCGGTCACTTTATCCGGCCCTTTCGGCGCGTGCACTCCTGATCAGTTCCTCCGCATGCCTCAGCCCGGCATCAGAGTCCCCGCTGCCGCTCATCATCCGGGCCAGTTCGGCGGCGCGTTCCCCCTCACCGAGGGGAGTGACGTCCGAGGTCGTGACCTGCCCGTCGCTGGACTTGGCGATCACGAAATGCTGATCGGCGAACGCCGCAACCTGCGCCAGGTGGGTCACCACTATCACCTGGCCGTCCGCGGCGAGCCGTTTCAGTCTTCTGCCGATCTCCAGGCCGACGGCACCGCCGACACCGGCGTCCACCTCGTCGAAGACGAAGGTGTGCCCCGGGGACTGGCCCGCGAGCACCACCTCGAGTGCTAGTCGGACGCGGGAGAGTTCCCCGCCGGAGGCGACCTTTCCCAGCGGGCCGGGAGCGGAACCGGGGTTGGCGGTGAACACCAGCTCGATCCGGTCCGCGCCGTGGGGGCCGCGCGGGGCCTTTGTGACGGCGAACTCCAGCCTGGCATGCGGCATCGCCAAGGCCTTCAGTTCGGCGGATGCGAGTTCCGCGAACCTGCCCGCGGCCTCCCTGCGAACCCGGGAGATCCCTTCCGCCGCGGCGTCGAGGGCCGCATCGAGGACGGCGGCCCGTTCCCGCAGTTCCTCAATCCGGTCGTCGGTCCCGTCGAGTTCGGCCAGCCGCTCGGTTGCCCGCCCCGCCCACTCGAGCACCTCTGCGACGTTGTTGCCGTACTTGCGGGTCAGGGCCGCGAGCTGGCCGCGGCGATCGGCGACGGCCTCCTGCCTGAGCGGATCGGCGACGAGGTCCGCGGCATGGCTGGCGACGTCCTGGGCAAGGTCGGTCAGCAGGTAGTTCGTCTCGGTGATGCGCCGCGCCAGGTCCGTGGCGCCCGGGTCGCGTTCGGCGAGCGTCTCGAGGGCCTTGCGTGCGGCCCCGACAAGCCCGAGCACGCTGGGGGCGTCGAGATCCTCCTCCGATCCACTCAACGCAACCCGCGCGGTCATCGCCAGGGCCTTGAGGTCGTCCGCATCGGCCAGGCGCACCGCCTCCGCGGCCAGTGCCTCGTCCTCCCCCTCCCCGGGGTTGACGGCCGCGATCTCCTCCAACCCGAAACGCAGCACGTCGATCTCCCGGGCCCGGTTCATCGCATCGGCCTCGAGCCCCGCGAGTTCCTCGGTGATCCGGCGGTGTTCCGCGAAGTCTCGGCGGTAGTCCTCCAGCGCAGCCGGTGCCGCGAAGGCGTCGAGCAGTTCCCGTTGCCTCTCCGGGGTGGAGAGCCGGGTCTGTTCGGACTGGCCGTGGATCGTCGCCAGGTCGGTCAGCAGACCGGCCGCGGTGGACACGGGGACCTGCACCCCGCCGACCGTGGCGCGGGAACGTCCCTGGGAGGAGATCTGCCGGAGGGTGACGAGTTCCACTCCGTCGTCGAGGTCACCACCGAGGGCCTCGACCGCCTCGGCCGTGTTCTCGCCGATCTCCCAACGCCCCTGCACGAGCGCCCTGTCCTGCCCGTTCCTGACCAACGACGCGTCGGCCCGGGCCCCCAGCAGCAGGCCGAGTCCTGCGACGATCATCGTCTTGCCTGCGCCCGTTTCTCCCGTCAGGGCGGTGAGCCCGGGGCCCAGCGGCAGGACGGCCTCCGCCACCACCCCGAGCGAATTCAAACGAAGCTCTGTCAGCATGTTCACCTCCGGGGTGGGCGTCGCCAGCCGTCGATCGGCAGCTTGAACTTCCGCACCAGCCTCGTCGTGAAATGCTGCTCGGAGAGCCGGGCCAGGCGCAGCGGATGCCCGCTGGCCCTGACCGCCACCCGCTGCCCGGGCTCCACCTCGAAGCTGCGCCTGCCGTCGCACCAGATGATGCCCTGCGGCACGGGACCACCCAGCTCGAGGGAGACGTGCGAATCGGGAGAGAGCACCATGGGCCTGTTGAACAGGGCGTGGGCGGACAGGGGCACCAGCAGTATCGCCTGCACCTCGGGCCACACGACGGGTCCGCCACCGGAGAACGCGTAGGCGGTGGATCCGGTGGGTGTGGCCATCAGCACTCCGTCGCATCCCCACCGGGAGAGCGGGTGGGCGTCGACGTGCACGAGGACGTTCAACATCTTCTCCCGCATCAGTTTCTCCAGCGACACCTCGTTGACGGCGAACGAGGACCACAGGATCTTCCCGGATGCGTTGGCCACATCGACCCGCAGGACCAGGCGCTGCTCGGTTTCGTAGCGTCCGTCGATCACCGCCTGCGGCAGCGATGTGAGGTCCGAGGTTTCCAGCTCCGCCAGGAAACCTACGTGCCCGAGGTTGACCCCCAGCAATGGGACGTCCAGGGGCTGGGCCCATTCCGCGGCACGCAGAAGGGTGCCGTCCCCCCCGAAGACGACCGCCAGCTCCGCCGGTTTCCCGTCGATGGATTCGAGATCTGCTCCGGGAACGAGCTCCCTCAGGCGCTCCACGTCATCGGAGAAACTCAGGAACCTGAAGCCGGGCATCTGGCTCATGAAAGCTGTTGCCGCCTCCAGGGCCTCGGGACGTTCCGGGTGCAGCAGCACGGCGACGGTTCGGGTTTCCACGGTCATCAAGGGTAATAAGCGCCGTGAACCGAGCACAATCGAATGAAGAACTCCTGATTGCCGCCGGCACCGGGAAGCCGGCTGGGACCACGCCAGTCGCAACCCCACCCGAGAACACCAGCGGCCTCGACAACGGCATCCACGGTTTCCTCACGCAGCCGGGGGTCACGAACCACCCCACCCGCACCGAGGCGTTCCTTTCCCACCTCGAACTGCGGTTTCACCAGAAGCAACGCCACCCCGCCGGGGCGGATGACCCCCAGCAGTGATGGCAGCAGGAGCTTCAGGGAGATGAACGAGACGTCCCCGACCACTACGTCGACGGGTTCACCGTCCAGATCGGCGAGGCTGAGATCGCGCAGGTTCAGGCCCTCCCGGACCCGCACGCGCGGATCAGAACGAATCGGCGCCGCCAGTTGATGATGCCCGACGTCGACGGCGTAGACCAGGTCCGAACCGTGCTCCAGCGCCACCTGCGTGAACCCCCCGGTGGATGCCCCGGCATCGAGCACGCGCCCGTGCAGGCTGGTTCCGGAATCCGCGATCGCCCCCAGGAGTTTGTGGGCGGCACGGGAAACCCATTTCTCGGTGTCGGCGGAGATCTCGGTGGAGGCGTCGACGTTCATCGCCGGTTTCTGCGCTAGGGCTCCGGCCACCCTGACCCGCCCCTCCACCACCAGCCGGGTGGCCTGGGTGCGGGACCGTGCCAGGCCGCGGGCCACGAGGGCCCGGTCCAGCCTCACCGGTTCGTCCCGGACCTAGGTTCCTCCCGACGCCCCGGCCCGGGGTTGAGGGCCTCCGCGAGCACCTGATGTGCCGCGTCAAGGCGGGCAAGGGCGTCGTCGACCGGCAGTTCCCCCAGATCGTCGATTCCTGCCAGGGCCTCTTCTATCGCCTGCAGACGCTGCACATCGCCCGGGGCGGCGTCGCGGGGGGTGGGGTTCGTCATCGCAGCAGGTCCAGCCTTGCCAGCAGGTCGGCTCCCTCGGCGTTGAACCTCCAGATGGCGTGCAGCACGCACCACAGCAGATCGAGTTGTCCCTCAATGTCATCCGGGACGACGTCCGCCACGACCCTGCCGTCTATCATCCACGCCTCCGCCACCCCGCAGCGGAACCCGTTCCCGATGATCTCCGCCTCACGGGCCGGCGCCAGCAGGGCCGAGACGTCGTACCCGATGTGGGTGGGGCGGCCGATGGGGTCGGCCTCGGCGAGGTCGTACTTTCCGTGCGCCCCCGTGAACACGAAGAGCGAGTCCATTCGGACGTTCCCCGCGCCGACGATGTCCGTGTCGATGCGGTCTCCGATGAAGATCGGGTGCCGCGCCTCGAGACGCAGCACGGTCTCGTCGAGGAGCGGCCGGAACGGTTTGCCCGCCATCGACGGCCGGAACCCGACGCAATCCGCTATCAGGTCGACCTGCGCGCCGCAGCCCGGCAGGATTCCGCGCTCGGTCGGGCGGGTCTGGTCCGGGTTCGTGGCGAACCACGCCGCTCCCCTCTGGACGGCGATGGCACCGAGCTCCAACAGGCTCCAGGGAAGCTGCGGATGGTAGCCCTGCACGACGGCCACCGGGTTCTCCTCCAGGGTCGAGACCGGAACGAAACCGCCCTCGGCGAGCTGGGAGGCGAGCGCGTCGGTGCCGACCACCAGCACCTTCGCCCCCACCGGGAGTTCCCCGCGGAGCATACGCACCGTGGCCTGGGTCGAGTTGACCACATCCGAGTCGTCGGCCTGGATCCCGAGCTCCCGCAGGTGCTCGGCCACTGCGGCCGGGGTGCGTGCCGCGTTGTTGGTGACGAAACCCAACCGGGTTCCAATCTCGCGCAGCCTCGCCAATGCGTTCGTCACCCCGTCGATGGCGTTCGGACCGAGATAGACCACCCCGTCGAGATCGAACAGGGCGGCGTCGTAGCTCGACACGAGCGTCTTCACTCCCGGCTCCCGTCGATCTCAGCGAGCACTTCGGCGATTTCCTCCTCGGGGCTGACCAGGTCGATCACCTGGGTTTCTATCGCGTCCTCCATGTCGACCACTTCGGTTTTCTCGTCAACCGTTTCGGGTTCTTCGTCGGGAACTGGTTCCAGGTCGAAGTCCTCGGGCAGGGTGATGCCGTCCAGGGAGGCGAGCCGCTCCGTGACCTCGAGTTGGTTCTCGGGGTCCATCCGGGCCGCCGACTCGAACCATTCCCGGGCCGCATCGAGCCGGCCCTCGCGTTCCAACAGGTCTGCGTAGGCGTAACGCAGGCGTGCCTGCCCGAGTTTCGGGCCGATCCGGTGGGATATCGCCGCCTTAAGCAGCCGCATCGCCTCGCCGCGCTGCCCGAGATCGCTGCGAATCCCCGCCTCGACGAGGATGCACTCGATGCGGAGCCCCAGCTTCTTGGTTCCGGGGTCCAGGCTCGCCAGCAGTTCCAGCGCCTCGCGATGCCTTCCCAGGGCGCGTTCGCAGTCCGCGAGCACGGGAAGGAGTTCGTCCCCCCCGTTCATTCTTCTGATGGCCCGGAACTCCCGCAGGGCGATGTCGTAGTGACCGGACAGGTAGGCCGTCTCGGCGGCGGCCTCCCGAACCACCGGTAGACGCCCGGCTCGCCTCCGGGCGGCTTCCGCGTGCCGGTAGGCCAGTTCCGGGTCGACATCCAGCAGTTCCCCTGCGGCGAGGATGTGGGCCCCCACCGTGTTGGCCAGGTCCTTCGGGAGGCCTTTCAGTTCCGCACGCACGCTGGCTGGCAGCATCGACTCATCGAAGTTATCGGGTGTCGGGGGTTCGTTCTGCGCCGGGGCCGTTCCCGGTTTCGGCACGCGCTTTTCCCGTTCGTCGCCGGGGTTTTCTCTCCGGAAGTCTCTCCGTCCTTCCCGGGAATCGCGCCGGTCGCCGCGTCCTTCCCGGAAGTCACGCCGCTCACCACGGTCATTCCGGGAGTCCCGAGGAACCCGTGAGCCGCGGTTCCCATCCGTGCCGGACGGCTTCGGCCGTCCCTGTTTCCATCCCCCCCGGGAATTGCCCCTATCGTCTCCGGTCTGGTCCTGGCGGCGGGAACCTGCGTCACGGTCGCGTCCGCCCTGATGCCACGGCGTCCGATCGCGTCCTCCCTGCCGTTTGCGGTCGCTTCCCCCCTTGCCTCGCCCGGCTTCCCAAGCGCGGCCCCCGGACCTGGCGGTGCCTTGCCGGTCGCGGTCGTCGCGGCGCCGGTCGCGACCCCCGTTCCGGGAATCGTCCCTCGGGGATTTTCCTTCAAAACCCATGACCTGATTCTCCCAAAGCCGGACTGAGAACCCAACTTCATCGTTCCCCTGGTCGCGGGATTTCCGGGTACTGGCTGCCCCGAAGATGATTGAGCTGGTTCGTGATCCACCGTGGGTGGGAAGCGGATCCCCTGCCACGGAGCTCCTTCCCGCGCGAATCACCGCGGATGATCGGGGAGCGACCAATCCCTCGTGCACAGATCGGGGTGAAACCGGAGCGGCCGCTGGGTGGTGGTTTTTGGTGGGGGTGTGGTTGTGCCCCCACAACTGGTGGGTTGTGGGGGCGTTGGGTGTGTTGTCCGGCGGCGTCTTACTCTCCCACACACTCGCGTGTGCAGTACCATCAGCGCTGGGAGGCTTAACTTCCGGGTTCGGGATGGGTCCGGGTGTTTCCCTCTCGCCATGGCCACCGTGACAAAACCTTTGAAGGGGTTTTTCACCGGCTGTTCAATTGTTGCAGACACCCTTTATTGGGGGGTGTGTGTTTTGGGATACTTCATAGTGGACGCGTACAGAATTCTTTGGTTGTGTTGTTGGTGTGGCAAGCCCTCGGCCTATTAGTATCGGTCAGCTTCACACATTACTGTGCTTCCACGTCCGACCTATCAACCCCGTGGTCTGCGGGGGGCCTTACCACCTTGATGGTGTGGGAGTCCTCATCTTGAAGCGTGCTTCCCGCTTAGATGCTTTCAGCGGTTATCACTTCCCAACGTAGCCAACCAGCCGTGCTCCTGGCGGAACAACTGGCACACCAGAGGTTGGTCCGTCCCGGTCCTCTCGTACTAAGGACAGCCCTTCTCAAGACTCCTACGCGCGCAGCGGATAGGGACCGAACTGTCTCACGACGTTCTAAACCCAGCTCGCGTGCCGCTTTAATGGGCG
>ERZ772948.25-NODE-25-length-78928-cov-6.122196_pt1 | contig 78928 bp, 66 predicted proteins | sample MGYA00511945_ERZ772948 | MGnify/ENA primary metagenome ERZ772948 (study PRJEB29015, sample SAMEA2737927) | human oral metagenome | biome: human oral; feature: human-associated habitat; material: dental | place: China | collected 2141 ... | reverse complement strand
AGGAGGTGGCAGTATGGGAATTAAAAAATATCTAAAGTATTTAAAATATCTAAGATATATAAAACGCATGAAACGTTTTAAAAATATAAAGAATATAAAGTACATAAAATATATAAAACTGATATATATAAAATTAATGTATAAAAAATATGTAAAGCCATTATATATAAACTCCAAGGTAACATTAAATCCTTTGAAATATATTATATTATTATTTTTTTCAGAGATGACATTATTTTTCTTTGTAAGACTTATTACTGATTTTGTTATAGAAGATAGATTTTTTAAAAAAATAATATTATATATATTTTTTGGATTGTATTTTATATTTTGGTCTGGGTACTATATAATCTTAAAGGATAAACTTATGAACTTAAAATCTGATTCACAAAAGACAAGCTTAGTTAAATTTATCTGTAAGATATTCTTTAAATCTGTTATTATTATTTATTTATGGATTATGTATAATATTGAATGGGGTTCAATAAATAGTCTTATAAGGTTAATCTGTCTATTAGGATATCTTATTGTTTTTGCTTTGATGATAAAAGATTTAATTAATTATACTTTTAAAAGTAATATAGGTATGTTAAATTCTATATTATTAGTGACCTTCCTTTTTTTAGGTATTTATATATCTGGCAAGTCAACTCTTGCTCTTCCTATTATAACCTTTGGGGGATATTACTTAATTAACTGGTTTGCAAGTGAGGATGGTATGTATTATTTATCTAGCCAATATGGTGTGAGAATAAACTCTAATATTATTAAAAAACATAAATTAAGGTGGGCCAGTAAGAAAGCCGACATGTTATTTGTTTTAATTTCAATTAATATTGCTTTTGGGATTAAAACTACCATACCAATTAATTGGAAAAAATTTATAGTGGATAAGATTGTAGGCGCTTTAAATAATATGAAGGGCCCGGGTTATAATGATTTTTTAGATAGAGAAATGATTATTTCTCTATTAGTAATATTAACATCTATTGTGATTTATGTTGTGATACAGAAAATTATAGTAAAAATTAATAGAAAAGAAAGTATAGTAGAACGAAATCAGACTATAAAAATTAAGAGTAAAAAACCAAGAATTAATAAAAGGTAATACTGTAGAACATAACTAGTATCAAAAAATAAATTAATTTAAAAATTATTCACTTACATAGCTAGTTTATTATAAAAATAATTGTATGCAAATAAGAAAAGTGATAGAATATATAAAGTGAGAAATTTTTAAGGAGAAAAGTCGTGAATAAATTTATAAAAGAGCATGGACAAATGATTTTATGGTTTATATTTGTGATATTTATGTTTATATCGCTTAGTATGGTCTTCACTCATGGACCAGAATACGCAATAATTGTCTTTATATTCAGTTTTATATTGCTATGCCCACCTGTTATCAAACTTATTCAACGCAAAACAAGGATTAAGAAAGTGGTGTTAGGAGCGATAGCTGCTTTGGTATTGTCGTTTACTATGATGATGAGCAATCATTTCAGTGAAGTAAAAAAAGAAGAGCAGATAAGAACGTTCCAAGAGAAGAAGGAAGAACGCGAGAAAAAAACTGAAGAGCAGACAGATGAAAAACGAGATACTTCAGAAGAAAGTAAATCTCAAAATCAAATGCAAATATCAGCGCCGCAACAGAGTCTAGAAAAAGAGATGAAGGCGACTATGGATGATATTAAGAAAGAGCAAAAAGCGCAAGAACAAAAGCAAAAGCAGGAGGCTAAAAAAGCAGTAGTAGTTCGCGCAAGTAAAAAGAGTGGACAGTACTATACTCCAGAGCATCCTTCTTACAATAAGGTAGCAGCTAAAAACTTATTAGTCTTTAATTCAGAAGAAGCCGCACAAAAAGCGGGGTATAAGAGAGCTGCATAAGATAAAATTTTAAAAATCGATGTATCAGTTAAGATACATCGATTTTTTTCTTATTTCTTATATGTATTCACTATTTCTTTAGCAGTAGCTAGGTTCATATGTTTTTTAGTGCGTAATTTTTTAACTACTTCATCCAAAATATCAGTAGTTGCACCTGCTAAAATAGCTAATGATTTTGCATGTAGCTTCATATGACCTTTTTGAATACCATCACCTACTAAAGCGCGTAAAGCAGCAAGGTTTTGAGCAAGTCCAACAGATACGATAATGCTTGCCAAAGTTTTCGCATCAGGATTTCCTAACATGGCGCATGCTACTTTCACGCTAAGATTAATCCCGATAGAACCACCGACACTAGCTACCGGCATAGGTAATGTCAGTTCACCGATTAAAACCTCTTTTTCTAGATTGCAAGTCCAAGTAGAAAGTCCTTTATATTTTCCATCTCGAGCTGCCCAACTTTGACAACTGGCTTCAATAGCACGCCAATCGTTACCACTTGCGATAACAATACTGTCGATACCATTGAAAATTCCTTTGTTATGTGTTGCAGCACGATAAGTATCTGCTTGAGCAAACTTGCTCGCTAGTTCTATTCGTTTTGCAAGATATTCTCCGTTATCCCCAAGATTTGAAAATGGAATCTCACAGCGACTGGTAACTAAAGAACATGTTGCATAATTAGATAATATTGCCATAAGGGCAACTCCACCTGTAATGCTCTCCAGTGATATTTTTACTGCCTCAAGCATAGTGTTAAGCATATTTGCGCCCATCGCTTCTAAAGTATCAACTATTAAATAAACAACTACAAAAGAAGTATCGTCTTCCGTCAGTACCTTAACTTCTAAGTCGCAAGCACCACCACCACGCTTAACTATAGATGGATAAGCTTCGTTTGCTGTTTTAAGCAGAAGTTCTTTATTGTCTAAGATAAGGTTGCAAGTAGCCTTAACATCGTTAATGTCATAGAGAGCAATATGACCGATCATTTTCCTATCATGGATAGTAGTGCTAAAACCACCGCAGCGTTCAACTATTTTTCCAGCGTTGCTACACGCAGCAATGACAGAAGGTTCTTCCGTAACCATAGGAACTAGATAGCTTTTTTTATCAACAACAAAGTTAGGAACAACGCTAAATGGCAAAGAAAACGTCCCGACAACATTTTCTACCATATTATTAGCTGTTTCAAAATCTAATATTTTGTTGTTATTTAGCAAGTTAAAATGCTCATTATCTAAAATATTAGCGTTTTTAATAACATTTAAACGTTCATCGCGAGTTTTTTTATAAAATCCACTCCAATTATTCATTATAGGAGCCTCCCTTTCGGTAATTTTTGAAAAAACCTCACTAACAATTAACTAATGGCTTTATAAATAGTGATGTTAGTGAGGTTTATAAGTTAATGTAAAATTAACTAAGTTTTTAAATTTGTTTTTTATAGATTCGTTTGTGATTCTCGATTTTTTCTAGGACGAAACAACTTTCATCATGAATATCAGAAATATCTAGATTACCAGCTTCATCAACAGTAGTATCTCTAAAGAACATTTTTTCATATTCATCAACAGAGATTTGTTTTCTATTATTAAACTGTTCAAGTCTATTAGTTTTTAATTGGTTTTCATAACCTTCGACTAGCATCATACCAAATACCTCAGCGACAGCACCACTACCATAACTATAAAGAGCGATTTTATCGCCTGCTTTAAGAGTAGTGTTGTTTTCAAGAAGAGATAATAATCCTAAGAATAATGAACCTGTATAAATATTACCAACACGTTGGCTATAAAGAATAGATTCGTTAAAACGGTCTAATAAATTTTCTTTAGTCGCTTCATTATCTTCTTGTTCTAATAACAGTTGTAATCCTTTAAGGCCCAGTTTTGGATAAGGTAGATGTAAGCATACTGCACTAAAGTCTTGTAGCTGTTGTTTTGTTCTTTCTAAATATTTAACCCAAACACTCTCTAGACATCCAAGATATTGTTCAGTAGAAAATTTCCCTTCAACAAAAGCATATTGAGAATAGTTAGGACGCCAAAAATCCATGACATCACGAGTAAGGCAAATATTGTCGTTGTTTAATTCTAAAAGACGAGGGTTGCTAGTAACTAGCATAGCACAACTACCAGCTCCTTGTGTAGATTCTCCAGAAGATTTTACTCCATATTTAGCGATATCACTCGCAATAACAAGTACCCTTGAATCAGGATTGTTCAAGACATGATTTTTCGCGAAATCAAGAGCTGCAGTAGCTCCGTAACAAGCTTCTTTTACTTCGATAGTACGCGCAAATGGTTGAATATCTAATAAGCCATGGATAAATACCGCTGAAGCTTTGCTTTGGTCGATACCAGACTCTGTTCCAACTATAATCATATCTATTTTTTCTAAGTCTTCATCATCTAAAATTTCAAAAGCAGCTTGAGCGCCAAGTGTAACAATATCTTGACTTACTGGAGGGATACTCATTTCTAATTGAAGTAAACCTTTAGTAAATTTATCAGGTTCAATACCACGAGCTATTGCTAGGTCACGAATATCTAGATAGTACTCGGGCATTGCAAAGCCAATCTTATCAATTCCTATTTTCATTTTACTTTTACCTTTCGATTACTATTAATCTAATTTTTCCTAAATATATACTGAACTCCTCAAGAGTTCAAATAAAAATTTCCGCAACTACTATTGTATACAATTTTTCGTAAATAGTCCACAGTTAGACCATTTAAAACTAAAAAAGTTTCTTGACAATAAGATTTTAGTATAGAAGCTTAAATTAAACTTAAAAAAACTAGATTTAGTTATTCTAATTGATAGAATGAAACAATAAATCTAGTTATATATTACTTATAATAGTTTTAATTGCGACTTATAACCATAGAAATACCTTGACCGCCACCAATACAAAGCGAGCATAGTCCACGATTTTTGTTTTCATTGATTAGTTCATGTACTAAAGAAACAAGGATTCGACAACCGCTCGCTCCAATAGGATGACCTAAAGCTATAGCACCACCATTGATATTAACTTTAGAAGTATCAAGGTTAAGTTCGTTAAGAACAGCTATCGACTGCGCTGCAAAGGCTTCGTTAAGTTCGAATAAATCAATATCATTAGTTGTTAAATTCAGTTTATCTAAAACTTTTCTCGTTGCGGGTATTGGGCCAAGTCCCATAACTTTATTATCTAGACCGGCAGTAGCGTAACCATCGATAAAACCAAGGATATTAATACCTAGCTCGTTAGCGCGTTTTTCAGACATTAGAATAACGCAAGCCGCTCCGTCATTTATGCCAGAAGCATTACCAGCAGTAACAGTTCCATCTTTTTTGAATGCTGGACGTAGTTTAGCTAATGAAGCTAAATTAGTATTAGGTCGAACGAATTCATCAGTGTTAAAAACTTTTTCTTCTTTACGTGTTTTTATCGTAATAGGAATTATTTCATTTGAGAATTTCCCTTTTTCAATAGCAGTGCTAGCTTTTTGTTGGCTAAGTGTTGCAAATTCATCTTGTTGTTTACGACTAATAGAAAACTGCTCAGCAATATTTTCGGCGGTAATGCCCATATGAGAATTTTCAAAAGCATCAGTTAGCCCATCATGAATAATACTGTCTTCAAGTTCGAAGTTTCCTAGTTTAGCACCAAAACGTGCATCTTTTGTGTAATAAGGAGCAGTGCTCATATTTTCAACACCACCACAAACAACGATATCATTATCACCAAGTAAAATAGATTGAGCGCCTAAAACAACGCTTTTTAGACCAGAACCGCAAACCTTATTTACGACAAATGCACTCTTTTCTTGTGGGATACCAGCAAAGATCGCGATTTGACGAGCGATGTTTTGTCCAAGTCCAGCCCCAAGAACATTGCCGAAGATTACTTCGTCGACAAGGGTAGGGCTTAGATTTATTTCCTCTAATGATTTTTTTACAACTTCAGCTCCAAGTGCTACAGCTGGAATATCTTTAAGGCTGCCACCAAAACTACCGATAGCGGTACGTTTAGCACTAACAATAGCGACTCTACTCATATATCAATCTCCTATCCATATAATCTAGTATATTTTACTATAAAAAAACTATCAGTTCAAATTTTACGTGCCTATGATGAGAAAGTGGGGTTTAAAACTATTAAGAGAATGCCTTGAAAAATAGATAATCTAGCCTTTGAAATAAAAATAAAATTATTTTGTAATATAAATGTAATATTTTTGTAATAAATCGTTGCTTTTTGTAATTTTTGGTAGTATAATATAATTAAAGAAGAGAAGAAATAAAAGTAAATAATATTAAAACAGAAAGAAGGTGGAGAAAATGAACAAAATTTTAAAAATTACAGCGGTTTTTGTTTTAGGAATAGGAGTTTTAACAGGATGTACAGATAAAGTAGCGCAAAAGATTACTAATGAGACAGAAAAAACACAAGAAATAACAACAAATATGTTAAAAGATGACGCTAATATTAATGAAAAAAATCAACAAGAAAATAAAGATAACAATGTTGTAAATAATGTAGCTAATAGAAATAGCAGCCAAATGACCCAACAAGCTAACACGAATAATACTAATAAATACAATCATAACTTTAATGAAGCTGGGAAAATACTAGAACTTATGAATTATAGCTTGCTTAACTTTAAAGGTTCTACAGCGGCTAATGCAATTCGTTATAGTGTTATAGATAATGGAACAGATAATCAAGTTGTTTTTGCACCAGCTACTTATGTATTAGACTTAATTAACACATATAATGAAGGAACTTATAATCTTAAAGATGTATTTGCAAAATTGGATGCAGAAAGAGGAATTACTTTTATGGAACTGGATAAAAGTAAAGTGGAATATACTCAAGAGGAATTAGAAAAATTAGTAAAAGATAATAATACTATTGTATATTTCAAAAAAGATAATGCCTTTGCATTACGTTACATCGCTGGAATAGGTGGAGCTACAGATTCAATCTTTGCTCCAGTAGAACGTTGGGAAATCCACGGAGATAGAATAATAATACCATTTGTTACTATAGCTACTAATCGACCAACAGGTGTGATTACACTACGATTAAATAATAAACAATATGCAAGTGGTCAACATAAAACTATGTATTATGTAGAAAAATTTGTAATATACTAAACAACAAAAAAGAGCGACTTAAAATGTGAGGATAAAAAATCATAATTTTTAAGTAGCTCTTTATTTAATTATAGACAAAATAAAAAAGCTAAGTATTGGGGTACTTAGCTTTTTTATGAACTAAATTAAGTTCGAAGCAATTTCTTGCTTATTAATATCTAATCTTATATACAAATAACAAAAGAGTATCACTACTCTTAAAGGGAGAATGGCTTGCCTAGGGAGCGACAAGCCACATTATGAAAAAAATTAAAAAGTTTTATTATCTGTTAATATCATAAAGAATTAACTGAAATATTGGTTTAAACAAAAATATTTTCAAACTTAAAAGGGAGAAACGACAAGTGTCGTTAAGAATGAAAAATTAATTATTTTTGTTTAAGTCACAATTATATATCTTTTACTTAAAATATACTTAAAATTATTTTTAAATTTTCAATTAAAATTTATTTTTATTAAAAATTTTTAAGAGAATAGATTCATAAACCTTAAATTACGGGATATAACTAATTTTCTAAATCAAAGTCAATAGGTTTTTTGCCGACTTCTTCCAAATAAGAATTTATACGTGAAAATACCTTGCTGCCGAAGAAACCGCGATAGGCGGATAGCGGACTTGGATGTGGAGATTCTATTATTTTATGACGAGAACTATCTATTAAAGTTTTTTTACTTCTAGCATAGCTACCCCACAGAACAAATACAACGTTATTATTTTTTTGTGAAATAGTTTCTATTATATAGTCTGTAAAATCTTGCCAGCCAATATTACTATGACTTGCTGGTGAATATTCTTCAACCGTTAAAACAGAATTTAGTAGGAAGATTCCTTGTTTAAACCATTTTTCTAAATTTCCTGTTTTTGCAGGGGCAATACCAAGGTCGTCATAAAGTTCTTTGTAAATATTAATTAAACTTTTAGGCAAAGGAACGCCATCATTTACAGAAAAGCTTAAACCACAAGCTTGTCCAGGATTATGATAAGGATCTTGACCTAATATAACTACTTTTATATCTTCTAAAGGAAGATCAAAAACCTTGAAAACTAATTCTTTTGGTGGGTAGATAGTCGCTGTTTGCCTTTTTTTATTAATGTTATCAACTGTTATACCTAACTCGTTACGCTTTGGGTAATTTTTAAATATTTCTTTCCAACTATTATCCATAATAACTCCTTATTTGTAAAAAATTTTCAATATACATTTAAGTATAACATAAGATGTAGTACTAATAAAATTTATTAAGAAGGAAGAATTAGAAGGGGGAAGTATGATATAATAAGTAGTGAGTGAATATAATATATATTATATAAAGAAAATAAAAGACAATAGGAGGTCAATATGAAAAAACTTGGTTTTATCGGTGTTGGCAATATGGGAGAAGCAGTTTTGAAAGGAGTAATTTCTAGCGCTAAGGTAGCGAAAGAAAATATTTTCGTTAGAAATTCTTCAAACGACAGTACAGAAAAAGTAGCTGAACGTAACGGAGTCCAAGCGGCCAATAGCTCAAAAGATTTGGCAAAAGAATGTGATGTTGTATTTTTAGGTGTAAAACCATATTTAGTAGCAAGTGTACTAGAAGAAATCAAAGCAGAACTAGAAGGGAAAATAGTTATTTCGATGGCGGCAGCAGTAGAAATAAAAGATATAGAAAGTATTGTTCCAAGTGCAAAAGTAGTTCGTATTATGCCGAATACACCTGTTGAAGTAGGTGCGGGAGTTGTTGGTGTTAGTGTAGGACATAATATAGAATCAACAGAAGTGGAGTACGTTTTAAGTTTATTTAGTAGTCTTGGATTATCAGAGGTGATAGCGGAAAAAGATATGGCTGGATTAACTGCACTTAGTGGGTCAGGACCTGCTTATGGTTATTTATTTATTGAAGCATTAGCTGATGGTGCAGTGTTAAACGGGTTACGTCGTGAAACTGCTTATCGCTTAGCGGCACATACAGTAATCGGGGCTGCAAAAATGGTACTAGAAACAGGAGAACATCCAGGGAAACTAAAGGATAATGTTTGCTCACCATCAGGTAGTACAATTGAAGCTGTCCGAGTTCTTGAAGAAAAAAATTTCCGTTCAGCAGTAATTGAATGCGAAAAAGCTTGCTTTGAAAAGTTAAAAGAAATGTAGGGTTAAAGTCTAACAATAAAGTATAAAATTCATAAAAGTTAAAAGAATCTTAATGATTAGAAGTCATTAAGATTCTTTTTATGTCTTATTTTTTCAGCTCATCTGTTAATTCATAAAGTTGATCTACTAAGTATCCAACATATGAAATTGCTTCTTTAAGTGGTTCAGCGGTACTCACATCACAACCAGCAAGCTTAGAAAGATCTAGTGCTGATATACTACTTCCTTTAGAAAGAACATTTAGCCAAGTATTAGCATAACTTGGATTTTTGTCAATTTTATTAGCAACTGCTGTTCCGATAGTAAGACCTGCAGAATAAGTATACGGATAAAGTCCCATGTAGTAGTGAGGTTGGCGCATCCATGTGAGTTCTGCTCCTTCGTTAATTACAAGACTATCTCCGAAAAATTCTTCCATAACTTCACGTTTTATAGTAGATAAAACTTCTGCTGTTAACATTTCATTATTATCAACTTTTTTATAAACGCGGTCTTGATAAACAGCTTCAAGATAGTGAGTTACCATATTGTGGAAGTAAGTTCTGCTAATCATATTACTAATTACCCAACGTTTAAAACGTGCGTCTTTATTAGTTTGTAGTAGATAATTAGAAACGATAACTTCGTTACAAGTAGACGGTGCTTCTACGAAGTACAGTGAGCAATCGTTATTTAGCATAGTTTGGTGTTTACCTGTACTCATAAAATGATAAGCATGTCCAAGTTCATGCGCAAGAACAAATACCTCGTTCATTTTCCCAGTCCAAGAAAGAAGGATAAAACCAGCTACATTTGGAACAGTAGCACAGAAACCACCTGTACTCTTACCGATGTTTTGAGGGAAGTCCGTCCAACGTTTATCATAGCTTTCATCAATCATTTTAACATAATCTTCTCCGAGAACACCAAGCGCTTTTTTCAAGTAATCTCGTGATTCTTCGATAGTCATATCAACCTCAAAATCAGGATCTAGACTAATTTTGCAGTCAGCAAATTGCATATCTTCAATTTTATGCTCGCGTGCTAATAGTTTGATGTAACGGCGGATATGTGGTGCAAGGTCTGTCATAAGTGTTTTGATTTGACGATCATATAATTCACGACTATCATCTTGTTTATCCAATAAGTAATCAATAACGCTATCATAACCACGAGCAGTTGCAAGCATCTTTTCTCTTTTAATGTGAGAAATATACTCATTTGCTGAAGTATTCTTATATGCATTTAAAGTTTTATAAAAACTTTTCGCAGCTGCACGACGAACATCGGTATCATTATCCATCTCATGTAAGTTTTCGTATAAAACAAAGCTATTTTCGTAAGTCTTACCATTTGCTTCGAAACTATCGAATTTCATATCTTCATGTTTAGTTACTTCGTACAAATTATAGAAGTCAGGTAGATTTTCATAACTAGTGATTATTTCTTCAACTTCTTTTGGTAATACATGCTTTTTCATATTAACAAGTTTTTCGAAATAATATTTCAAGTCTGGACGATAGTCAGCAACAAAGGTATTTATAAAATCTTCATTTAAAGATATTAACTCTGTGGAGAAAAAACTTAGTTTACTAGCTGAAAGAGAAGAAAGTTCTTCGAAAATAGTTGCGTTGGCAACTACATTATCGTTAAAACGGTTAACAGACATAGGTAATTCAGCATAGTGTAAAAGTTTATAACATTCTTCTTCTATCTCTTCGTATTTAAGGATAGCTTCGTTTAGAGTAGTATAATCAGCTAACTTTCCTTCATATTTGTCTTTAAACTCAATTATTTCTTTTTTTGTTTTTTCCAAAGTATTTTTGTAGTCTTCATCAGTTTTATAAAGTAGAGTCATATCCCAAGTGTACTGTTCGTCTACTTCATTACGTGGTACTAATTTTATTTCAGTCATAGTTTACCTCCAAATATCTTACTAGTTATATGTTAATAGTTGCGCTAACGCAACTTAGTTATAATTATAATACGTAAATGCAGTTTGGTAAATATAAAAAGTACGCTATATAGCTAAAAAATCTAGCCGACCAATAAGGTAAGCTAGATTTTTATATTAATTAAATTTTATTTCATCTATTTTATCAATTTTTCTAGTGATTGTGATTTCGCCTTGTGAGTCTTTTAAAATAGATTCTATTAAATTTTTGGCAGTTGTGTATTGAAGTTCAGACATAGAGTCTTTCTCTTTTTCTAGTTGTGCTTTAGCTACTCCTTCTATAAATGATTTTAAATCAAGGGTAATTCCTAAAATCTCATTTGTAGTAGTATCTATTGTTGCAGCAAATGTTAGCGTCATTTCAGAAAGGTCACCAGTTTCTTCACTAGTAAACGCACCTGGATTTAGATAAAATTTATTTCCGATGTCTGATAATTTTATTTTCCCAGTGAAAGTTAGTTTGTTATCTGATTTCTCATAGTTTTTATCAGTTATAGTATTAAAAAGGGTATTTCCGTTGAAAAATACTTGTATAGCAGATAAAACTTCTAAATCATCTGTGATTTTATCTTCAACTAATTTTCCATTTTCAACATTGAATTTATCGTATCCGGAATTATTTTTCTTAAGGAAAATATGTTCTTCTTTTGTTGAAGTTTTTCCTAGTTCAGTTTCTTGTTCAGAAAATTTCTTCAAAACATTTCCATTTTCGTCTATTTTAATATTTGATGATACATTAACTGAATAACTTTCTACTATAAGGTTAGATTTAATAGTAACCTTAGTATCTAATTCTAAATTTTTTTCTTTTGAAAAGTTGTTAATGGCTGTTTTAACAATTTCTTCATTTGATAATTCTTTTTTCGTTTCTTGCGTAGTGGCTTGATTTGTATTTTTATTTTGTGTGCAACCTAATGTTGTTCCTGCAAGAACGGTAATTGCTAGAGTTAGTAATAATTGTTTTTTCATGATATACCTCTTTACTTAGATTATAAGAACTAATTATATACTAAAAGACTGATTATGTAAATAAGAAAATATGCTGAAAAAATCTGATTCATTCTATAAAAAGTTTACTAGCATTTTTTTTTGATGTATAATTTCTATAGTAGAATTTTTTAAAAAACTATCAAGTGAGGTAAACTATGAAAGTAGCGATAATAGGTGGAGGGATAGTAGGTGCGACATGCGCGTACTGTTTATCGAAAGATAAAGATGTGGAGTTGACGGTTTTTGATTACGGCGTGGGACAAGCGACAAAAGCGTCTGCCGGAATAATAAGTCCATGGTTTTCAAAACGACGTAATAAACCTTGGTACAAGATGGCGCGTTTAGGTGCAGATTTTTATTTGAAACTTGTTCAAGATTTAGAAAATGAGGGCATCAACACTAATTTTTACTCGCAATGTGGAGTATATTTATTAAAAAAAGACGAAACTAAATTACCAGAATTGAAAGAATTAGCAGAAAGCCGTATGGAATTATCACCGATGATAGGCGAGTTAAAATTACTTTCTAAAGAAGATGTTCAAAAAGTAATTCCGAGTTTTGATAACAATGGAGATGTACTTTATGCTAGTGGTGGCGGCCGTGTCGAAGGGGAGAGTTTTGTAAAAACTCTACTTGAAGCATCAGAGGCCCAAGTAGTTAATAAAAAGGTATCTTTAGAATTAGCTGGAGACAATTATTTAGTTGATAATAAAGAGTTCGATATAGTTGTGCTTGCGACAGGAGCGTGGCTAAAAGATGTACTAGAGCCACTTGGTTTTGAAGTTGATGTTCGTCCTCAAAAAGGACAACTACGTGATTATAAAATAAAAGATAACAATACAGGTGATTACCCAGTAATTATGCCAGAAGGAGAGCTAGATATAATTCCTTTTGAAAATGGCGTGGTTAGCGTTGGGGCAACCCATGAAAATGATATGGGATTTGACTTGGAAGTGGATAAGGAGCAGTTGGATACTTTTGGAAATGAAGCTCAACAATTTTTAAGAGAACTAGCTGATGCACAAGTCATTAATGAACGAGTAGGTATTAGAGCATATACTTCTGACTATTCACCGTTTTATGGAGAGGTGCCAACGTTGAAAAATGTTTTTGCGGCAAGTGGACTGGGTTCTTCAGGATTAACAACAGGACCTATTATCGGTTATAGTATTGCAAATATGATTTTAGGACGCGAAAACGAGTTGGATTCACAAGATTATGATATAAATGCTTATATAACTATAAAAGAGTAGTTTTGGGTTATTTGATGAATAAATGTGTAAATTTTTATATGTGAGAATATTAGTCGATTAAGTAAAAGAAGATATTTGAAAAAACTTTAAAATATCTTCTTTTTATTTTGAAAAATATCTTACAATCACAATATTTTATGTTATAATGGAGAGTGGAGAGTTATATGGTAAAGTATGGAGTTTTAGAGACGAGGTTATACCGGTCATTTATTTCATGACATTGCTGTAAAAATAAAAAAAGTAAGTATTTTAAGTTTGGTACATTACTTAAGGAAGGAGATTATTATGATAGCTGATTACCTGTCAGGCATAAGTACATTAACATTAGTTATTCACCTGCTAGATATACTTTTAGTATGGTTCTTAGTATATAAGTTATTAACATTGTTAAAGGGTACTCGTGGTATGCAATTGGTTAAAGGAATTTTAATCATTATTGGGTTAAAAATATTTTTTAACTTTATTGGTTTTACAACGATGACTTACATATTCGATCAAGTGGTTACTTGGGGAGTGTTGGGAATTATGATTATATTCCAACCAGAATTGAGACGTGCCTTAGAATATATAGGTAGAGTTCAGTGGACTAATATTCTCAATTTTAATTATAAAGATGTCCAAAAAGGACAAAAAGAGCATATAATAAAAGCTGTCGCTACTTCATCAAGGCATATGGCAAGACGCCGTATAGGTGCATTAATTGTATTAGAAAATAGTACTGGGCTTGATGAATATGTGGAAAGTGGAATAGAGATTAATGCAGAAGTAACGCATGAACTTATTATTAATATTTTTATTCCGAATACACCACTTCATGATGGAGCGATGATTATAAATAAAGATAAAATTCGAGCTGCTAGCTGTGTATTACCGTTATCGGATAATAGAACGATTGCTAGTAGTTATGGAACGCGCCACCGCGCAGCATTAGGATTATCAGAACTTACAGATGCAATTGTTATTGCTGTTTCAGAAGAAACAGGAAAAATAAGTGTGTGCCAAAATGGTAAATTAACAACAGATTTTACCGATGAAAAATTAATGAAGTACCTAGAAGAAAATTGGCAACAACAAAATGAAAAGATTATTAAATAAGAGGTGATATTATGAGATTAAAAGAGAATAATCAATTAAAGTTAATATCATTTTTAATAGCAATACTACTGTTTATATCGGTAAACGAAAATTTTAAAAATTTTTCTGTATTAGGAAATAGTGATAATAAATCTACCGCGTGGGTAACAGAGGTTCCTCTTGAAGCGGAGTATGATAAAGAAAAGTTATATGTAGTTGGGATACCGAATACTGTTTCTGTAAAATTATCTGGGTCATTGGCAAAAGTACAAAAAGAAAGTGTAGCACGCCACTTCAAAGTTAAGTTAAATCTGAAAAATGCTCAAATAGGAGATGATCAAAAGGTAAAACTAGAAATAGAAGGTTTGGAGAGTGGTCTTGAAGGAACGGTAGAACCGGGAACAATTACGATTTCTATCAGAGAAAAAGTAACGCGTGAGTTTAAGGTAACGCCTACTGTGAAAAAAGAGAGACTATTAATAGGATATGAAATAGAGAAACTTAGCGTTAATAATAATACTGTAAAAATCTCTGGGGATATTGATAGTATTAATAGAATACGTGAAGTTCGTGCAGAAAGTGCTACTCGTACTAAACTAAATAAAAACACTAAAGAAGAAGCAAAATTAGTTGCTTATGATAGTGATTATAACAAAATAGAAGATATTCAGATAGAACCTGGTTCAACGGTAATGTCGATTGAGCTAAAAAGTTTAGAAAAAGAAGTTCCGTTGGAAGTTAATACTATTGGGAAACTACCATCTGGGTATGAACTAGTTAGTGTAACGGCCGATATAAGTAAGGTTACTATTAGAACAGAAAATCAAGAAACATTAGATAGAATAACAAAAATGCTAGTTGATGTCGACTTGAGTGATGTTAAGGAAGAGATAGAAGAACGTAGTAACTTGAAAATTTATTCAAAAGAAGATCTTCGAGTAGCAACTGATACACCAATAGTAAAAGTAACTATAAAAGTAAGGAAAAAATAAGCATGTCAGATAAAAAAATGATGTTTTTAGCGGTGAATATGCTGATAACGGTATTGAGTTTAGCTATAATAATAGGAACGATATTTATCGAAAATCAAAAGACAAAACTAGTAGCTATAGCTGTAGCAATCAGCATACTTGTAACTCAAAAAATTGTAGAAATAATTGTTATAAAAGAGACAAGGAAGGTAAGTACAGTAGTTTTGATTATTATAGTTGCTGCCGCTGGTTATTTTGGATATAAAATGTTTTAGGAAAAGGGGGAGCTAATGTTATTTACTTTAGCTCCTAATTTTAAGAAGTATAGTTTTAGAACGACTTTATTACTAAGAATACGTTAAAGTTAAATTGCTAACTCGTCAAAAATAAGGAGTTCTAATAAAATTATAGGAGATTAGTATGGATAAATTGTTTTCATCAAAAATATATATAAAACACCGCTTTAAATTGATAATGTTACTAGATTTGAAAATAGTAGCGTTGGGAATTATTGCGTCAATATTTTTAGGTAAGGCTTCGGATCCTTTCGCAATGTTGAGTACGCACTATATAGAAATAGGGGAGTTTTTAATTATTTCCTTAATTATATATGCAATTAGTTTTAAATTATTTGGGATAAATAAATCTTTATGGTCGTATTTAGGAGTTAATGAAATCGTTAATATCTGTGTTTCTGTATTTGTTGCTGATTTAATTACAAGCATACTATATCAATATATGCTTCCAGATACATTTTCTAATATAAGATTTGCTATTTTCTCACCATTATTAATTATTGCTGGGATTATGTTTATTAGAATGCTTTACCGTGCATTACGCGAGCGAGAAGTAGGTCGTACAGGAAAAGCTACATACAAAAACACCTTTATTATTGGAGCAGGAGATGCTGGATATATTCTTTTAAAAGAATTATCTAAAAATAATGTTTTCCGAGCTAATGTAGTAGGTCTTATCGATGATAGAAGAAAAAATTCTGTAATAAGTGGTGTAACAGTTGTAGGGACAACTTATGAATTGTTAAAACTTATTCCAAAGTATGAAGTTGAACAAGTGTTTTTAGCTATACCATCTATAGACGCATACAATAAAAATAGAATATTAAATATTTTAAAAGAAGCAAATATTAGTATAAAAGTTATGGGATCTGGGGTAACAGTTGAAGATGGAGAAAGTATTTCAAAACATCTTAAAGATGTCTCGATAGAAGATTTATTGGGGCGTGGAGAAGTTAAACTTTCTCAAGGAGAAATTCGTAGTTATCTACGAGGTAAAAGTGTTCTTGTCACAGGTGCTGGTGGCTCAATCGGTAGTCAGATAGTTCGTGAGATTTTCAAGTTTAAACCGAGTAATTTGATTTTAGTAGATGTAAATGAAAATGCTCTTTATATGTTAGAGCGCGACCTAGATTTTGAGAGAAGTCATTCAAAAGAATATGAAGGTGTAAATTATATTTCGGAAATTGTTAGTATTCGTGAAAAAGGGGCTTTAAGAGAAGTGTTTGATAAATATAAGCCAGAGGTAGTTTTCCATGCGGCAGCTCATAAACATGTGCCTCTAATGGAACGTCGTCCGCAAGAAGCGATTAAAAATAATGTTTTTGGGACAAAAAATGTTATGGATGTAGCAATAGAAAAAGATGTTGAGCGATTTATTATGATTTCAACAGACAAAGCGGTAAATCCAGCAAATGCAATGGGAGCGTCAAAACGTTTAACAGAAATCATCTTACAATCAAAAGGTAATAAATATAAAACGAAATTTGCAGCTGTTCGCTTTGGGAATGTGTTAGGTTCTAATGGTTCTGTTATTCCAATCTTCAAAGAACAAATAAGAAAAGGTGGGCCAATAACAATAACGCATCGTAACATTATTCGTTATTTTATGACAATACCAGAAGCGGCGCAGTTAGTTTTACAAGCTGGTTATTATGCGAGTGAGGGAGAGATTTTCCTTCTAGATATGGGAGAGCCGGTAAAAATTATAGATTTGGCAACAAACCTAATCAAACTTTCAGGTTTAGAGCCATATAAAGATATAGCTATTGAAGAAATCGGGCTTCGTCCAGGAGAAAAGATGTATGAAGAATTATCATTAGATTACGAGAATAGCGAGAAAACAGATAACAAAATGATTTATAAAAATACGACCTTAGATATCGATGTAGACGAATTAAATGTTAAGTTAGATAAGCTACAAGCGATGCTAGGACATGCAACTAACGAAGAAATTCGTGATGAGTTGTTTGAGATAATAAATTGTTATAATGGGTAGAAGTTTTTAAAATCATCACAAATGTAAAATAAGGAGATTTATTATGAAAAATGTGAAAAGAGGTGAACTAATCCTTTGGGTAATTTTTGGATTTTTCACGTTAATATCAGTATTATATCTATTTGATACGGGGTTATTATCAGCGTTGAAACTTTTTATACCAACACTACTAGTAACGTGCCCACCTATTGTAAAGAAATATCCTATAAAAAAAGTATATATGATAATTATAGCAGTGACGGTAATGTTTATTGCAATAGCTAATGCAGATGAATTTAGTTATGCAAAAATGCGAAAAGAACAACAAGAAAAAAGGTTGGTAGAAGAAAAAGAGAAAAAAGAACAAGAAGAAAAACGAAAAGAAGAATTAAGACAAAAAGAATTATCTGATAAAAAGAAACGGGTAGATAAAGAGATACGAGAGTATTCTAACCTAAGTCAAGGAGAAAAAGATAAGTTCTTAGAAAGAGTAACTTCAGCGAATGAAGCTGCTGAGGTTGATAAAATAAAAGAAGAAGCTGAAAGATTAGATAAAAAAAATGGAGACAAAAAAGAGCAAGAAAGTAAAGATTCAAGTTCAGTGAAAAATGAATCAAGTTCTCTAACTTCAGGTTCTCAATCAACACAATCCTCTACACCAGCTTCAACAGGACAAGGAATCATAAAAGGTAATAAAAATTCAAAAATATATCATCTTCCTGGACAAAAAGACTATGATAAAATAAGCCCTAAAAATGTAGTTTATTTTAATTCTGAAGCTGAAGCTCAAGCAGCAGGATATAGAGTAGCAAAACGATAAAAGAATTACTTTAGAATGAAAGATGGCTATGGTCATCTTTTTTTCTTTGTAGAGTTATGCTATAATACTAAAGGAATAAAATTCGCTGTAATGTAAAATTATTAAAAATTTACTACTAGCGACATGCAAGCAAGAGAATGTTATAATATTCTTTGATAATAAACTATGCAAGAAATATAGATTAAAAGTATTTCGTAGTGAAAATAGATTAAAAATAAGGTGAATAATGGTAGATAAAAGATTTGAAACAAAGATAGTAAAAAAATATAGAGAAGAAATAAATAAGAGAAGAATATCGTTATTTTTGAAGTTGTTTTTAGATAAAGTATTAGCCTTAGTATTACTTATTCCATTAAGTCCTATAATTTTGACTATTGCTATTTGGATAAAGTTGGACAGTGAGGGGCCGGTGTTTTATAGACAAGAGCGTATTACTACTTATGGGCGTCCGTTTAGAATTTTTAAATTTAGAACAATGGTTAAAGATGCGGACAAACTTGGTGCAGCTGTAACTGAACATAATGATCCACGTATAAGTCGTGCTGGGAATAAACTTCGTAAGGTTCGTCTTGACGAGTTACCACAGTTGTTTAATGTGCTTCTTGGGGATATGAGCTTTGTTGGTGTTCGTCCAGAAGTTGCAAAATATGTTAATCGTTATACTGATGAAATGAACGCAACATTACTTCTTCCAGCCGGGATAACATCTCCAGCAAGTATTGAATACAAAGATGAGGATGAAGTAATAGAAAAATTCAAAGGAACAGGGCGTTCTATTGATGATATTTATATTGAAGAAGTTCTTCCGGATAAGATGAAATACAATTTAGACTACATCAAGAACTTTAGTATAATAAATGATATAAAAATAATGATACAAACAGCGTTAGCGGTCATAAAGTAGTAGAATAAGATTAATTTCACGTTGCAGCTACTATATGAAAATTAACTTTGACAATTCAAACATAGAGACACAAGAGAAACTTCTGTATTATTCTCTTGTGTTTTTTATCATGATAGCTGAAATTTTTTCAAAATTAGAGTATAATAAAAGGATAACATAAAAAGGAAGGTTAATAAATAATAAAAGGTTAGGAGTCAAAATGAAAAAATACAATATTCCTTTTTCGCCACCAGATATTATAGAAGAAGAAATAAATGAAGTAGTAGATACTCTAAAATCTGGATGGATAACAACAGGGCCTAAAACAAAAGAATTAGAAAAAAGACTATCAGAATATACAACAACACCTAAAACAGTATGTTTAAATTCAGCGACTGCAGCATTAGAACTTGTTTTACGTGTACTAGGTATAGGAGAAGGAGACGAGGTAATTGTTCCAGCTCTAACATATACAGCATCTTGTAGCGTTATTTATCACGTAGGGGCCAAAGCTGTTATGGTTGATATTCAAGCTGATAGTGCTGAAATGGATTATTCGAAACTTGCAGATGCAATAACATCGAGAACAAAAGCAGTTATTCCGGTGGATCTTGCGGGTATTCCATGTGATTATGATAAAATTTTTGAAGTAGTAGAAAGTAAAAAAGAGTTATTTGAAGCAAACAGCATTTATCAAGAAAAACTTAGTCGTGTTGCTGTTATTGCTGATGGGGCTCATGCCTTAGGTAGTGAGTACAAAGGAGTAAAAGTTGGTGCAGTTGCTGACTTTACAACATTCTCATTCCATGCAGTGAAAAACTTCACAACAGCAGAAGGCGGGAGTGTTACTTGGCGTGAAAATCCAAACTTTGATAATGAAGAACTATATAGAGAATTCCAAATTTTCTCACTTCATGGTCAAACAAAAGATGCATTGGCAAAAACAAAAGCTGGTTCTTGGGAATATGATATTATTATCCCAGGGTACAAATGCAATATGACGGATATTATGGCATCTATTGGCTTAGTTCAACTAGATCGTTATCCTAAACTATTAGAACGCCGATTAGAACTTGTTGAAAAATATAATAAAGGTTTTGAAGGTAGTAAAGTAAAACCGTTAGTTCATAATACAAAAGACCACAAAAGTTCAAATCATCTATATATTACACATGTAGAAGGAGCAACATTTGAGCAACGTGGGGAAATTATTATGAAAATGGCAGAACGTGGAATTAGTTGCAATGTTCACTATAAACCATTGCCACTCCTTACAGCGTATAAAAATTTAGGATTTGACATGAATAATTATCCAAATGCTTATTCATATTATGTTAATGAAGTGACATTGCCATTGCATACACGTCTTAGTGACGGGGATATAGAAGTTATTGTAGAAAACTTTAAAGAAGTAATAGCGGAGGTAGTAGGTGAGTAGGGCTACTACAGAAAATAGTTGATAAAGAGAAGATTTACACAAGGAGAAAAAATGTTGACTAGAGAATTGATAAGTATAATAGTCCCAGTCTATAACGTTGAGAAATATTTAAAAAAATGTATTGATTCGATAGTAAATCAAACATACAAAAATTTAGAAATAATTTTGGTAGACGATGGTGCTACAGATAGCAGTGGAGAAATATGTAATGAGTTAGCCAAACTAGATAATAGAATAAAAGTCTATCATAAAGAAAATGGTGGTTTGTCAGATGCGAGGAACTACGGAGTGGAGAGAGCAACTGGGAGTTATGTAGGCTTTGTTGATAGTGATGATTATATAGATGCAGAAATGTATGAAAAATTATATGAGGCTATAACAAAAGAAGATGCCGATGTTGCAGAGTGTAATCTTAAGATTGTGTATCCAGAAAGAGTAGAATTGTTTACTGATAAAAGATATTATCAAGTTTGTACAAAACAAGAGTATCTAGAAGAATACCTGAAAATAGAAAAAATTTTTGGCTCAGCATGTGTACGATTAATCAAGACAAATATTGCTAAAAAAATAGAATTTCCTGTTGGGAAATTATATGAGGACACTTATTATGCGTATGATTTAATAAGTATTGCTGATAAGTATGTTTTGATGGATAATGCTTGCTATAACTATTTGATGAGAGAAAACAGTATAACAAATGCAAAGTTTAATCCTAGAATATTCGATCTTATAGAGATAGTAGAGAAATTTCATGTAAATGTTTATCGAAATTATCCTAGTTTGAAAGAAGCGGCGGATTGCCGTAAAATGTACGCATACTTTTCAGTTTTAAATAGCATATTATTAGAAGAAAATTTCAAAAACAATACTTTTTATCTACAGATAATAAATTATTTTAAAGAGAATTACAAGAAGTTATTAAAAAATAAATATATAACTCGTAACAGAAAATTGAGCATAATATTAATTAAGCTTAATATAAATCTATATAGAAAAGTATTATTGAGATACAAAAATACTTTAGCAGGAAATTAGGTGGATTTAATGAATAACGAATTAATAAGTATAATAGTTCCAGTATATAAAGTAGAGAAGTATTTAGAAAAGTGCGTAAAATCTATTCTAAAGCAAACCTATACGAATTTAGAAATTATTTTAGTAGATGATGGATCTCCGGATAAGTGTGGGCAATTATGTGATGAACTTGCTAAAGTAGATAATAGAATAAAAGTTTACCATAAAGAGAATGGTGGACTATCAGATGCACGTAATTATGGGGTTGAAAGAGCAAATGGTGAATATATAGGCTTTGTAGACAGTGATGATTATATTCATGAAAGTATGTATGAAAAATTATATGAAGCTATAAAAAAATCAGGGACACTGATTGTAGAATGTGGTTTGACAAGAGTTTATAAAAATACATTAAGACCACATTATGAAGGGGAAGATTATTTCTTAATTTTAGACAAACAGGGATATTTAAAAGAGTATTTAGAAAATAGACGATTATATGGATCGGCGTGGTGTAAGCTAATTCATAGGGATTTAGCAAAGAAAATAAAATTCCCGATTGGTAAGATTTATGAGGATGCTTTTTATACTTTGGAATTGTTAAATAATGTAGAAAAATATACACTTATAAGCGGAAATTACTATTATTACTATATAAGAGAGAATAGTATAACTACACGACCATTTAGTTCAAAAGATATGGATTATATTGAGATAATGGAGAAAATCCGTGACTATACTTTATCTAATTTTCCAATATATAAAGAAAAATTATTAGTAAGATTAACGTTTGCTTATATATCTATATTTAATCAGTTAATAGTAACAGAGAATTATAAACAGAGACAAGAGTATAAAATATTAAGGAAAAAGCTGATGGATATTCGTTTTAAAATTATAACTAATAAGAAGGCGCCTAAAAACCTAAAGATAGCTGTTTTGTTATTAAGTGTTAATGAAAGGTTATACAAATTTATATTGTCTAAATATAAGAAGTATGAGAGTAACGATTAATTTATAAAGGGTGAAAGTAATGAAAAGAGTATTAATAGTTATCCCTTCGTATTCTAAAGGCGGAGGAGCAGAGAAAATTCTTTCTAATATTTTGAACAATGGTGATTTTTCTGAATACCAGATAGATATAGTAGAAATTGATAGGGGGAGCAAAGGGTTTGAAAGACTCCCAAAAGGTATTTCTGTAATAAAAAATTATAATAACGAAAAATATCCACATCTTATGCGCCTAATATTAGATCAAATAGGAAAAAGACTTCCAAATATATTGAGGAAATATCTAATTAAGAAAGATGATTATGATATTGAAATTATGTTTGAGGCTATGTATCCAGATATTCCATTTACAAAAAGAAATATAAAAAAGATATATTGGGTTCATGGAAGTATAGAGGATTTTTCTAATACTTGGCGTAGAGATAGATTTAAACAGCATTTTTCAGATTCAACAAAAATCGTAGCAATTTCAAATAAAACGGAACAATCCATAGTAGATTTATATCCTGAACAACGAGGGAAAATAAGCCGAATATATAATGGTTATGATTTTGATGATATATTAAATAAATCTAGAGAAAAAATCGATGTTAATATTTATGAAAACTCTATCTGTTCGATAGGGAGAATAGAGCTAAAAAAAGGTTCAGATAGAACTTTAGAATTAATTAGAATGTTACATGAAAAAGGCCATAAATACCATATGTATTATATTGGATCTGGAGAATTAGAGGAAAGCCTAAAATTGAGAGCGAAACAGTATAATTTGTTGGAATATGTTCGCTTTTTAGGATATCAGGTAAATCCATATAAATATCTAAAAAATATGAAATGTCTTGTTTCGATGTCGAAACAGGAAGGTTTTCCAGGAGTATATGTAGAGGCGTTATCATTAAATGTGCCTTTTGTTTCAACCGATGTAGGAGGGGCAGAAGAACTTTCGCAAAATGGGAAATTTGGGAAGATAATTTATGATGATGAACAGGCGATAAAAGAAATAATAGGGTATGTTGAAAAAACTCAAGGATGTGATGAAGAGGTAACGGAGTTTCTTAAGGAATTATCTTTAGAAAAACAGATCCAAGAGTTTAAAAAATTATTAGAAGACTAATGTCTACAGAAAGGAAATTACTATGCCGTTTACAAGTGCAGGATTTTTATTTTTCTTCTTGCCAATAACGATAATAGTTTATTATCTATTTAACTTTATTGGTAAAAATCAATTGAATAATTTATTACTAATATTATTTAGTTTGTCATTCTATATGGTATCGGGGTTGAGAACAACGATATATTTGATATTATTTATAATTATTATTTATTTTTCTGGCAAGATATTAGACTACATAAATACCAAAAGCACAAAGAGAAGTTTTTTTATATTATCGTTGTTATTTGTAGTATTGACTTTATCTTATTATAAATATATAACATTTATATTAGAATTATTCCAAAGCGGTACAGGGATATTAAGTATAGTAATTCCATTGGGCTTATCTTTTATTATGTTTGAGGCAATATCGTATTTGGTTGATATCTACAAAGGAGATACGAAAAGTGGAAGTCTAATAGATGTATTTCTATTTTTTACATTTTTCCCAAAAATTGCCTCTGGGCCAATAGTATTGTGGAAAGATTTCTCTAGTCAAATTTATAATAGAAAAGTATCTGTAGATTTATTTTTTAGTGGAATGAATAGAGTAATGATAGGTTTTGCAAAAAAATCTATTATAGCTGATTCACTAGGAACAGTGGTCCAAAGTATTAATGAAAATACACAGTTAGGAATAGATTCACCAACAGCTTTTTTAGGAGCGTTATGTTACTTTTTACAGATTTATTACGATTTTTCAGGGTATTCAGATATAGCTATAGGTATTAGTAGAATATTCGGATTTGATTTTAAGGAAAACTTTAATTATCCATATACATCAACTTCGATAGGTGAATTTTGGAGAAGGTGGCATATTTCCTTAGGGACGTGGTTTAGAGAATATATTTATATCCCGTTAGGGGGAAATAGAAAACACGTCTATATAAATCTATTTGTAGTATTTTTAATCACAGGTATTTGGCACGGTTCAACGTTTAATTTTGTTATTTGGGGAGTAGCTCATGGCTTGTTAATCATGATAGAACGTGCATTTAGAGAGAAGGTTTGGTATAAAAAGATACCAGCGTTATTTAAATGGATGTTTACTATGGTATTTGTCTATCTGACATGGATAATATTTATGATACCATCTTTAACTCAAGCTATAATATATTACAAATCCATGCTAGGAATTCCAGCAGGAAATATATATTTTACATTTGAGTATTTCGTTAATAATAAGTTAATTTTAATAATCATTGTAGCTATAATTGGAGCATTTATAGGTAAATGGGATAAAGTAGAATTAATTAAAGCGTGGTCTCGAGATACAAAAACTGGACTAATATTTAGTCAAATGTTATATATGATGTTATTTGTGTTAGCTATTTTATTTATGATGAACTCATCATATAGCCCATTTTTATATTTTCAATTTTAAGGAGGAAGTCAATTGAAACAGTTAAAAGCATTCTTTATATTACTATTTTCAGTTATTTTGCTTTTGCCAGTAGTGTTCTTTAATTGGCAACCAAATTATATATCTGAAATTGATAATAGAAAATTAGCCGAGTTTCCAAATTTAGACAAAATCAACTCTGAAACTTTCAAAGATATATATAAATATATAAATGATAGAATAGGATTTAGAGAGGAAATAATTCAAAGTTATGGAATTTTGAATAATAGGTTATTTGATATTCTAGTCCATCCAGCCTATGTTTACGGACAAGATGGATATGTGTATTTTGGAATGTATCAAAAAAATTATGATGAACATACAAGGCAATTTACAAAATCTCTTAAAGAGATAAAGGATTATGTAGAGAGTAGAGGTGGAAAATTTTATGTTCTTATTAACCCTGAAAAAACCTCTGTGTATACGGAACATCTACCTAAAGGAGTAAATTACAATAGAACATGGATGCAACTTATAGAAAAAGATTTAACAGATTATGGTGTTAATTTTATAGATAATACTGAAGAGTTGAAAAAGCGAAGTAGTATTGAGCAAGTATATAATAGGCAGTACGATGCTGGACATTGGAACGATTTAGGAGCGTTCTATGGAGTAAACAATCTATTGCAGTTAATCGAAAAAGATGATTATAGGGTGAAACCTCATATAAAAGAAGATTTTGAGATAACTCAAGAAATAAAAAAATACTTACCTACATCTAAGTTTGAAGTTAATGAAGTTGTTCCCATATTTAATTTGAAACAACCATATGAGGATTTAACAAGAAAATATGATAAAGAAGTAAAAAGAGATGCACAGCAGAATCACTTTAGTTATATTAAAAGTGATAATTCAAAGTTACCAAAAGCATTAGTATTTCAAGGTAGTTATTTGAATGGGAGAGAAAAGTATTTAGCAGACAGATTTAGTGAGTACATTGCAGTTCATAACTATCAAAATATTTTTGATATAGACTATTATTACAATATATTTCAGCCAGATATAGTTGTCTTTGAGGTTGCAGAATATACTATAAATAATATATACTTTGATTTAACAAAAATGGAAAATATGAAGTTAAATCCTGTTTTACCAAATGATATTGTATATACTGAAGAAAATAATATTAAATATTCGATAGAAAAAGGAGAAGTTATTGATAAATTAGTATTTAGTGGGTTGCCTACTAATATAGAATACATATATTTTAAAATGGGAAATAAAATTTATGATATAAAGTATGTAGATGGTAAATATAGTCTTAGTGTTAAATCAGAATCCTTAGTTATTAAAGGAGATGAAGAAATTATTTTCAAAAAAAATAATGATAATAGGTACTATAGAAGTAAAGTAAAAGAGGAGAAAATAAATAATGAGAGATAGACTTTTAGAAAATTTAATAAAATATCCTATTTTATTTTATATATTTTATTTTATATATACAATAAGACCGCCGTTTAAATTAATGATTTTATCAGCTGATAAATACGAATCATTATTTCATTATGGACTTATTTTATGGGGATTAATAATAGTTGGATATAATTTTCTAACAAGGAGAGAAATTTTTTTAGGGAAAAATATTAGATTTGTTATAGTGTGGATAATAGCATCTGTTTTTACAGTAATAAGCAATATATCTTATATAACAATGAGTTCTGTAAAATCTATAATATTAACAATATTATCGATGTTGTTCTTTTTAATAGGTTATCCGCTGTTACGAGATAAATATAGTGATGCTAAAGTATTTAAATATATATTTTATCCAGTTTTAGCTGTTAAAATTCTGATAAATAGCATATCTATTTATTTGTATATAACAAATATTAGTATATTTGTTATAAAAAATAACATACTAGATTTTCTGGGTATACGATATGTAGGTATAGCTGGGAATAGGTATACACCTTTATTATATGGATTATATAAGGACCCTAATTTTACAGCGATGATAGGTGTATCTTTGATATTTATTTCTATATACATTTATATTAGTAATAAAAATAATCTTTCATATAAAGAAAGGCTATTTATATACATTAGTGTGATTTTAGAATTTATTATGGTTTCTTTTTCAAATTCTAGAGGAGCTTTATATTCTTCGTTAGCTGTCGTTGCTGTTATTTTAATAATGCTTATATTAAATAGATATAGATCAAAAAATATTTTTTCTAAATCTACTATAAAGAAAATCGTAGTAATTGTTTGCGCTACTATATTAGTATTTGTTTCATATATGGGTGTCCAAAAAGTTGGGTTTTCACTTTCTCAAAATAGTAAGTTTAAAAGATATATTTATGCAGAACAAAATAACAAATTTGAAAGAATATTTCCTTCGGATTTGGAGCAAGAAAAATTTTCTGAACATAAAAGTTGGATATTAGAATATGATGATGAAGAAAATGGAGAAAATGGAGAAAAAATAACAATAAATAAAGAAGATTCTGGAGAAGAAATAGGAAATGGAAGATTGACTATCTGGAAAGATACAGTAAAGCTATTTTCAAAACGACTATTTTTTGGTATTGCTCCAGAAATGCAGAAAAAAATATCATTAGAGAAGTATGAAAATCTAGATGTTCCATCTATGAAAGAAGGGAGATCTATTCATAATAGTTACCTTGCGGTATTACTTTATTATGGTGTTGTAGGAGTATTAGTTCTTGCTATAGGAGTTATTAGAATTTTAATTCCACTTTTTACAAGTGAAGTTAAAAACGGATATTCTTCTAAATCGATATTATTTTATGGAATATTGTTTTCTTTAGCAGTATCATTCTTTTTAGAGTCAATTTTTGTAAATATAGATTTTGAACAAATATATTTAATGTTTTTATTAGGAACAGTAATGGGATATTCTGAACTGAAAGGAGATAATTAGTATGTTGCAATGGGCAAAGCGAAGTTTAGCTACAGCATTAGGTGATAAGAAAGATATCGTAAAAAATTGGAAGATTATAAAGAAACTTAATGAGAAAGCTAATATTGAATTAGATGCTAAACGTCAAAAATTACTTAAAGATAATTTTCTTGATGTGTTGAATAGTGTATATAGCTCAAAAATATCTACTTATGATATTTGGTTGGATTTTGGAACATTATTGGGAATTTATCGAGATAAGGGTCTTATAAAACATGATTTAGATATGGATTTTGGTATTGTAATTGATGATTATCTTGACTTCCAAGAAAAGGAAAGGGAGTTGTTAAACAAAGGTTTTCAAAAAACACGTGAATTATATTATAATAAAGAGCTTATGGAAATTTCTTATGACTATAATGGCTTGAATGTTGATTTTATAGTTTATAAAAAAGAAGGCGGCTATGTTAAATCTGTTGTTGTAGGATATTTATTAGATGCTTTGAATAGACCATGTAAGTATGAATCTAGCAAGTATAAGATTAAGTTCGATGGTTTGAAAGATTATGATTTTGAGGGAGTTAAAGTAAAAATACCTTTAAACACGCATGAGTATTTAGAACATCAATATGAAAAAGATTTCTTAATACCTAATAAATTCTATGATTGGCGAGACAATCCATTGTATGAAAAAGTTGATGAAAGCTTGGTTGAAGTTAAATTGTTAAAATAAAATACAGATGCCTCTTGTTTCGAGGTATCTGTATTTTATTGTTTACTTTTTAAATTTTTTAACTAGTTTATTATATAAGATATCTATAGTATACATCATAGTGCTATCTTTTATAATGAATAAAGTGCTAGCGTAATACAGTGTAGAAAAAATGATAGTGCAACAAATCATAAGTAATGAATTAATGGTTATCGTATGAGAGGTAATTTGGAATATATTTTTGCAAGTATAATATATAGGTATAAATCCAAGTGATATAGCTATATATCTAGAACTTTTTTGGAATATTGACCTTAATGAAACAAGGTTATGTTTTTTAATGAACAGAATTTCAAGTATTACTACTATGCACTCAGCAATAAGTGTAGTTATTACATAATATTCAGCTTGGAATATATTGTTTATATAAAGAATAGAATTTAATGAGAGATTTATAATCCCTCCTATAAAGTAGTACGAGGTAAGTGTCCGTTCTTTATCGTTTACAAAAATAATTTGATTTCCCAATATATACTCTAAAGACCAAACTAGTGTCCTTAAAGCAAAGAGACTAGTGACTATTCCGGCAGCAGTATACTTCTCGGAAGCATATATTACAGTTGCAAAAGTTCCTAAAAGAATTAAGCCAATACCTGTTGGAATTATAAAGAATAAGAATAGAGAACTAGACTGATTTATAAGATACTCATATGAATCGGTGTCTTTCTTTCCCAGATAATAACTTAGTCTAGGTATAGTTACGTTTATTGTTCCAGTTAAGACAATTGTAATAAGCATTACTATATTCATAGAAATAGTATAATATGAAATATATTCAAGATGCGGACTACGCGTGATAAACAATCTATCTAAAAGAGTATATAACATATTAGCGTTAGCTAATAGCAACATAATAAACATATTTTTAGAAGAAATCAATATTTCTTTAATAGATATTTTAACGAAAGATACATCTTTTTTTATCCATATGAAACTTATAAAATAATTTAATATAGTAGTTGTAGTCATTATTAAAGCATAAGGTATAATATCATTTTCAGCCTTAATAAAAGTGAAGATAGATATTAACATTACTACTCGGATAAATAATGTTTTATACAGAATAAACGTATAGTTTTCATAAGCTTCATTCATCCATTCTATATTAAGAAATTGGAATAAGGCTTGCAAACCAAGGATGTAGTATAAAATTTTTAATGTGGTTATGTTGGTTCCTAATTCTATAAATAAGAAATACAGAGTAGTAATTGATATTGAGGTGAAAATGGATAAATAAAATAATTTAGAAAATACTTGATTTATTTTATCTCTATCATTTTTAACTTTGCTAATAGATCTAATACCGTAGTTGTATATTCCAAATGCAGCAATAGGCATAATAAAACTCGCCCAAGTATTTGCATTATTATAATAACCGTAATTATCTTTACTTAGGATTCTAGTAAGATAAGGATTTGTAATTAGAGGAAATATAATGTTTAATATATTAACGGTTATGCTAGCTAAAGCGTTAATTTTTATACTTTTCAATTTTTTACTCCTTTTATCGTCATAGTCTGAGTTAGGTATATTATATCATAATATATTATAAAAAACAGATAAAATTTAAATAAGATATTTAGCTATATAATTATTCATCAAGCTTACATGCATTATTTAAAATTATGAGATAACTTAAAATTTATTAGAAAGTATATAGGATATAGGGAGATAAGTTTAAAAAATACTGGATTATTTAGGGAAATTATGGTAATATAAAAAAATATGAGATTAGAAATCTCATTTAATTTTCTATCGACGTTCAAAAAACAAAAGAAAAATACAAGAAATGAACAAGGTGAAATATGGTTACATTAGCAGAATTTAAAATTTTAACACAATTATTAAAAAATAAATTTCAAACACAAAGAGAAATAGCTGAGGACTTAAATATGTCATTAGGTAAAGTTAACTCAGTAATTTCAGAATTAAAAAATAAGGACTTAATTAATGGTAATAATGAAATAACAAATGCGGGACTAGTAGAACTTGAACCATATAAAGTGAATAATGCAGTTATATTAGCGGCGGGAATGAGTACTAGATTTGCGCCCCTGTCGTATGAGAAACCCAAAGGACTACTTAATGTAAAAGGTGAAATCTTAATAGAGAGACAAATTAAGCAGTTACATTCAGTAGGAATAAAAGATATAACGTTAGTTGTTGGATATATGAAAGAAAAAATGTTCTATTTAGAAGAAAAATATGGGGTAGAGATTGTTGTAAATGAAGATTATTATAGATATAACAATACATCTTCTATGATGCTAGTAGCAAATAAACTATCTAATACATATATATGTTCGTCTGATAATTATTTTGAAAAAAATCCTTTTGAAAAATATGTTTATAAAGGGTATTATTCATCTGTATATGAAGAAGGTGAAACTGACGAATATTGTATTAGTTTTGATAAGAAAGATAGAATAATTGATGCGAAAGTAGGAGGATGTAACTCTTGGGTAATGCTAGGACATGTATACTTTGATCGAGAATTTAGTAACAAGTTTTCTTCAATTCTTAGAGAAGAATATAAAAAGCAAGCGGTAAAAGAAGGCTTATGGGAAGATTTATACATTAGATTCATATCGGAGTTAGATTTGCGCATAAGAAGGTATAGTAAGGACATTATAAGAGAGTTCGATTCTTTAGATGAATTAAGAGAGTTTGATAAAGATTATTTAAAGAATACTAATTCGAGAATTTTAAATAATATTTCTAATATATTGGAGTGCAGAGAAGAGGAAATTGAACAAATAAGTCCGATAAAAGCAGGGCTAACGAATACATCGTTTAAATTCACTGTTTCAGGGAAACAATATGTATATAGACATCCCGGTAAAGGAACGGAAGATTATATTAATAGGAAAAGTGAAGCTGCATCAATGAAGGTGGCTAAGAAACTAGGAATAGATAATACTCACATTTATATCGATGAGGAAGGTTGGAAGATTTCTCATTATATAGACGAAGCTAGAAATCTAGATTACCATAATAAGGAGGATGTTTCGCAAGCATTAAAATATCTAAAGTTATTACATAATAGTGGTGAAAAAACAGAGTATAAGTTTGATATTTGGAAGCAGATTGATGGATTTCGTCATCTGCTAGCAGAGAATAATAGAGATAACTTTGAAGATATGAATGACTTAGTTGATTTGGTGGAGAGATTAAAGAATGAATTATCAGATGATCAAGAATATTGTTTATGTCATTGTGATAGTTATGATCCTAACTTTTTAATAGATAAAGAAAATAAAATGTATCTTATTGATTGGGAGTACTCTGGTATGACGCATCCAGCGGTAGATTTAGGAACATTTGTAGCTTGTTCAGATTATAAAGTAGAAGAGGCTGTTGAGGTGATTAAAGAATACTTAGAAGAGGATTATACACCTAATAAGTTAAAAACCTACTTAGGATATACTGCAATTATATCATTCTATTGGTTTTTATGGGCGTTACATCAAGACAGCTTAGGAAAAAATGTAGGTAAATATTTATACATATGGTATAAGTATACAAAAATATATGCAAAAGAAGCGTTAGAATAAAAAGGAGTCAATTTTAATGAGTAAAAACCTAGAAGACTTAATATATGAAGAAACAAAGAGAAAACTAGATATAATGGAAAGTAAGGAGTATGAATTTCCTAAAAGAATTACTAAGGTAGATATCTATATTATAATAAGCATAATTATAATAAGTTTGGTGCTAATAATACTATGTATGAGTGAGGTAATTAAGTAATGCAGAATAATTATATCGAAAGAGAGACAATTACGGGAGTCGTACCAGTTTTAACTAATGAAAGAAAATATTCATTTATAGATTTATTTCTATCTACAAGTGGATTTGCTATTGCGACATGGTGTTATACACAGGGAGCTTATGTAGCACAGTTCTTAGGATTTAAGCAAATGCTAATTAATATTTTTGCATTTAACTTAATCTGGGTATTAGTGAGTTGTTTACCAATTTTCTTTGCGGTAAGGTATGGGATTGATTTATGGATATGGTTAAGGGCTGTTTTAGGAAATAAAGGAGTTGCAATATTATCAATTGTTATTAGTTTAGCAAATTTTGGGTGGTATGCTGTTGCTGCTAATTTATTCTCTTCTTCCATGATTAATTTAATGAAAAACTTTGGAATTGCGTTAAATGAAGATTTGTGGAATCCTATATTAGGGGTGGCGTGTGTTGTTTTAGGGACTCTTATAGCGATAGGTGGCCCAGAAGTAATAAAATGGACTAATAGATTCTTGGTAGGAGCATTGTTAGTAGTTGGAGTAATAGTCTTTTTTATTAGCATAACATCCGTACCATTTTCGGATATATTAGCTGTAAAACCAGTTAACCAAGAAGGGATTAGCGCGATAGAACGTTTTATGATGTCAGCTGAGGGGAATGTAGCTTTTGCATTTTCTTGGTCAACTCAAGCATTAGTTATGCCAAGATTAGCTAAAACAGAAAGAAGTGGATATTGGGGAACAACACTTTCTTATGGTGTTGTAGCACCATTCTTTGTTGCAACTGGTGGAGTTATGACGTTAGCAATGTTTGTAAAAACAGGTATTTATGAAAGTGATCCTACAACTATGTTATCAGTATTAGCTACTCCAACATTAGGTCTTTTAAGTTTGCTATTAGTAGCATTTGCTAACATAGGGACGCAAGGGACAGGGTCATATGTAAATTGTATGATTGTGAAGAGTGGATTACCTAAAGTTAGTTACAAGTTGCTTGTTATAATAGCTATGATATATGTAAGTGTTCTTACAGTGTGGGGAGGTGTAGAAAAGTATTTTGGTGCTTTCATCTCACTTGCAGCGTATGTGCAAGGGCCGATTATAGGTATGATATTAGTAGACTATTTCATTATTAGAAAAAGAAAACTATCGTTAAAATCAGCTTATAATTTAAAAGGACATAATGCTTACAAGTATACTAATGGATATAATATTGTGGGGTTATTATGTATAATTATTTCATGTTTAATAACAATGTTATTTGTATATAATCCGTATAATGGTTCAATAAAAAGTAACATATTTTTATTTACAACAGGAAGTGGTTTTACTGCAATTCTTGGAGCTATTTTATACTATTTGGCTAGTGTAACATTATTTAAAAAATATATGGTTAGTGATAGAAATGATTTAGAGATTATTTAGCATAAGAGTTAGTACTATAATATTGAGGCTTAAATTATTGATAATATATGTAGTATATAATCTTTTATTAAAAGTATAATTTTAGAAAGAGAGATAAGGAATTGTAACTTATCTCTCTTTTAATTGTAATTAACTTGTAACGAAGTATATATAGGAAAGGTGGTATAATATAAGATGCATTGATAGAGAAAAAAGTAATAGTTAGAGTAGGAGATAGAACGATTATGAGAAATAATATAAAAATAGGAATAGGAGCGCTAGCGGTTTTAGCTACACCGTTTGCGATAGGAGAAGTTTCTGGGAATGAAGCCCAAGCAGAATATAAAGGACAATTATTTTATCATTCAAACACATTAGCGAACTGGTGGCATAGTGATGGTCAAGATTGGTATTTCTTCAAAGATGGAAGAAAATATACGGGGTATGGAAAAGATAACTCAGGAACACGTTACTTTGTAAACGGTAATTATGCAAACTGGTGGTATAATGATGGAAGCGACTGGTATTTCTTCAAAGATGGGAGAAAATATACAGGTTGGAGTAAAGACAATGACGGAGAGCATTACTATGTAAATGGTAAATACGCTAACGGACGATATAACGGTAAAAACTATGTGAATGGGAAAGAAGAAAGTATAAAAGATGGATATTTAAATAATCTATTTTATAGTAACAATCAATTGGCGAATTGGTGGTATGATGACGGAAGTGACTGGTATTTCTTCAAAGATGGGAGAAAATACACAGGATGGGGTAAAGATAATGCCGGAGAGCATTACTATGTAAATGGTAAATACGCCAATGGACAATACAATGGAAAAAATTATGTAAACGGGAAAGAAGAAAGTATAAAAGATGGATATTTAAATAACCTATTTTACAGTAATAACAAATTGGCAAACTGGTGGTATAGTGACGGTCAAGACTGGTATTACTTCAAAGATGGAAGAAAATATACAGGATGGGGTAAAGATAATGCTGGAGAGCATTACTATGTAAATGGTAAATACGCCAATGGCCAATACAATGGAAAAAATTATGTAAACGGGAAAGAAGAAAGTATAAAAGACGGATATTCAAACAATCTATTTTACAGAAACAATAAATTAGCAAATAGCTGGCATGATGATGGAAGTGATTGGTATTACTTCAAAGATGGGAGAAAATACACAGGATGGGGAATAGATGGAGATGGAGAGCATTACTATGTAAATGGTAAATACGCTAATGGCCAATACAATGGTAAGAACTATGTAAATGGAAAAGAAGAAAGTATAAAAGATGGATATTCAAACAATCTATTTTACAAAAACAATAAATTAGCAAATAGCTGGCATGATGATGGAAGCGACTGGTATTACTTCAAAGATGGAAGAAAATATACAGGATGGGGAATAGATGGAGATGGAGAGCATTACTATGTAAATGGTAAATATGCGAATGGTCAATATAATGGTAAGAATTATGTAGATGGTAAAGAGATGGAGGTTAATGCCTACTCTGGTTACTATAAAGTAGTGTCACTATATATTCCAGTATATGATGCTAATGGAAATATTTTATCACATGTATCTAAAGATACAATTCTATTTAGAGATAACAGAGCGAGTGTAGGGGGACGAATCCCAGTTCAAGTAGCAGGATTGACAGGATATATAAATCCATCACAAGTTCAAGCGGTAAATCCTAGCACTACATTTATTCCAGATTATGTTAGTGATGGTAAATATGTCTACCACAGATATTCACAATATAGTAAAGTAATGGTTGCTTATCATAATTCTAATATGGTAGTAGGGAAATCTTATTATTCAGCAGATGGAATTAATTTTGGAACTTTCAAATTAGATCATCCATTCCAATTCAGCAATTTAAAATCAAAAACAAATTATACAGCAGCAGATTTAGATAGATTGTATAGCTTAATGGGAGCTAGCGACAGTAGGTTAGCTGGTAAAGGAGCTACATTCAAAGCCGCTGAAGAAAAGTATGGTGTTAATGCATTGTACTTAGTTGCACATAGTGCTTTAGAAAGCGCATGGGGAAGAAGTAAGATTGCTAGAGATAAAAATAACTTCTTTGGTATTTCAGCTTATGATAACAATCCGTATAATGCTGCTACTAAGTTTGATGATGTTGATGCTGGTATTTTAGGTGCAGCACGTTGGATTAATGAGAAATATTTATCAAAATCAACATATCCTGCTCGTGGAGCTTACCTTGGGAATAAAGCGGGTGGAATGAACGTTAACTACGCAACAGCACCGTATTGGGGAGAATCAATAGCTAGTATAATGTTCGCAGCTAATGAAAAATTAGGTAGAAAAGATGGATAATACAAGTTTAGCTAGATTATGTTTAATCTAGCTTGCTTTTTGATGAGGTGAAGAGTATGTTAGTATCGGTGGTAGTTGGTTTATTAAATGAGGAGAAATTTCTCCCTAGATTAATAGAAGATTTTAAAAATCAAACTTATCCCCATAACAAAATAGAGTTAATATTTATAGATGGGATATCAAAAGACACTAGTTGGCAGATATTAGAAGAATTTAAACAAAGTAAACATGATTTTAATAATGTGATTTTGTTAAAAAATCCTAAAGTTATTTTATCTGCAGGTATGAATGTTGGGATAAAAGCGGCAAATGGTGAATGTATTTTAAAAGTAGACTGTCATTCGCACATTACAGATAACTTCATAGAGAATAATGTAAAAATTATAGAGGAAGGGGAGTATGTGTGTGGAGGTCCTAGACCTAATATTATAGAGAATAAAGATAATTTTAGTAAAACGCTACTTTTAGTTGAAGAGAATATGTTTGGTAGTGGAATAGCTAATTATAGAAAAGAAACTTCTAAAAGGTATGTAAATTCAGTTTTTCAAGGAATGTATAGAAAAGAAGTTTTTGAAAAAGTAGGGCTATTAGATGAGAAAGTAGGGCGTGTAGAAGACAATGAGTTGCATTATCGTATTAGAAAAAATGGATATAAAATACGATATAGCAATAATATAGTATCTTACCAATATACTCGACCGACGATAAAAAGAATGCTGAAGCAAAAGTACTCTAATGGTTATTGGATAGGTAAAGTTAGTCATGTTTATCCAAAAGCTTTTTCTATTTTCCATTTTGTTCCATTAGTTTTTGTATTAGCGATTATTTTTAGCTTATTAATGATTCCTGTTACTAAACTGTTTATATTATTGTTAAGTAGTACATATTTATTATTTACTTTTATAATTACATTAATGATAATTATAAATAATAAGTTTAATATTACATTATTATTAATGCCGATATTATTGTTCTTGATTCATGTATATTATGGTATGGGAACGTTAGTTGGATTAATGAAGGGGTTCAAGTGGAAGAAAATATATTATAAATAATAATAAAAAGAGAGATAAGGAATTGTAACTTATCTCTCTTTTAATTGTAATTAACTTGTAACGAAGTATATATAGGAAAGGTGGTATAATATAAGATGCATTGATAGAGAAAAAAGTAATAGTTAGAGTAGGAGATAGAACGATTATGAGAAATAATATAAAAATAGGAATAGGAGCGCTAGCGGTTTTAGCTACACCGTTTGCGATAGGAGAAGTTTCTGGGAATGAAGCCCAAGCAGAATATAAAGGACAATTATTTTATCATTCAAACACATTAGCGAACTGGTGGCATAGTGATGGTCAAGATTGGTATTTCTTCAAAGATGGAAGAAAATATACGGGGTATGGAAAAGATAACTCAGGAACACGTTACTTTGTAAACGGTAATTATGCAAACTGGTGGTATAATGATGGAAGCGACTGGTATTTCTTCAAAGATGGGAGAAAATATACAGGTTGGAGTAAAGACAATGACGGAGAGCATTACTATGTAAATGGTAAATACGCTAACGGACGATATAACGGTAAAAACTATGTGAATGGGAAAGAAGAAAGTATAAAAGATGGATATTTAAATAATCTATTTTATAGTAACAATCAATTGGCGAATTGGTGGTATGATGACGGAAGTGACTGGTATTTCTTCAAAGATGGGAGAAAATACACAGGATGGGGTAAAGATAATGCCGGAGAGCATTACTATGTAAATGGTAAATACGCCAATGGACAATACAATGGAAAAAATTATGTAAACGGGAAAGAAGAAAGTATAAAAGATGGATATTTAAATAACCTATTTTACAGTAATAACAAATTGGCAAACTGGTGGTATAGTGACGGTCAAGACTGGTATTACTTCAAAGATGGAAGAAAATATACAGGATGGGGTAAAGATAATGCTGGAGAGCATTACTATGTAAATGGTAAATACGCCAATGGCCAATACAATGGAAAAAATTATGTAAACGGGAAAGAAGAAAGTATAAAAGACGGATATTCAAACAATCTATTTTACAGAAACAATAAATTAGCAAATAGCTGGCATGATGATGGAAGTGATTGGTATTACTTCAAAGATGGGAGAAAATACACAGGATGGGGAATAGATGGAGATGGAGAGCATTACTATGTAAATGGTAAATACGCTAATGGCCAATACAATGGTAAGAACTATGTAAATGGAAAAGAAGAAAGTATAAAAGATGGATATTCAAACAATCTATTTTACAAAAACAATAAATTAGCAAATAGCTGGCATGATGATGGAAGCGACTGGTATTACTTCAAAGATGGAAGAAAATATACAGGATGGGGAATAGATGGAGATGGAGAGCATTACTATGTAAATGGTAAATATGCGAATGGTCAATATAATGGTAAGAATTATGTAGATGGTAAAGAAAAACAGTATGGAGGATCGCTAGAGAGTGTTCTAAACATTGCCCGTAATTATCTTGGTGTTCAATCAGGAAGTGAAGAACACAAAAAAATAGTTGATGCATATAACTCTGTTAATCCAAAACCTGTAGGCTATACTGCAAAATATTCAGACGATTGGTGCGATATCTTTGTAACAACGGTATTCCAGCAAGCTGGACTTAGTCATTTAATAGGTCGTGAATGTGGGGTTCAACGCCATATTGGAATATTGGAACAAAAAGGAATCTGGAAAGGGAAAACACAACCCAAAGTAGGAGATATAGTAACATTCGACTGGGATGGTGGCGGTTGGGCTGACCATATCGGTATAGTAGAATCTGTAAATAATGGGGTAATTACTACTATCGAAGGAAATTCAGCTCAATATGCAGGGGATACAGCACCAACAAAAGTAAATAGGAAAACTTATAATTGGGATTCTCGTTATATTAAGGGGTACGCTAGACCAAATTATTAAAAATTAAAATTTTAAGAAATAAAAGGCGAATTTTGATGATTATCAAATTCGTCTTTTATTATAATAATTAGAATTTGTTAAAAATTTGAAATCATAGTATAATATAAAAATATTATAAAATAAAGTTTAAATTTGAGAAGGTAGGAGGTGTACGATGTGAAGAAGTTTATTGGAATTACTTTTATTTTTGTTCTATTTTTTGGAAGTGCTACTCAAATAAAAGCAGAATGGTTAAAAGATCAACAAGGGAAATGGATTTATTATGAAAATATATCGAACCAACTTGTTTATGAAAATAAAAATCTAGTTGTACAACCTACCGAACTTCCTCAGTATTATCAAGCGGATGCACGTTGGGGAGATAAGAGGTATGGGATATCTAATATGAAAATTACTGGATGTGTGCCTACTTCTTTAGCAATGGTAATCTCTGGATTAGTGAAAGATGTTACACCTGTTCAGGTGGCAGATTATATTTATGATACTACTATGGAAATGAATACTATGTTTACAGGGACTTCAAGTCTAGGAGCGCGGGATGCAATTACTTACTGGGGTCTAAAATATCAAGTAATTGATTCAAAAGAAGATTTAGTAGCGGCGCTTAAAAGTGGGAAGATAGTTTACGGAGCAATTGGTCACGGAATTTTCGTTAAAGGGTATAGTACACATGCAATAATACTTAGTGGCTATGATCACGGTAAAACAAAAGCGATAGATCCAGATAATATGAGTAAAACAAATCGTTGGTATAGTGTTGATGATATTTGGAACGAACGCAGTCTAGAGTTAGAGGATAATGCCGTAGGAGGACCTTTTATGGCGGTTTACAAATAGATTTTATTAAAAAAAGTTTAGGATAATATTTGCTCTATCCTTCAAAAGTTAGACTTTTTGAGGATTGTTAATTATCCTAAGCTTTTTATTATATTAATTTTAGTTATAAAATGTTTTATTCATCAAATCCGTTTGGATGTTTACTTTGCCAACGCCATGAGTCTTCACACATACGTTTAACATCATATAAAGCTTCCCAACCAAGTTCCTCTTTTGCTTTTGTTGCATCAGCATAACATGCAGCGATATCTCCTGCGCGACGTGGGCCGATAACATAAGGTAAGTCACGTCCAACGGCAGCTGAAGCACTCTTAACGATATCTAAAACAGAATATCCTATTCCGGTACCTAGATTATACTTAGTAAGTCCGCTACCTTTTTCTAATTTTTTAAGTGCAGCTACATGTCCGCGTGCTAAGTCTACTACGTGAATATAGTCACGTACCCCAGTTCCATCATGAGTATCAAAGTCATTACCAAAAACGTTAACTTTTTCTAATTTTCCAACAGCTACTTGCATAACATAAGGAAGTAGGTTGTTAGGAATTCCTTTTGGATCTTCACCTAAATCTCCACTTTCATGTGCTCCAATTGGATTGAAGTAACGTAAAAGAACGACGTTCCACTCGTTATCTGCTTTATAAATATCTCCTAGAATTTCTTCTAGCATTAGTTTAGTACGTCCATAAGGGTTAGTTACTGATAATGGAAAGTCCTCTCTAATAGGAAGCGCATGAGGATCCCCATATACAGTTGCAGAAGAACTGAAGATAATGTTTTTACAATTATTTTTTTCCATAACACGACAAAGTGTAGTAGTTCCTGCAACATTATTGTCATAATATTTAAGAGGTATCTGGCATGATTCTCCAACTGCCTTTAACCCAGCGAAGTGAATTACCCCAAAAATATTTTGTTCTTTTTCAAAAACTTCATTTAATTTTTTTTCATCACGTATATCAACTTCATAAAAAGTTACTTTTTTTCCTGTAACTCGTTCTACCACTTCTAAACTTTTTTTACTAGCGTTGTATAAGTTATCTACAACAACTACTTCGTTTCCATTATTTAATAATTCAATACAAGTGTGAGAACCGATAAATCCAGCTCCCCCTGTTACTAAAATCTTTGTCATATCAATTTTATTCTCGTAAATACGAGTCCTTTCTATGATTTATATTTATAATTTTAAAGGAAGGAAGTATAATTGTCAATGAAAAGTCGGAGAGGTACAAAGATTATAGAGAATATAAGTATTTTTATGGCTTCATTTTAGTTTACAATCCTTATGTAGTATAGTAAAATCTAGTAGTAAATAATAGTGGTTATTTTAGGAGATAGATTAATGAGAAAAAACATAAAATTAGGAGTTGGATTACTAACAGTTTTAGCAACTCCGATAGTTATAAATACAGTTGATGGTAATGAAGCGCAAGCTGAATATAGAGGTCAAGTATTTTATCATTTAAATAAACCAGCTAATTGGTGGTATAGTGATGGCCAAGATTGGTATTTCTTTAAAGATGGAAGAAAATATACAGGTTGGGGTAAAGATAATGCAGGAGAGCATTACTATGTAAATGGAAAATATGCAAATGGGCAATATAACGGCAAAAATTATGTAAACGGGAAAGAGCAAAATATAAAAGAGGGCTATCTAAACAATTTATTTTATAGTAATAATCAATTAGCAAATTGGTGGTACAGTGATGGTGAGGATTGGTATTTCTTTAAAAATGGTAAAAAACACACAGGAATAGCAAGTGATAATTCGGGACAGAAATATTTTGTCAACGGAAAATATGCAAACGGAGTATTTGAAGGAAGAACGTATAAAGACGGAGAAGAAGTAAAAACAACTAATAGTACGCCGGTAAGAGGATATAATAAAGGTTTATACTATGTAGATAGTAAGCTTGCAAACTGGTGGTATGATGACGGCCAAGATTGGTACTTCTTCAAAGATGGTAAAAAACACACAGGAACAGCAAGTGATAATTCAGGTGAGAAATATTTTGCAAATGGGAAATATGCAAACGGAGTATTTGAAGGAAGAACGTATAAAGACGGAAAAGAAGTAAAAACAACTAATAGTACACCAGTAAGAGGATATTATAATGACCTATATTATGCAGATAGTAAACTGGCGAATTGGTGGTATGATGATGGCCGAGATTGGTATTTCTTTAAAGAAGGTGAAAAATATACTGGTGTAGCTAAAGATAATTCTGGAGAACATTATTATGTAAATGGGAAATATGCTAATGGTGAGTATAATGGTAAGAATTATGTTAATGGTAAAGAAACGAAAGTTATAGAAAATGGTTATTCAGAAGGTATCTTTTTTGCAGATAGTAAACCAGCAAACTGGTGGTATGATGATGGCCGAGATTGGTATTTTTTCAAAGAAGGTAAAAAGTATACTGGTTGGGGGAGAGATAATGCAGGAGAGCATTATTATGTAGATGGAAAATATGCAAATGGGCAGTACAATGGGAAGGACTATGTTAATGGTAAAATTGATACAAACGCTCAACCTCTTGCCATGCCCCAATATTATCAAGGCGATTCTCGTTGGGGAAGTAAATATTATGGACTTTCAACTATGAGGAATGCAGGATGTGTACCGACATCTTTAGCTATGGCTTTTTCAGGTTTAGGAAAACAAGTTAAACCTACAGATGTGGCAGATGTAATTTATTATAATACTAGCGAGTTTAACAAGCGAGAAATAGGTACTTCAGGTAGAGGAGCAGCTTATGCAATTCGCCATTATGGGTTCAACTATAGTGTAATTCAATCAAAAGAACAATTAATTCAAGCATTGCAAACTGGTCGTCCAGTATTTGCGGCTATGGGGAATGGATATTTCGTAAAAGGAAATTATTATACTCATGCGGTAATTTTAAGTGGTTATCAAAATGGTAAAACAAAAGCAATGGATCCGGATAATGCGTATACTACTGGAAAATGGTATGATGTAAATAATATTTGGAATCAACGTAGTTTTGAACCATCTGATACAGTAATGGGTGGCTCATTTATGATGATAGGAAATAACTAATTAATAAAAACTAGTCTAAAGTTTGATAAAATATCAGTTAAAAGTTAGAGTTCTTGTCTAATTTTTAGATGATAATAAAAAATCAGATTTTAAGGCTAGTTTTTACTTATTGTATAAAGTATAGATTAACCTACCTTTTCTATTTCGGTTGTTGCTAAATAAGGGTAAAATTGGTATACTATAGAGTATAGAATTTGTAGAGCGAAGGAGTGTGCTTAATTTATGGTATATAACCACAGAGTTGTTGAGAAAAAATGGCAAAAATATTGGGATGAAAATAAAACATTCAAGACATTAGATGATCATACTAAGGAAAAATTTTATGCATTAGATATGTTCCCTTATCCATCTGGAGCAGGGCTTCATGTAGGGCATCCAGAAGGATATACAGCAACTGATATCTTAAGTCGTTATAAAAGAGCAAATGGATATAATGTTCTTCATCCAATGGGGTGGGATGCATTTGGATTACCTGCTGAACAATATGCACTAGATACAGGAAATGATCCGAGGGAATTTACAAAGCAAAATATTGATACTTTCCGTCGTCAAATAAAAGAACTAGGATTTTCTTACGATTGGGATCGTGAAGTAAATACAACAGACCCTAATTACTACAAATGGACACAATGGATTTTCAAAAAACTTTATGAAAAGGGGCTTGCTTATGTTGATGAAGTGCCTGTAAACTGGTGTCCTGCATTAGGAACAGTACTTTCTAATGAAGAGGTAATTGATGGTAAGTCTGAGCGTGGAGGGCATCCTGTTGAGCGTCGTCCAATGCGTCAATGGGTGCTTAAAATTACTGAGTATGCAGAGCAACTATTACAAGACTTAGATATTCTTGATTGGCCTGAAAGTCTTAAAGCAATGCAACGCAACTGGATTGGAAAATCTGTTGGCGCAGAGATTGATTTTAAAATAGAAGGAACAGATGAAAGCTTCACAGTGTTTACTACACGTGCCGATACTGTTTTTGGAGTATCTTACTGTGTACTTGCACCTGAACATAAACTTGTTGAAAAAATTGTTACAGAAGGTCAAAAAGGGGCAGTAGATGAGTATCTAGATATTGTTAAACGCAAATCTGACCTTGAAAGAACAGATCTTAATAAAGATAAAACTGGTGTTTTCACAGGTGCTTATGCAATTAACCCAGTAAACGGAGAAAAAGTACAAATTTGGATTGCGGACTATGTACTTGCATCTTATGGAACCGGAGCTGTTATGGCTGTTCCGGCACATGATGAGCGTGACTTTGAATTTGCGACTAAATTTAATCTAGCGATTACTCCTGTTATCGAGGATAATGGTGAAGTAGTAGTACCGTTCTATGGTGATGGGCTACACATTAATTCTGGATTTATTAATGGTCTTAACAATGAGGATGCAATTGCAAAAGTTATTGAATTTTTAGAAGAAAATAATGTTGGACGTAGCAAAGTTACATATAAACTACGTGATTGGTTATTCTCAAGACAACGTTATTGGGGAGAACCTATTCCAATTATTCACTGGGAAGATGGAACTATGACAACAGTACCTGATAGTGAACTTCCACTATTGCTTCCTGAAACTGATAATATCAAACCTTCAGGAACAGGGGAATCACCACTTGCAAATATCGAAGAGTGGTTGAATGTAGTTGATCCTGAAACTGGTAAAAAAGGTAAACGTGAAACTAACACAATGCCGCAATGGGCAGGTTCTTGTTGGTACTACCTACGTTATATCGATCCACACAATGATGAAATGTTTGCAGATCCGGAAAAACTTAAATACTGGTTACCTGTAGATGTTTATATCGGTGGAGCGGAGCATGCGGTTCTTCATTTACTATATGCTCGTTTCTGGCACAAAGTTCTTTATGATTTAGGCCTAGTGCCAAGTCGTGAGCCATTCCAAAAACTATTCAACCAAGGTATGATTCTTGCTGAAGGTAAAGATGGACGTCCAGAAAAAATGTCTAAATCTAAAGGTAATGTAGTAAACCCTGATGATATTATCGTATCACATGGTGCTGATACATTACGTGTTTATGAAATGTTTATGGGGCCATTAGATGCATCTATCGCGTGGAGTGAAAATGGTCTTGATGGATCACGTCGTTTCTTAGATCGAGTTTATCGTTTATTCGTTGATGAAGAAACAGGCAAAGTAAACGATAAAGTTTTAGATAAAGATAATGCTGAATTAGAAGTTAGCTACAACTACACTGTGAAAAAAGTATCAGAAGATATTGAAGTTCTTGGTTTCAATACTGCAATTTCACAACTTATGGTGTTTGTAAATGATTGTTACAAAGCTGAATATATTCCACGTAAATATGCATTAGGCTTTATTCAACTACTTGCACCATTTGCACCGCACTTAGCAGAAGAAATGTGGGAAATCTATGGTAATACTGAGTCAGTTTCATATGTAGCATGGCCAACATTTGATGAAACTAAACTTGTAAGTGATACAGTTGAAATAGTTGTTCAACTTATGGGTAAAGTTAAAACAAAACTAGACGTTAAAAAAGATTTAACACCAGCAGAATTAGAGCAAATTGTACTTGATAATGAAGAAGTAAAAGCTTTAATCGAAGGTAAACAAGTAATGAAAGTTATTGTTGTACCTGGAAGATTGGTAAATATCGTAGCAAAATAGGAGAGTAATAATGGAAGAATTAATCTATAATATTGTAAGTGAAATAGTTGAACATAAAGATGAAATCAAAATTGAAAAATTTGTTAAAAATGCGCGCGAGCATTATATACTAACTGTTCATCCAGATGATTGTGGTCGTGTAATTGGGAAAAAAGGAACAGTTATTAATGCAATTCGTACAGTATTAAACTCAACTACATTTAGCAAAAAAGTTTATTTAGATTTAGTCGAGTAATATAAATAGGTTTTACAATAAAAATCCGAAAGGCTACGAGTTTTTCGGATTTTTTGTAGGATATAGGGGCATATCATTTTATATAGGAGGATGGATTATGGAAAAAGTTGCTAAAGGGTATGTAATAGAAGATAGTGAAGTAAAAATATTGTTTACAAATAGAACAGTTGATGCAAAAAATTTGGATGACGTTAAGAGAGTTTGCGAGGAATATAATTTTAACTATACTAATTTAATGTATAATACTCAAGTTCATGGTGCAGCTGTAAGGATTATAAAGACTATGGATGATAAAGAAAATAATGGTGAAGAAGCTGATGGGTTACTCACTTCTTTAAAAAATGTACCACTGCTTATTTTTACTGCGGATTGCGTGCCTTTAGTTTTTTATGATAAAGAAAAAGAGGTTGCAGCGCTGGCGCATGCTGGGTGGCGAGGAACTTATGATAATATAGCCAAGGGAATAGTAGAAATTTTAATAAAAGATTATAAATGTATGAAAGAAAATATTAAAGTGATAATAGGGCCATCCGTGTCAGGAGATAACTATGAAGTGTCGTATGAACTTGTAGAAAAATTTTCGGTTCATAATATAGATAATTATTATAAAAAATGTGGAGAGAAGTATTATTTAGATTTGTGGACTATAAACAAAGGATTATTGAAACGAGCAGGAATTTTAGATAAAAACATTATGGTTACTAATTTTTGCACAGTAAAAGATAATAATCAATTCTTTTCGTATCGTTTGGACAATGCTACAACGAAGAGAATAGGAACATTTATACAACTGAAGTAAGGTTATATACTAAGAAATGAGGTAATAGGGTGGACAAAGATATAAGGTTAGTAGAACAAATAGCGACGTTTAAAAGACTTTCGAAAGGGGATAATCGTTGGCGCGTAGCATTTTACTATATTGCAAAAGAATTTTGGGATTTAGAAGAAGTTTTTGTAATAATAGATAAGGCGTTATATGAGGGGCAGGGATTGAAAATTCCGGTATTTAGAGAATATAAAGAAGCTCAAGGATTTCAGATTTTTTCAAGTTATAATAAGGCTTATGAATTTGTTGAGAAGCAAGGGGAGTTATTTGTAACAGAGAATGATAAGAAACTGATTGGGCGTATACGTAAAGGGGCTTTTCATGAGGTGTTTGTTCCATTTTTCGCCGAGCAAAAATTCAACTACTTGTTAAATGAAGATGAAGGGTTATTTGTTGATACATTTGAAAGACTATTAGCGGTGATGGAAGCAGACGAGGAATATATAGTAGATGAAGAGCAAGAGCAATATTTAAAAGAAGGAGATATCCAGAAATTTTTTGCAGATATATGCGATAAATATATAGTATTGGTCTAGAATTTTAGTGATAAAGAATAATAAACATCAAAAGTTAGATATATTCAAATAACTTTTGGTGTTTATTGTTTTAATTTTTTCTACTATCTAGGGCATAGTTTATAGCGAATGCGATAGCGATAAATAATATAACGATATATAATGTGTAGTCAGTATAATTCATATTTCCTTTAATATTTACTAAATAACTTTGAATGCTAAATGGCAGAAAGATTGAAATAACAAAGCTAACTGTTCTTTCATGCCAAAATATTAAAGTCAGTAAAGCAAATATAATAATTGTAAGGATAAAATAAGCTATTCTAGGCACTTCAATAAAGAAACTTTCTGGTTTTGGAAGTGGGTTATAGTAGAAAAAAATTATCCCTAAAAGAACAAGAACCAATACTATTCCGTTGCGTTCACGTTCCGAACTTTTTATTATATCTTTAATTAAAAATAGATAACCGGCAACAAGCAACGAAATAAATAATCCTAAAATCATAAGAAGATTAGCGATATTAAGTTTTTGATTAAGATCAAAATTTATATTGAATGTGTATAAAAACATAAAAATTAGAAATAATACTGAAAATACAGTAAAATATTTATTGATTTTCATAATAACCTCGTTAAATAAGTAATTTATATTTATATATGTAGGGGTAGAATTTAAAAGTTCTGCACAGAGAATAAAACAAACTTAGTAGATATTTTCTAGACATTAATAAAAACAAAGATACATCACTTAAAAACATTCTTTACCCTAAATATGTAGATTTATTGCAACTAAGTTTCTTTTTCTCTATAATAAATATTAGGTATATTATATCATTAAGCTATGATTTAAACAAGGAGGGGAAAATGTTTCAAAATATTAAATACAAGAAAATTCATGCGCTGCTGACTATTGTTCAAATTTTCTTGATAGTAGCGATTTCGGGATGGTATTATTTTTCAGAAAGAAAAATGGGAGTGTTAAGACATATTCTGTTTAGAAATGTTTATAAGTTTCCTAAGTATTTTACAGATATTAATATAAAGATATTACTTGGAGTTATGGCAGTATTTATTTTAATTCAGTTAGTTTTAATTATACAGTCTAAAAAGTTTATTTTAACTTTCATAATAAACCTTGTTTTAATATTGATATCAGGATATATAATATTAAATTATAATGTGGAAAAAATATTGATTTATTACTACATCGTTATTTTTTGTGGGTTATTTAATCTAACTAGATTTTTACAATTTTTAACGCTCAAATTTAAATAATAAAAGTGGAGAACAACTAGGAAGTTAAAGAGTTGTTCTTTGCTTTTGTCTTATTAGAAATATTAAGTTAATTTAAACTTTCCTTTAAACTTTGTTTAAACTGTTATTGATAATATGTAATTGTAAATTAAGAATTTAATACAAAAAATTAATTTTATCAATAATTTAAACGTTTAAATACTTTAATTGCGGAGGGATATTAAATGGAAGATAAAAAAAATAATAATTTAGAGAATTATAATACACCAGATAATAATATAGATAATGAAGAATTTACTAGCAGTGACAATAAACAAGAGTTTCAAGATATAAACTATAATGATGCTGAATACACAGAAGCGGAATATAGGGAACTTGATGATAGGGTTGAGTTTAGTGATAATCAACAACCAAAAGATAATAGAAATTACGGTAAATTGTTTTTAACTGTCTTTGCGGCGTTCACCCTTGGTGCAACTAGTGTTTTTGGAGCACAAGCGGTAATGGGTACAGGGAAAGCTTTAACTTCTTCAGTAACAGCAACAAAAGAAGATAAAGATAATCAACAAACGACAGTTAATGCTATTTCAAAAGCTAAGGACGCTGTTGTATCTATCGTTAACTATCAAAGCACCTCAAATAACAATTTAGACTCGATTTTAGGGGGCAATTCTTCTAAACGTTCAAAATATGGTTCTAGTAACAGCGATTCTAATAATTCTGGCGATTTAAAACCCGCATCAAGTGGGAGTGGGGTTATTTACAAAAAATCGGGGAATACAGCTTACATTGTAACTAATAATCACGTAGTAAACGGGGCTAAAAAATTATCGGTTATTTTAAGTGATGGAACTAATGTAACTGCAGAAGTAGTGGGTACAGACGTTTGGACTGACCTTGCTGTATTGAAAATCAAAGCTGATAACGTTAAAACAACTATGGATTTCGCAGATAGCGATAAAATAGCTGTAGGGGAAACTGCCTTTGCAATAGGATCACCATTAGACGTAACTTTATCAAATACGGTAACTAAAGGTATAGTTTCAGCGGTGAATCGCCAAATACCTATGGATATTGATGGTGATGGGGTTAACGATTGGAATCAAACGGTTATCCAAACAGATGCGGCTATTAATCCTGGTAACAGTGGAGGAGCGCTGATTAATAATGAAGGTAAACTTATAGGTATTAATGAATCGAAAATTGCCAAAGCATCAAATAATGTTTCGGCAGAAGGGATAGGTTTTGGTATACCATCTAATGAAGTGAAATTAATAACAGAACAATTGGAGAAATCTGGTAAAGTTATACGTCCAGCGTTAGGAGTGCAGCTTGTTTCAATTAATACACTAGATAGTGACACAGTTCAATCTCAATTAAACTTTAATGGAAAACAAGGTGTTGTTATTCGTTCGGTTGAAAGCAATACTCCAGCAGCGCAAGCAGGTTTAGAGAAGTATGACATTATTACTAAAATAAATGACCAAGAAATAAAAGATGTTGCATCAGTAAGAAAATACTTATTTGAGAAAACAAAAATAGGGGATACTATTAAAGTAACATATTATAGAAATGGGAAAGAACGCACAGCTAATATAGTTGTTCAGGCGTTAAATACGAGATAGTAAGTATTGATAAAAGGATATTCTTTCGCTCTTTTCTGTTTGAAAAATGTTTGAAATTAAAACTGATTTGTCGGAAGATGCTTTAATAACAATGGTTTGAGTAAATTAAAAAATATAAAATAATAGCTATAATGTTAGAAATATAGTTTGATTAACTTGTGAAATTTGCAAAAATATACAAAACGTGGTATGATAAGTCTGTTAAATTTTAGAAATATAGGTGGATATATGAAAAAAGTAAGAAAAGCAATAATACCAGCTGCTGGGTATGGAACGAGATTTTTACCAGCAACTAAAGCATTACCAAAAGAAATGCTACCAATAATAGATACACCTACTATTCAATATATAGTAGAAGAAGCGGTAAAAGCTGGGATTGAAGATATAATAATTGTTACAGGAAAACAAAAAAGAGCAATTGAAGATCATTTCGATAGAAACGTAGAGTTAGAAGTAGAATTAGAAAATAAAGGGAAATTAGAACTGTTGGAAAAAGTGAAATACCCAACAACATTAGCTAATATCCACTATGTTCGTCAAAAAGAAATGGCAGGATTAGGTGATGCAATTCTAACTGCACGTAGTTTTATAGGTGATGAGCCGTTTGCAGTTTTACTTGGGGATGATATTGTAATTAATGATGAAAAACCAGCGATAAAACAACTTATAGATGAAAGTGAACGTACTGGTTGCTCTGTTATTGGAGTTCAAACTGTTCCAGAAAATCAGACGCATCGTTATGGTGTTATAGCTCCTAAAGAGCAAGATGAGAAACTTTACGAAGTAGAAACTTTTGTAGAAAAACCTGCTCCAGGTACAGCGCCATCGAATCTAGCTATTATGGGGCGTTATGTTCTTAATCCAGGGATCTTCAAGCATTTAGCTAAAAAACAAGTTGGTGTCGGAGGAGAAGTTCAACTTACAGACGCTATTCAAATGTTAAATGAAGAAGAAAATGTTTATGCCTATGACTTTGAAGGCAAACGCTACGATGTAGGGGAAACTATTGGGTTTGTTAAAACTACTATTGACTTTGCACTAAAAAGTGATTTAAAAGATGATTTAGTACCTTACTTAAAAGAAAAATTAGCAGAATTAGAATAATAAATATGAAAACAGCTTTTGTAAATAGACGAAAGCTGTTTGTTTTTTTAAAATAGTACCTACGAAAACTTGACAGGCATTATTTTCTTGTATTAACTTGTATCGACATCTTTTATAGAACACCTATTAAAAATAAGAATACAAATGAAAAAATTTACTGATTGTTTTGATGTGATTATTGTAAGTATATGTTAAATTTTTATCGGTATTTTATAGTTTTAATTAGAGGGATGATTATAAATTTTTAAATTAAAAATGTAAATATTCAAAACAAGTATAACACAGGAACACTGTTGTTATGTTATAACATTGAAGATAATGTATAAAACAGTTGCTGTAGCTGATAAAGCGTTTAAGTGATAATGTATTTCAATTAAAATACTATTTTTTAAATAACAAAATAATATTATTCGTGGAGTTAAAGCATTGAATTTATAATATTGGTGTTATTTTTTATCGCTTAGAAAAAAGAGTAGAGAAAAGAAAAATACATTTTTTTTTAAAAAAACCTTTGCAAAAAAAGTGAAACTGTTATACAATAAATGTAGTAGAAGTTTTGAACTACTGCTTGTAAAGAATTTTTGAGGAAAGGAGGAAAAAGAATGATAGAGTTTGATGTTGAAAAAATACACATTCCGTTAAAACAACACGTAGGTGGTCCATGTCAAGCAATAGTTAATGTGGGCGATCATGTTAAACGTGGGCAACTTGTTGCTGTACCAGCTGGATTAGGGGCTAATATTCACGCGAGTTTGTCAGGGGTTGTTGAAGAAATAACTGAAATGGATATAGTTGTGAAACTAGATAAAGAACAAACTGATGATTATGTGAGATTAGAAAAAACAGATGATTATCTGCAAAAAATTAAAGATGCTGGTATCGTAGGTGTTGGTGGAGCAGGATTCCCTACTGGAATCAAGTTTTCTACACAAATTCCTGGTGGATATCTTATAGCTAACGCAGCTGAGTGTGAACCAATTTTAGGGCATAATGTTAAATTTATGGAAGAACAACCAGAAGTGCTTGTTCGTGGTATGAAATACATTATGGAACTAACAGGTGCTAAAGAGGGATATATTGCTATTAAAACAAAATATCGTAAAGCACTGTTAGCACTAGGTAAAGCATGTAAAAATGAGCCGAATATCAGTATTAAGATTTTACCTAATATGTACCCAGCAGGGGACGAGCGTGTTATCGTACGTGAAACATTAGGTGTGATTCTACAACCAGGTCAGTTGCCGTTAGAGGCTAATGCAATTATCTCAAACGTTGAAACTATTAAGCATGTAGTTAATGCGATTGAAGAAGACAAACCACTTATAGATAAAGATTTAACAGTAGGTGGACGTGTTCAAAATCCAAGTATTTTTATGGATGTGCCAATTGGATTACCAATTAGTGTATTTATAGAAAAAGCTGGTGGATATATTAATCCACATGGAGAAATAGTTCGTGGTGGACCATTTACAGGACGCCCAGCTAGAGAAGAAGAGCCTATTAACAAAACTACTGGTGGTTTACTAGTTGCTATGCCATACCCACAAGAAAAAGAAAAAGTAGGAATACTTATTTGTGAGTGTGGAGCTCAAGAAGAGCGTCTTCGCCAAATTGCCGATGGTATGGGAGCAGAAGTAGTTTCTGTTCAAATGTGTAAACGTATGAAACCTGATAAAAATGGAAGATTACGTTGTGAGTTGCCAGGTATTTGCCCAGGACAAGCGGAAAAAGTATTAAAAATGAAAAAAGATGGTGCGAAAGCTGTCATTGCTGGTACTTGTCAGGATTGAACTAACACCGTGACAGGTGTAGCTCCTAGGTTAGGAGTAAAAGTTTATCATAGTACCGACCATGTACTTCGTGCCACTGACCATCATTTATATAGAAGCTATAAAAGCTTAGAATTACACAATAAGAATTAATTTAGTTGGAGGTTAGAAGTAATGTCAATTACAGCAGAAACAGCGAAAGAACATTTAAACGACAAGGCGGTATTTTGTTGCAGAGCTGAGGAAGGGATCGTAATTGGTCCAGATAACTTAGAAGATCCAGGACTATTTGATGATTTAGTAGATTCAGGTCTATTATCTTTCCCAGATGATGCATTAACAATCGGACAAGTATTAGGTGCAAAATTATTAAAAACAACAGATGCTCTAATACCAATTACACCAAGCATTATTGATGCAGTGCAAGGTGGAGAAGAAAAAGCAGAAGAAGCAGTAGAAGAAGTTGTAGAAGCAGCGCCAGTTGCAGCAGCTCCTGTGGCAGAAGTTGCACCAGTGGCAGCTCCAGTAGCACAAACTTCAGCACCAGCAGGTGTATTTAAACTTCAAATCGGAAAAGGGGAAAACATCAACATCGAAATTCCTCTATCAACTTTTGCAGGACAAGCGGCATCTACAGTTGCTCCAGCAGCACCAGCAGTAGAAGCTAAAGCAGTAGAAGTTAAAGCTGAAGCACCAGTTGCAGCAGTAAAAGAAGAAAAAACAGGTGAAGCAAAATTCATCCGTTCTCTACACACTAAACACTATAAAATTGATAAAGTAGTTTTCGGAGAAAAAACTGAAATTCAAGGAACAACTTTAGTATTAAGAACACCAGAAGATTTATGTAAAGAAGCTGCAGAGTCAGAAGCATTAGTAGAAGATGTTAAATTAGAAATCATCACTCCTGATAAATATGATACTTACAGTGAAACAATCATGGACGTTCAACCTATCTGTGTTAAAGAAGAAGGTGAAATTGGACATGGTATCACTCGTGAACTTAAAGGTGTAGTAATGGTTCTTACAGGGACTGATGCTAACGGAGTTCAAATCGGGGAATTCGGATCTTCTGAAGGTGAATTAGAACGTAACATTATGTGGGGACGTCCAGGTGCTCCAGATAAAGGTGAAATCTTCATTAAAGGTCAAGTAACAATTAAAGCAGGGGCTAACATGGAACGTCCAGGACCATTAGCAGCTCACAAAGCTTTCGACCACATTACAGAAGAAATTCGTAAAGCTCTTAAAGAAGTAGAAGATGAAAGCCTAGTAGTAGGAAACATCAATATCGAACAATATCGTCACCCAGGAAACAAAAAAGTATTAATCGTTAAAGAAATCATGGGACAAGGTGCAATGCACGATAACTTAATCTTACCAGTTGAACCAGTAGGAACACTTGGTGCTAAACCAAACGTTGACCTTGGTAACTTACCAGTTATGCTTGCTCCAACAGAAGTATTAGACGGTGGTATCCACGCATTAACATGTATTGGACCAGCTTCTAAAGAAACTTCTCGTCACTACTACCGTGAACCATTAGTACTTGAAGCTATGGCTGACGAAGAAATTGACTTAGTAGGGGTATTACTAGTTGGATCACCTCAAGCTAACTCAGAAAAATTCTATGTATCTAAACGTGTTGGTATGACTATCGAAGCTATGGATATCGATGGGGCTATCGTTACAACTGAAGGATTCGGTAACAACCACATCGACTTCGCTTCACACATCGAAGAAATCGGTAGACGTGGAGTATCAGTAGTTGGTATGACTTACTCTGCAGTACAAGGTGCTCTTGTTGTAGGTAACGAATACATGTCAGCTATGGTTGATAACAACAAATCTAAACAAGGTATCGAAAACGAAATTCTTTCAAACAACACATTATGTAAAGAAGATGCTATCCGTGCTTTAGCTATGCTTAAAACACAAATGGGTGGCGGAACAATCAAAAAAGCTGAAAGAAAATGGAATCCAAACGTTAAATTAAACAACGTAGAAATTATTGAAAAAACTACAGGCGAAAAATTAGAATTAGTTGATAACGAACAAGTGTTACCAAAATCTAAAAAACGTCAAGAAATTTACGAAAAAGAAGACTAAAATTTAAAAGAATAGGAAGTAAGTTATGATTGAAAAATTAAAATATGCATCTACAGAAAGAGTGTTCGAAGGGGTTATAGTCGATCATAACGACGCCAGCGTTACGATAGATATTAAAGGGCGCCTAGGGCAATTTAAAATTCCTATGAGAATGCTAATCTCGGAATATCCAGTAAAAATCGGACAAGAAGTCGCATTTTTACTAAGTTATCCAGAAGTATTAAATGAAGAACCTGACGAACATTATGTAAATGCAATACTTAATACTAAAAAGTTAGAACAAGAAGTACAAAATAGAAAACACAACGAAGAAAAATAGTAGGAAGGAGAAATTAGAATGTCATTAACGATATTTGAAGGTCTACAATCAGAGATTTTTGTACCTATTACACCTAAACCAGTTTGGGCTCCAGTAACTAAAGAATTAAAAGATATGAAAGTAGCATTAGCTACAGCAGCAGGAGTTCACTTAAAAACAGATAAAAGATTTAACTTAGCAGGGGATACTACATTCCGTGAAATCCCAGATACTGCTCACAGTTCAGATCTTATGGTATCTCACGGTGGATATGACAACGCTGATGCTAACAAAGATATCAACTGCATGTTCCCAATCGACAGATTACACGAACTTGCTAAAAAAGGTTTCATTAAAAGCGTAGCAGAATTCCACTACGGATTCATGGGTGGTGGTGGAGACCAAGAGGCTTTCACTAACGAAACAGGTCCAGCAATCGCTAAAAAATTAAAAGAAGAAAATGTTGATGCAGTTATCTTAACTGCTGGTTGAGGTACTTGCCACAGAACTGCCGTGATCGTGCAGAGAGCAATTGAGGAAGCAGGTATTCCAACAATCTTAATAGCAGCACTACCTCCAGTAGTGCGCCAAAACGGTACTCCAAGAGCCGTTGCTCCACTTGTACCAATGGGAGCAAACGCAGGAGAACCAAACAACGTTGAGCAACAAACACAAATCTTAGAAGCAACATTAGAGCAACTAATTAAAATACCAAGTTCAGGTAAAATAGTTCCTCTACCATTCGAGTATATCGCTCACGTGTAGGAGAATTCCGGAGAGGGGCGAAAGTCCCTCTCCATTTTTTACGCAAACTGTACTATAAAACAGATTGATTTCTGTTTCATTACAGAAAATTTATAGTAAGGGATGATGATTATGCCAAAAGAAAGATTACAAATAAAGGCATTTCATATAAAAGATGTTGCATTAGGTAAGAAGGTTAAAATTGAAAATAATCAGTTAACTATTCCTACAGAAATAGAATATGATAAAAATGTCTTTGAAAAAGTAGAGGTTAAAATAATAAAACCTAGGGAACATAATTTTTATGTTAATACTATAATGGACGTTGTACCGATATCAACAAAGGTTATAGGGCGCTTAGGAGAAGGAATTACGCATACTCTAACAGGTGTTTATATGATTCTTACAGGAGCAAATACAGAAGGGAAACAAATGCATGAATTTGGTTCTTCAGAAGGTATCCTACAAGAGCAGTTAGTATTAAATAAAGCTGGTTCTCCAGCTGATGATGATTATTTAATACATATTGATGTCATTATAAAAGCAGACGCTGAGTTCAATCGTGAACTAGCCTTCTCAATTTTCGAACTATCAGATGTTTATTTACAAAATATCAGAGAAGTTATGAAAGTTTTAAGTGGTCGTGATGCTGATGAAGTACATGAATTTTATAATAAACAAAATCCAGGTAAACCAAAAGTTGCTTTAGTAAAAGAGGTAGCTGGACAAGGTATGATGTATGATAATCAGCTATTCCCTATTGAGCCTAGTGGAATAGATAAAGGTATTTCTATTATAGATATGAATAATATGCCCGTCTTATTAACACCAAACGAATATCGTGATGGTGCGATAAGAGCAATGGTATAGGAAGGGGTGTTATTATGGGTATAGGACCATCTACAAAAGAAACTAGTTTGCATCATTTTAGAGATCCATTATTAGATACTTTGGCAGAAGATCCGGATATTGATTTCCAAGGGGTTATAGTTGTGGGAACTCCCCAAGATAATAGACTAAAACATTTAGTTGGTTGGAGAACAGCCACTTGGTTAGAAGCGATGAGAACGGATGGAGCTATAATCTCAGCGGACGGTTGGGGTAATAGTGATGTTGACTACGCTAATACTATGTTTGAAATAGGAGAGCGCGGTATTACAATAGTTGGTTTGAAATTTATGGGTAAACATAAATTTGTCGTAGAAAATGAATATACAAAATTTGTTTTAGACTTTAATAAATCAGAAGAAGGCGTAGAAACAGAAATAGTTTGCCAAAACAATATTGATTATACTGATGCAAGAAAAGCCTTAGCATTGTTAAAATTAAAAATGAGACAAGATAACAAATAATTTAAGGAGTGAATAATTATGAAACTAAATAAAATGATTTCAGTTATTGATACACATACAGCAGGTGAAGCAGCAAGATTAGTAACTGCAGGTATTCCAAAAATTCCTGGTAAAGATATGGTTGAGAAAAAACAATACTTCATCGATCACTTAGATGATGTTCGTAAGTCTGTTATGTTTGAACCACGTGGACACCAAGATATGTTCGGAGCATTCCTATTACCTCCAACAAAAGAGGAAGCTGATTTTGGATTAGTATTCATGGATACTGGTGGTTACCTAAATATGTGTGGACACAATACTATCGCAGCAGTAACTGCAGCTGTAGAAACTGGTATGGTTGATGTAGAAGAAGGGGCTACTGAAAAAGAAGTAGTAGTAGAAACACCAGCTGGACTTATTTATGCAACAGCTAAATTAAAAGATAACGGAGCAAAAGTTAAAGAAGTTTCATTCAGAAACGTTGAATCATTCTTATACAAACGTGACGTTGAATTAGATGTTGAAGGAGTTGGACACATTAAATTCGACATTTCATTCGGAGGAAGCTTCTTCTGTATTATCTCTGCAGATCAATTAGGATTAGAAGTTAAACCAGAAAATGCTTCTAAATTAAAAGAAGCTGGTCTAAAAATCCGTGACGCAGTAAATGCAAATGTTGAAATTCAACACCCAACATTATCACACATTAAAACTGTAGACTTAGTTGAAATTTATGATAAACCTTCTCACCCAGAAGCTACATACAAAAACGTAGTAGTATTCGGAGATGGTAACATTGACCGTTCACCATGTGGAACTGGTACTTCAGCTAAATTAGCTACATTATACGCTAAAGGTGAACTTAAACCAGGTGAACCATTCGTATATGAAAGTATCTTAGGTACTTTATTCAAAGGTAGAATAGTAGAAGAAAGAAAATTAGCCGACTTTGATGCAATCATCCCAGAAATCACTGGTTCTGGATACATTTTAGGATTTAGTAACTATGTTTACGATCCAGATGATTCATTAACTTATGGATTCTTATTAGGATAGGAGTGTAGAAAATTATGAACTTATTGACAGTATTATTAGCTATATTAGGTGCAGCAGGAGTATTCTTCTTAGTTTCATTCATTATGGATATTGTAAAACATAAAGATGATTTAGGAAAAGAAAATCCAGTTATCGGGTTCTTTATCGGATTAGTGACTGACTTCTTCGATACATTAGGGATTGGAAGCTTTGCGCCAACAACATTATTCTTTAAAATTACTAAATTTTTAGATACTGATAAAAAAATTCCTGGTACATTGAATGTTGCCCACACAATTCCAGTATTAATGGAAGCGGCTTTATTCTTAACAGGGGTAAAAGTAGAAGGTGTTACACTATTCTCTATGATCGCAGCGGCAATCGTAGGTGCGTTAGTAGGAGCAAGAATAGTAAACAAACTTCCTGAGAAAAAAATCCAACTTGTTATGGGTGTGTGTTTAATCGTAACAGCATTCCTAATGATGTCAGGACAACTTGGTTGGTTAAAAGCTCTTGGAGCTGGTAACGAAGCTGTAGGATTAACAGGTGTTAAACTTATTATTGGTGTTGTAGGTAACTTCATTCTTGGAGCTCTTATGATGGCTGGTGTAGGATTATATGCACCTTGTATGGCTATGGTTTACATGTTAGGTCTAAGCCCACTTGTAGCATTCCCAATCATGATGGGTTCTTGTGCTGGACTTATGGCTATAGGTTCACCAGAGTTTATTAAAGCTGGTAACTATACAAGAATTGGTTCTATAGCTATTGCTATTGGTGGTGTTATTGGGGTAACAGTTGCCTATACATTAGTTAAGAGCATGCCATTAGAAATTCTAACATGGGTAATCATCGGAGTTGTTATTATAACAGGTATCTCTATGATTAGACAAGGTACTAAAAAAGCAGCTTAATAAATAAATTAAAACGAAGTTTGAGATAAAATCAAACTTCGTTTTCTTTTTCTGTAATTAATACCTAATAAAGAAGTCATCAGATTATCTCTGGTGACTTTTGTTTGCTAAATTATGTTTTTTCATTGAAGTAACTGCGGAATAACAGAATACAGCAACTGCAATCCAAATAATGCTAAATGAAATCAATTTTTCCATATTTAATTCCTCGCCATAAACAAATATTCCTATACAGAACTGCATTGTCGGCGGTAAGTACTGTAATATTCCAAGAAGGTATAGAGGGATGTCGATAGCTCCTTTAGCAAACAGTAGAAGAGGAATAGCTGTGATAGCTCCTGATAGAAGAAGAGCTATTAATGTTACAGTATCTGAATTATAAAATGTTATATTATTAGAGCTTCCTAGATATATCATGTAAATAATAGCTATAGGAGAGACAATAGCTGTTTCTATTAATAGACTTGCCTTTGGACTAAGGATAATTTTTTTCTTACATAGGCTGTATAATCCAAAAGTAAGTGCAAGTAGGATGGAAATCCAAGGAAGTGAACCAATAGAAATAAATAAATATAATAATGAAATACCAACACAAATACAAGCTATTGTTTGTACGCGAGTTAGTTTTTCTTTTAAGAAGACAACAGCGAGTATTATGGTAACGATTGGATTAAGATAATAACCGAAGCTAGCTTCTAATACATGGTTTGTATTTACAGCGATAATATAAGTTAACCAATTTGTCGTAATAAGAAAAGAAGCAATAACAAGTAGCGAGAAGTTTTTTTTATTTTGCCAGAGTTCTTTTATTTCTCTAAAAATATTATTTTTATTTTTGGCTAAAAATACGACTAAAATCATGAAAATAAACGAACATAGTACGCGCATAGCAAGTACTTCGTAAGAATCAATACTTTTTAGAAGTTTGAAATATATCGGGAAAAATCCCCATGAAAAATAGCATATAAGGATTGCTATAAGACTTTTTTTTGTGTTGTTCATATGATTCTCCTTTCATAATTTTCTTTTTTATATTCTATATAGTATATAGTAAATATAGTTAATAATCAAACAAAATTTAGGATTAACAGGTAATTCATTAAAATAAAAATACCTAGTAGATATATAATGTTGGATTTCTACATCTACTAGGTTTAGTATGTATTAGACAAGTTGAGAATCGTCTTCTATTATTTCTTTTACCTTCTGCATTTGATTATCGAGCTTAGCACTTATTTCAGCACAAAGTAATAGCCGGCGTTCAATTTCTTTTTCTTTTTCTTCACTTAAATTCTTTTTATAACGTAGTTTATGTTCTAAGCTAGCCCAAAAATCCATAGCTATTGTTCTAAATTGTATTTCGACAGCAACATGCTCTACTTTATCTGACAAAAAGATAGGGACTTTAACGATAAGATGATAACTACGATAACCATTGTCTTTATAGTTTTTAATATAATCCTTTTCGGCTATTATCGTTAAGTCATCTTGTTGTTTTAAGGCTTCTACAAGTTTATAAACATCATCCTTAAATGAACAAATAACACGTACTCCTGCTACATCATAAATATTATTTTTTATAGTTTCTATATCAAACGGTAAATCTAGACGCTTTAATTTATTCATAAGGCTAAGGGGTGTTTTAAGACGAGTCGAAACAGACTCTATAGGATTACTCTCTCCATGAAGAGAAAATTCCTTATCAAAAACATTTAGTTTAGTTTCTATTTCTAACATTGCGCATTCATAGTGCATAAATAGCTCAACATAAGGCTCTAGTTCATTTATTAATAAAGGCTGGCTAGCCTCCATTGAAAAAAGTTGATCGGTTAATGTTTCTATTTGTGTTTTTTTCATATATTTTCTCGCTTTTAATTATATACTCAACTATATAATAAATTATAATGTTAAAATGTAGTTTAATTTTCTAGAAAGAAAAAGTTAATTTATCTAATAAAAGTTTTTCTTATCAGTGAACTTTTTGATTTTCACTTGTAATTGGCGAGGTTAACACTAATAGATAGCTGTAGTAAAAATAATACAGAAAAGAAATAGTACAGATAATAAGTTTATTTAATGTAAATGTTGATTTATCAATGTTTTTTTCTTATAAAAGAGAAAACAGAGATTCTCAAAAAATTCACAATTCTCACAAAGAGCGATATAATAATATTTCTGAATTTCCCGGAAATATTCACTATAGACAAGAGGTTATATTTGTTATAATATGGTAGTAATAGCGTCCTTATTATGGTTGAAATTAATATGGATTGATAAAAGATAACAGTATTTTTGGGAGGGGAAAAAGATGCAAAGAAGTAATTTTTATTCTTATACACAGAAAAAGTTAGATTTGCTTACAAAAAATTTATTAATTATAAAAAGAGATGGTCGTGTAGTAAAGTTTGATGCTGATAAAATATACAAGGCTATTGAAAAAGCTGTTAACAGTGTGTTTGGAGAGAAACATAGTGTTAATATAGATAGTATCGTAGATAATGTTATTATAGAAATTGGAAATAGATTTAAGGATAATATAAAAATTTACGAGCTTCAGAATATCGTTGAGCATACATTAATAACGTTAGGTGAAGAGGCTATTTATGAGGAATACGTAGGCTATCGTAGTATGCGTGATATAGAGCGTGAGCGTAGTCTTGATATCAATGTCGCAATTGAAAAATTAGTTAATCGAGATGAAAATGTTGTTAACGAAAATGCTAATAAAGATAGTTTAGTATTCAATACTCATAGAGATTTAACAAGCGGTATTGTAGCTAAAGCTATTGGTTTAAAAATGTTACCTCAACACGTAGCTAATGCCCACCAAAAAGGTGAAATTCATTATCATGACTTGGATTATTCACCATATCAACCATTGACAAACTGCTGTTTAATTGATTTTAAAGAAATGCTTACAAAAGGATTTAAAATTGGTAATGCAGATGTAGATAGTCCGAAAAGTATCCAAACAGCTACTGCTCAAATGGCGCAAATTATTGCTAATGTAGCATCAAGTCAATATGGAGGATGTAGTGCTGATAGAATAGATGAAGTGCTTGCTCCTTTTGCAAAACTTAACTATGAGAAAAATCTAAAAATGGCTCGTGAGTGGATTGATAGTGAAGAAAGACAAGAACAATTCGCTCGTGAAAAAACTAAAAAAGATATTTATGATGCAATGCAATCACTGGAATATGAAATAAATACTTTATATTCTTCTCAAGGACAAACACCATTTACATCTTTAGGATTCGGTTTAGGAGAAGGATATTTCGAAAAAGAAATTCAAAAGGCTATTTTAAAAGTTAGAATAGCAGGGTTAGGAAAAGAGAAAAGAACAGCTATTTTCCCTAAACTAATCTTTGTAATAAAAGAAGGATTGAACTTAAAACCAGAAGATCCTAATTACGATGTGAAACAATTAGCGTTAGAATGTGCTACACAAAGAATGTATCCAGATGTAATTATGTACGATACTTTAGTGAAGATAACAGGAAGTTGTAAAACGCCTATGGGATGTCGTTCATTCCTACCAGCTTGGAGAGATGAAAATGGAGAGCTTGTTGAGAGTGGCCGTATGAATCTAGGGGTGGTAACCTTAAACTTACCGCGTATTGCTCTTGAATCAAATGGAGACAAAGAGTTATTCTGGGAAATCTTTAAAGAGCGCTTAGAAGTGTGTAAAGATGCGCTAGATTATCGTGCTAAAAGATGCGGGGAGGCAAAACCTCAAAATGCACCTATTCTTTACATGCACGGTGCTTTCGGGAAACGTCTAAAACCAGATGATAGAGTTAAACAACTTTTTGATAAACAAAGAGCTACATTATCTTTAGGATATATCGGTTTATACGAAGTTGCTAGTGTATTTTATGGTGGAGAATGGGAAAATAATAAAGAAGCCAAGGACTTCACATTAGACATTATGAAACATATGAAACAATGTGTAGATAAATGGACTAGCGAAGGGGATTACTGGTATAGTATTTACTCTACACCAAGTGAGTCATTAACTGATAGATTCTGTCGTATGGATACAGAGAAATTTGGTATGGTGGAAAATGTTACAGATAAAGAATACTATACAAACTCTTACCACTATGATGTTCGTAAAAACCCAACACCATTTGAAAAATTAGACTTTGAAAAAGATTATCCTTATTATGCAAGTGGTGGATTCATTCATTATTGTGAATATCCAGTGTTAAAACAAAATCCAAAAGCACTTGAAGCGGTATGGGATTTTGCTTATGACAAAGTAGGGTATTTAGGAACAAATACACCAATAGACCGTTGTTATAACTGTAACTTTGAAGGTGAGTTTGAACCTACGAAAAAAGGATTTAAATGTCCAGAATGTGGTAATAGAGATCCGAAAAGCTGTGATGTGGTAAAAAGAACTTGTGGTTATTTAGGTAATCCTCAAGCACGTCCGATGATTAAAGGACGCCATAAAGAAATCGTAGCAAGGGTAAAACATTTAAAATAATAATTACTAAATAAGCTTTCTAGAAATTTTAGAAGGCTTATTTATTTTTTAATAATTAATAAGTAATAATGGTGAAAATAAGCTACTTTATACAGCTCCAAACTCTTTACATCAACATATTTTTTTGATAAAATCAATATTGACAGAATAATCAGGAGGACAGAAAGATGGGTAAAATATTTAAAGGAGTATTATTAGGAGCGGTTAGTGCGGTAGGAGCGTACTATTATAAAAATCCAAAAGAATTAGAAAAACACAAAGAATTGCTTAAAGAAAACGCGAAAGAAGGTTTAAATAAACTGAATGAACTTGTAAATGAAGCAGTAGGAACTGTAGCAGGGCAAGGAGAAAGTGATATCGCACGTGAGAAGTTAGAAGAAGTAAAAGCTTATGAAGAAAAACTTGAAGATAATTTTGTTGAACTAAGTACGGATGCAGATAATGTGCTAGAAGAAGTTCAAGAAGACGTGGCAGAAAAAGTAGAAGAAGCAACGGAAGAAGTAGCATCGGTAGTAGAGGATGTTCAAGAGGAAGTAGCACCTGTAGTTGAAAATATCCAAGATGCAGTGGAAGAAAGAGTAGAAGAAGCACGAGAAGTTGTGGAAGAAGTAACTGAAGAAGTAGAACCAGTTGTGGAAGAAGTAAAAGAAGAAGCTGAATCAGTACTTGAAGAAACACAAGACGCAGCTGATGAAGTAAAAGAAGAAGTTGTGGACAAAGCTGAAGATACCCAAGATGCAGTAGAAGAGAAAATAGAAGATGTAGCTGAATTTGCAAAAGATGTGCAAGAAGCAAGTCAAGATATAGTTTCTGAAACAGTTGAAGAGTTAGATTTGGATAAAATGACTTATGAAGAATTAGAAGCTCTAGAAGCGGAATTAGCAGCTCAAGCACAAGAATTAGAAGATTATGAAGAAGTAGAAGAAAACCAAGGCGAAGAGCAAGAAGAAGCTCAAGAGGAAAAAGGAAAAGCTAAAACTACTTTAGATTCAATCGTAGCTTTATTTTCTTCAAAAGATGGAAAAAAATAAATAAGAATAAGCAACATAATAAAAAGGAGAATTTTTAAAAATTCTCCTTTTTTGTATTTTATAGATTTTTAACTATGCTTTCTTGAATTTTTTCAAAATCAGCAGGTTCTAATTTTTGAGGTGGCCATGCGATTTCCAAATTGTCAAAATTAGTATCTTTGTCTTTGTAACGTGGAACTATGTGGAAATGAAGGTGAAAAACACTTTGTCCAGCATATTCTTCGTTATTTTGGAAAATATTAATACCATCGCAATTGTAAGCTTCTTTTACCGCGTTTGCAATTTTAGGAAGAACACGTCCGATATTTGCTGCTGTTTCAGGATCACAATCCAAAATGTTACGGCTATGTTTTTTTGGTATAACTAATGTGTGACCTTTTGTAATTGGGAATACATCTAAGAAGCTGTAAACATAGTCATCTTCATAAATTTTATAGCTAGGAATTTCACCATCGATAATTTTTTCAAAAATAGTTTTTTCCATAGATAACACTCCTTATTTTAAGTTTTTTAGTGTTTCAATTAGTAATTGTTTAAGGTTTATACTAATTTGTTGGGCTGTTTTAAGGACATGCTCATGGTCGTGTTTTCTTTCTTGAACCCCTGTTGCCATATTTGTAACACAGGCAAGAACGGCTACTGGAAGACCAGCGTGATTAGCTGCGATAACTTCTGGAACAGTAGACATACCTACAAGGTCGCATCCCATAGTTTTGAATGCTCTAATTTCAGCACGTGTTTCAAAGTATGGACCTTGGAAGAAACCGTAAGTTCCTTTAGGTAATTTAATATTTAATTTTTCCGCAGAATTATTAAGATTTTCTACTAAATACGGATCGAATGGAGTAGTCATATCAACGAATCTTTCTCCAAGTTTCGGATCATTTTCGCCTCTTAGTGGATTATCACTAACAAGTGAGATGAAGTCATCAAGACAAATAATATCCCCTTCGTTAAAATCAGTATTAATAGCACCACAGGCATTAGTTATAAATAACCCTTTAGCTCCTAAAAACTTAACAACATAAGTCATAAAAGCAACATCTTTCATACTATATCCTTCGTAATGGTGAAGTCTACCATTTAAAACAAGGACATTTTTCCCAGAGATTTTTCCGAAAGTAAGTTTATTTGCATGCCCTTTTACATGGTTAGCTCGCTTATTTCCTGGGAAAAGAGGGATAGCCTCATAACCTAATTCTTGTTGATCTTCTAGCTCAAGTGTAATACCACTACCCAAAACTACCGCATAATCGATAGCCTCGTTAAAATACTTTTTAATATAATTTGCAGTTTCAACAATATTATTGTAATACGTCATAAAAAAAATTCCTCCTGAAAATGCTTTATCCAATAATTATATCACATATAGTAGAAAAAATGTAATATTTATAAAAATAATTACAAACTATTGAAATCGATTGCTAAATATGATATTGTAATTTCAATAGAGATAAATTTAGGAGGTAAATTATGAAAAAATTACGTACTCTATTAACAATTTTAATAACATTGTCACTTGTGGTTGTAGGATGTTCATCTAAGAGCAAGAATGACAATAAGACGGATAATTCAAAAGGTTATAAAATAGGAATTGTTACTGGTGAAGGTGGAGCAAAAGATAAAAGCTTTAATCAAGCCAACGTAGAAGCGATTCAAGCATGGGTTAAAGAAAATGGAGCGAAAGATCCTGTTGTTATCGAAACTAAAACACAATCGGATTTATCATCTAATGTTCAAAATGCGGCGAAAGTTTCTGATATAATCTCAGTTGCGGGATATGAGTTTGAAAAAGAACTTACAAAAATTTCTGCACAATATAAAGACAAAAAATTCTTATATATTGATACTTTTGTAGAAGCTCCAAATATTGCATCGTTGATATTTAAAGAACAAGAAGCAGGATACCTAGCAGGATATGCAGCAGCATTAAAATCTAAAACTGGTAAAGTAGGATTTATCGGTGGAACAAAAATCCCACCAGTAGAAAGATTTGGTATTGGATTTGTTCAAGGTGCTAAAGCAGCTAACAAAGATATTAAAATCATGTATAACTACAGTGGAACATTCTCAGATACAAATAAAGGTAAAACACTAGCGGCTACTATGTATGATTCTGGAGTAGATGTTATCTTTGTTGCAGCTGGGAACACAGGTAATGGTGTAATTTCAGAAGCAAAAGAACGTGGTGTTCTTGATATGTCTAAAGGTGGAGAAGTTAGTCATTGGGTTGTTGGTGTAGATAAAGACCAATACGAAGAAGGTATTTTCAAAGGAAAAGACAAAGACGGTAAAGAAGTTCAAAAATCTGTTATTTTAACATCAGCTGTAAAAAATATTGAAGTAGCAGTTACTAAGATCTTAAACGAAATTAAAGCTGATAAATTCCAAAACGGTAAACATATATTTGGTATTAAAGAAAATGGAGTAGGTATTCCAAAGGAAAATCCAAATTTAAATGATGATATAAAAGGAAAATTAACTAAAGCAATCGAAGAGTTGAAATCAGGAAAAGTGGAAGTTGTAGGTACTGGAGCTGAATTAAAAGCAAAAGGTACAGTAACTAACATTGAAGGTGAGCTTTAATATTTCAATTAAAATACGGAGTCAAAATTATAATTTGATTCCGTATTTTTTTTTTTGTGGTTTTCACTATAGTTAATAACCGAACTATAAAATTATTCTAAAAAATAATAAAAAACAATATCATGAAAATGCTGATTTTTTAGTAGATATAAGATTGGATTCGTTTTTATAAATAATTTTAATTGAGGAATGTTCGTTCTTTATTTTGATAAAAAAATAAAGAGGAAATAGAACTTTAAAATAGTTAATTTTAAAGTTATGAAAATGCTTTAAATGAATATGGAAAAGTATACTATATATCTATTAATATGAACTATAAATAATAAAAAAAAGCAAAAAGGAGAGTTTTTCTTTTAAAACCGAACTTTCAGAAAAAATATATTTGAAAAACAAATAAAATATTGATATTTAGTAGATAATGTGGTATTATTTAAATATAAACTATATAATAACAAAGGAGACTTTTTATATATGAAAAAAGTATTTTCGTTAATAGCAGTTGTTTTATCAGCAGCATTAATTTTCGTTGGATGTTCTTCTAAATCATCTAACAACAATTCTAGTTCAGATAACAAATCTGACTTAAAAATCGGAGTTGTAACTGACGAAGGTGGAGCAAAAGATAAAAGTTTCAACCAAAGTAACGTAGAAGCTGTTCAAGAATGGGTTCAAAAAAATGGTGGTAAAGCACTAAACCCAATTGAAACTAAAAATCAAAGTGATATTGCAGCTAACTTACAAAATGCTTCAAAAGCAGCAGACGTTATTTCTCTTGCTGGATTCTACTTCGAAAAAGAATTACCAAAAATTGCAGATTCATTCCAAGATAAAAAATATATCTTTATCGATGGATCAGTACCTAACAAAAACGTAGAATCAGTATTATTCGCTGAGCAAGAAGCAGGATACTTAGCAGGATACGCAGCAGCTCTTCAATCAAAAACTGGAAAAGTTGGATTCATCGGTGGAGCTAAAATTCCAGCGGTAATCAAATTCGGTTTAGGATTTGTTCAAGGTGCTAAAGCAGCTAAAAAAGATATTAAGGTCGTTTATAACTACAGTGGTTCATTCAATGATACTAACAAAGGTAAAACTTTAGCAGCTACAATGTTTGACGCTGGAGCAGATGTTATCTTCGCTGCAGCAGGTGGAACTGGAAGTGGATCAATTAAAGAAGCTCAAGAAAGAGCTACTAAAGATCTAAAAGAAAGCGGAGAAGTTAAACACTGGATCGTTGGTGTAGACAAAGACCAATATGCAGAAGGTGTATTCAAAGCTAAAGATAAAGATGGTAAAGATGTAGAGAAATCTGTAATCTTAACTTCAGCTGTTAAACGTATCGACGTAGCAGTTAAAAACATCTTAGATTCAATCAAAGCTGGTAAATTTGAAGGTGGAACTACTAAGACATTCACAATCAAAGAAGACGGTGTAGGACTTCCAGCACAAAATCCAAACTTAAGCGATGCAATTAAAGCTAAAATCGATGCAGCTGTTAAAGAGCTTAAAGAAGGTAAAGTAACAGTAGCATCAGAAGCTGCTAAAATAACAGATAAAGCTAATATTGACGGAGAACTATAATATTTATTAATAGTTTAGTCGAAAAAAAGGCCTAGTTTTACTAGGCCTTTTTTCTAAAGTACAGGTGAATTACTTTTAAAAAAATAAAAAGTGTTTTTAATTATTATCTAAATAGTTAGTAAGTATAAAAAAATTTGTTTTAAATTAATATAAAAAAAGAGATAATGATATTAAACTAAGCATGATAAATAAGAAAGCTGTAATTAATATTTATCTATAAGAAATATAGTTAAATAGTATTAAAATTCAAATGAAAAATTAACATAAAACGCTATACTAGAACGTAAAAATCTAGTATAATATATAAGTGAAATTAACAAAAAAGAGAGGTAAAGATATGTACGCTATAGAAATGCTAAACATAACTAAAAAGTTTGGTGACTTCTACGCAAATAAAGACATTACTATTCAGGTTAAGAATAATGAAATTCATGCTTTGCTTGGAGAAAATGGTGCCGGAAAATCTACATTAATGTCAGTTCTTTTTGGGATGTACCATCAAGAAGCAGGTGTGATTAAATTAGATGGAAAAGAAGTTGATATTAAAGACCCTAAACATGCGAATAAACTTGGAATTGGAATGGTACACCAACATTTCAAACTTATTAAAAACTTTACTGTTGCTGAAAATATTATTTTAGGAATGGAAGAAGTAAAAGGTGGAAAAATTGATTTAGAATCTGCTGCAAATAAAATTTCAGAGTTATCTAGAAAATATGGTTTAGAAGTTAATCCTAAAGCCCTTGTTGGAGATATAAGTGTAGGGATGCAACAAAGGGTTGAAATTTTAAAAATGTTATATAGAGATGCTAACATTTTAATTTTTGACGAACCAACGGCGGTATTAACACCAGCGGAGATTGAAGAATTCTTAGCGATTCTTAAAAATCTTCAAGCAGAAGGAAAAACTATCCTATTAATTACGCACAAACTTAATGAGATTATGGCAGTAGCTAATCGTTGCAGTATTATTCGTCGTGGAGAATATTTTGGAACAGTAGAAGTTGCAGAAACAACTAAAGAAAAATTAGCAAGTCTTATGATTGGTAAAGACTTAGAAATAATCAAGTATGAACGTTCTCGTGAAGGGGAGAAAAAAATATTAGAAGTATCAGGAATTTATGCAGATACTCAAGAAAAACAAAATATCTTACATGACTTCAATCTTGACGTACACGAAAGAGAAATCTTAGGTATCGCCGGGGTAGATGGTAATGGGCAACAACAGTTTGTTGAAGTACTGAATGCTTTACTTAAAGAAACAAAAGGTAAAATTATCTTTGATGGAAAAGATTTACATGGAATTTCTACAGCGAAACGTAAAGAATTAGGTCTTGAAATCATTGCCGAAGATAGACATAAAGATGGATTAGTGTTAGATTTCAGCGTTGAAGAAAATTCAGTATTAGAAAATTACTACACAGAGAAGTTTTCTAAAAATGGATTCCTTAAAAAGCCTGTAATTTCTAAATTTGCAAAAGAAATTTGTGAAAAATATGATGTTCGTAAAGCTGGTGATGAGAAGATTTCTGCACGAAGCATGAGTGGTGGTAACCAACAAAAACTTATTATCGGGCGCGCATTAGAACTTGACCCTAAACTATTAGTGACTACTCAACCAACTCGTGGGCTTGATGTAGGGGCTATTAATGGTATTCATAAAATGTTAATTGATTACCGTGATAAAGGTAATAGTGTTCTATTAATTTCATTTGACTTAGATGAAATTTTAACTTTATCAGATAGAATAGCAGTTATTCACAACGGTAATATTATCGATGTTGTAGATAATGATGAGAATGTAACAAAAGAACAACTTGGTCTGCTTATGGCAGGGGTTAAGAAGTAGAGAGGAGAACCTATGTTAAAGAAAGTTTTAACTAATGCGGTGCTACCAATATTAGCTTCATTTATAATTGGAGCAATTCTTATTTCAGCGATAGGAGCAGCACCAGGAGACGTATTAGGAGTTATGGGTGATATTTTCACCGACTCTAACAGTATAGCTGAAATTTTTGTATCGACAATTCCATTAATCTGTACAGGGTTGTCAGTAGCCTTTGCATTTAGAACAGGGTTATTCAATATCGGGGCAGAAGGACAATTTATTATGGGTGGACTTTTTGCAGGTATTGTAGCTATCAAAATGCAAGGTATGAACTTTTATGTAGTCCTAATCGCAAGCATCTTAGCAGGTATTATTGTTGGTGGACTTTGGGCAGCTATTGCAGGGTATTTAAAAGCTAGATTCAATATTAGTGAAGTAGTTGTAACAATTATGTTAAACTATACAGCTTTATACTTTGTTCAATTTGCAGTACCTAAATTTATCCGTGGAAATAATGACATTATTTCTCAACCGCTTGTTGCAAGTGACGGTTCAGGATATTTAAAAAATGATTTGATAGAAGGTATTTTCAATAACCACCGTTTAGGAACGGATTTATTCTTAGCTATTTTTGCGGTTATTATATTTTATATCGTTATGGAAAAAACAGTATTCGGTTATGAGCTTCGTTCAGTAGGGTTTAACCCATCAGCATCTAGATTTGTTGGTATGAAAGTTAATAGAAACACTGTTCTTTCAATGGCTATTTCAGGAGCATTTGCTGGACTTGGAGGAGCGCTTTACAATATGGGACCTGTTGGTCAAGTAGTTGCAGGGTCTACATTCCAAGGATTTGGATACATGGGTATCGCGGTTGCACTTATCGGAGCAAATACAGCACTAGGTTCATTCTTAGGAGCATTATTATTTGGATTCCTAGGAGTTCTTACTCCACAATTATCGTTTATCGGTATTCCAAAAGATATCGCGAACATCTTAATCGGATTAATCGTATTATTCGTTGCAGCGAAAGCTATTTTCGATAGCAAATTACTAGATAAACTAGTTAGTAAAAAGAAAGGAGATAAATAAATGGATACAGTATTATCACTATTAGACTCAATGTTACAATATACAGTACCTATTCTAATAGCAGCCATCGGTGGTTTCTATTCTGAAAAGAGTGGGGTTGTTAACATTGCACTTGACGGTTTTGTAATTTTTGGTTCATTTGTTGCTTCTTTCATAGCTTTAACGGCATTCGAAGGTGCGCCAACTATGTTTCAATTAGTTATATGTTTACTAGCTGCGACAATATGCGGAGGACTACTTTCACTTATCCACGCATTTATCAGTATTAACTTAAAAGCTGACCAAGTTATCTCAGGTACAGCGATTAACTTAATTACACCAGCTATCGCGTTATTCTTAGTTAACCACTTTAATGGGACTTATGAATTATTATTAGCAAGTGGATTCCCTAGATATACAGTTTTTGGTAAATTTACAGTATACCCAACAATTATTATAGCAATAGTATTAGTAGCACTTACTTACTATATTATTTACAAACGTCCATTTGGACTTAGACTTCGTTCTGTTGGGGAAAATCCTCAAGCCAGTGACTCATTAGGGCTAAACGTATTTAAATATCGTTATATTGGGGTATTTATTTCTGGATGTCTAGCAGGGCTTGCTGGAGCAATCATTGCAACTACATTCAGCCAAGGGTTCAACGCAGCAATTACAGTATACGGTTTTGGTTATTTAGCATTAGCAGCATTAATCTTTGGTAAGTACAACCCAATTACAATCACACTAGCAGCGTTGTTCTTTGGGGGAACAAAAGTATTTGCAGAAAAAGTATCTATTCTGGCACCAGATCTTCCAATTCCAGTATCATTTTGGAACATGTTCCCATTCGTAGCGACAATTATTGCACTTATCGTCTTCTCTAAGAAAACTTCTACACCAGAAGCGCTTGGAGTTCCTTACGATAAAGGTATGAGATAAGGTTGAATTAAAAGTAATTTAATCAAAATATATACAATAGCACTCAGAAAGTTAATTATTCTGAGTGTTATTTTTTAATTTAGAGAAAATGTGGTATAATAATGTCAAAGAAAAATAATAATCAATAAAACATCTTACTTTATTGATAAAGGAGAATTTAGATATGAATAAGAAATTACTTATGGTTCTTGCAGCAGGAGCGTTAGTTCTAACAGGTTGTGCGGTAAATGAAGCCAATAAAGAAAAAGAAGATAAGAATAAATCAGAACAAAATAATGCTTCAAAAGAAGATAAAAAATCAGAACAAGATAAACAAAAAGCTGCTCACGACTTAAAAGAAGCAGAAAAGCTAATAAATAAAGTGGCTATTTCAGGAAATGATTTATCGAGGTTAAAAACACAAACGAATCTATTAGCTTGGATTACACAAGATAAAGTAAAAAAATCGAAATCACCTAATGGAGATGAACTGTTTACCATTTCGAAAGAAGATTATCTAGATGTTATCAATGAATATTCAGATAAAACTTACACGATGAAAGAGGCATTAGGTTTATTAAAAGGACCAAACTTTAATGAGTATGAAGTTGAAGCGGTAAAATCGCCATTACATCCAACAAAAAATGAAATTCACTACTACAAAGGTGATGATAAAATTGTCTTTGTTGGAATGCCTTTAACAAATAAATACCCACAAGAAGTTGAAGAAAAAGATAAGTGGAAAGTAGAAGGGGATAGTATAAAAATAAATGTTCTTGACGCGATGACTAAGACAAATATTTCAACTATAACTTTAAAACTTAACAACAAAGATTATAAAGGTGGAAATCAAAAATCTAAATACTACGTTGAAAGTGTAAAGTATAATTAGGATTAGAGATTTGAATATATAATAAAAAGGGGATAATTGATAATTTGACTCCAAAAAGTTAGTTTTTTGGTCTAACTTTTTGGAGTCGGTACAAAGCCTCATCAATCATAGTATATTGATAAAATTTATCAAGATGAGAACCAGTATAGCACTGTTTTGGAACATATTTAACATCAAGTTGCCATTTTTCACCTGTAGCTTTTGGAGTATTATAAGGCTTAGGTATATATGGTTTAACCTTTTTTTCAACATCTTTATAGAAACCTAATTTTCTAAGGATTCTAAATAAAGAACAAGGATGTCTTTTATACCCCTTATTAAATTTCAACTTTGCATATAATTCAATCATAGAAATATTAGGATTACGTTTAATAAGATTTTTAATCCAAGTTAATTCTAGCGAAGTATGAGAATTAGGATGAGGAGAATGAGGTTTATGAGACTTATCCATAAGAGATTCTTTAGTACCATTGTATTTTTTATTCCAACGCATAAGAGAAGCTTTAGAGATTTTGTAACGTCTACAGATAAAGTTAATAGAGTTATTATTTCTATATGTTTTGACAGCAGCTAGTCTAGTTTCTAAAGTATGAGGTATATATCGCTGTGTATTTTTTAGATTTTCTGTTATAATAGTTTTCATAAGAGTAATTTCCTTTTTTGATTTGTCGTAACTTCATTATACAGGAATTTACTCTTCTTTTTTTTATTTTGTCTCACATCTATTGTAACACTACAATCATTTTTTGTAATCTTTATAAGGGAATTGACAAAAAGAAAGTATTGGTTTAAAATTAGTATATAAGCAAATCAAACAAATTAAGCATAGACAAAAAGACAGGACCGTGAATCCTGTCTTTTATTATACAGCCCGTTTATTGAGATTTGAAAAACTTGCTAAATTTAAGATAGTTTTTAGATTTTGTTGTCCAGTCCAATACTGGTTCCAACAAAATACCAGAAATAGTCTGTTGTACTATTGTATTGCCAACATTCTTTCAAGAACATCTACTACCCCATCTATAAATCCAGACTTTTGAATGACTAATATGTTGTCAATATTATTAAAGTTAGACACACATTCAGCTACTTTGTGTTTTATTTCTGATTTTATCTGATTATTCCATTGTCCACCTTGTGAAGTTCGGGTATCTTTTATTCTATCAGACCATTTATTCTTATTTTTTTTAAATTCACTGCAATTTAAATTTATATTAAACTCTTTTAAAAGAACCTCTTCATATACTTCTTTTTTTATGCAATCTTCTATCTCTGATTCTCGTAAACCCTTACAAGTTGTCAATTTATAATCAGCTTCAGTAATTAATGATTTAGATTTTGCTACTTCCAAGGCATTAATACCAGCTTGATCGTTATCCATTAATATAAAAAATTTACACATGCTATTTTTTAAATCTAATACATCATGAGCTAAATTGCTTGCTCCTCCTAATGGTTTTATCACTAATTTATTATTTGAGATTGCGGAAGATATTTTATTGCTTTTTAAAGATAAGATTTTTGATAAGATAATTTTATCATCCTCCCCTTCAACTATGAGTACATGACTTGCATTTCTTAAATTATCTTCTGGCAATACACCGAGAATATCTCTTATCTCCACAATATTTTTAGCTGCAATGGCTTTTCCATCATTAACTATTACATTTGATTTAATATTATTTCTTTGAACAAAAAGTGGATTGTGAGTTGTAATAATAACTTGATTATTTTCTGAAATATTTAAAATTACATCAACTAAGTTGTGGATAGCACCTGAATGCAAATGTGATTCTGGTTCTTCTATAGCGATAAGAGATGCTTTCTCAGACGATATCCTATCCTTAAGTATAGCTAAAGCAACTAAGCTTTTTATCCCATCTCCTTTGTAACTTATGTGAGTTGGAATTCCGTCATCAATTATTATATTTAGATCTCGTCCTCGATATCTAGGCCTATAATAGTAATCATTATCTTTAGTTATTTTGACATCACTTAAATTTGGCAAAAATAATCTTAGTGGTTCGACCAGTTGATTTGATATTTCATTCAGAATACTAACTTCTAATTTATTTATTTTTTCTACTGCTTCAACATACTCTTCATTCTCATTGAGTGTAGATAATCGTTGTGCTATTACGCGTTCAAGAACATCTATTGCCATGGTGTCTGTTCTTACCGCCTGTATGTAATTAAAATTTAACCTTTTCGAAATAAAACTAGCTACTTTTGTTGATTTTTCATTATATGCTGATGTTCCTTTTTTTAACACGGCAATACTAACGGTATTTTGCCTATTTATCTTGATTTCTATGGGGATATCTTCATTTCCTCTAATTCCTGTAACTTTTTTAAATTCTGTTAGTTCGTCTCCTTCGAGCTTAAATTCTAATTTGAAAATAGATTCTAGTCCTTTTTTTCTATTTTGTAATTGAATAGGAAAATCTCTTTCCCACTCATATATATGGTTTCTAGTACTACGTGGTTTTATTACAGTAGTTCTTAAAGAATGCTCAAGTAATATTTCCATAGCAACATTAAGTGCTGTTAGTAAATTAGATTTTCCCTCATTATTTTTACCAAGTAAAACTGTAAAAGCCTCTAAGTTTATCTTATGTGCTTTTGTTATACTTCTATAATTTGTAACTGAAAATGTTAAAAGTTTCATTTTTTCAAGCCTCTTTTCATAAAAAACAATATTCTTATAATTTAAATTTACATACTTTTCCAGCAGTTCTCTAAATACGTTTAATTATTTTTAACTCATTCATATAAATATAATCATTAATAAATTTAAAATCAATATTGTCAACTAGATCACTAGTACCGTGATTTTTTGTCTTGCTATTCTATCTCAGTAAATTTATATGCCTGATGATATTTTTTTGTTGTGATATTATCTACTTTAAGAACAAGTAACAATACGTACTTTGTACTTCATCATTCATGAAAGAAATATGTTTAATAAAGTCAGAGAAAATACGCTTGTATGCAGGATAGAGATTTTACTACGCTCTCACTAAAATTTGCGCTTAGTATGTTTTTTTATTTGATGATTTATTAGTGTCATTTACAAAGTCAGTAATTCTTTTATTGGAATCTATTATGACTGTCAATGGTAGTTTCTCTTTATTCATAAGTGCATTTGTAAGCCTAACACCAGAGTTAATATTAAAATTTGACCCAAGAAAAATTCTTCCCAATCAAACTTATTGAAATATTTTGATAAGTTTTTACAATTATTCCCACTCAACTACTATAAAAAATGTCTTGATTGTTTTTCCTTATTTTAACATAATTTAGAGTGGTTGAAAAGAAATGATTTTGTTAGAATTCTACTTTATTGGTTGCAAAATGGTTGCAAAAAATGATTAATATTTCTTTTTGTCTACTGTATTTCCTGTAGCAACATTTACTGGTCTATATACTTGTTTAATATCCTCGTATTTAGATAAAAGTTTGTTTTCTAATTTTTTTATTTCAAAGTCTAGTTCTTGTTGCAATTTAGCTTGAACTAAATTGAATTTTTCGTCATATGAAATATCTAATTTTCCACCTAAAGTATTATTTAAAACATTTTCAGGTAGATTATTCATTGCGCGTCTTTTTTTCAAATCTATAATATCGAAAAGTTTATTAGTAATATTTAATTCTTCTAAAATAAATTCATATTTGCTATTATTCTCTATTTTTTCTAAGATATCAGCCAAAGGTATTTTATTATTATTTTCATTATCATCAATCATTTTTTCTAACCCCATATCCAAAGCTATAGAAATTGATTCCATAACTGCAGAGGTAGGTATAGTTTTTTTATTTTCATAATTTTGTATAGTTCTGACAGAAACTCCAACAATAGAAGCCAATTCTTTTTGAGATAAACTTAACTCTACGCGTCTTTTTTTCATATTTTCACTAAAATTGTTAAGTAAAGCTGTGTAATTATATACTTGTTTTCCCATAATGTAACCTTTCTTTTTGTAATGATATTAATTTCATAACAAATAAATTGACAAACGAAATTAATTTGACTATAATAATTTTAAAGAGGCTATAACAACTCTTTAAGCTTATTATACAATATAATTTACTTAAATGATATCAAAAAAGGAGTGAAACTATATATTAGATATAAGTAAATTAAGATTAATTCAAAGAAGAGAAAGGAAAAATAAAAATGATTAAAATAAGTGATTTATCTTTATCAGATAAAGTTTTAGAAAAACAATATTCAGTAGTCCAAGTGTCTGAATGGACAGAAAGAAACGGAGAAGAGGTTGTAAAAAAAGGTTGGAAATATGAAGTAGTATTACCTAAATTAAGATTTGAAAAATTTTCGATTAAAATAGAATCTCAATTTCCTATAATTACACAAGAAGAACTTGAAACTAAAGGTACAGTAAATATGACGTTTGATAATTTAATAATTAAGCCATATGCTACTGCTAATAATGGTTTTGTAACGATTGGTATTTCTGCTAATGCAAAAAGTGCAGTAATAGTGTCCTAAAAAATCAAAAGCTGTTGCGTCGTAACGCGTTAAGCGGTAAAGACGGAAACAGATTTTGAGAAGTATGAGTGCAACGAATACTTCTATACTTAATTTAATATATAGGACAACATAATGCGAAAAATTAAAGAAAAAAATTAGTCCTGCAGGCCTGAAAAATATCGAAAGAGAAACCCTTCAGAATTATCTGGTGGAGAAGCACAAAGGGTTGGAATTGCAAGAGCTCT